>JAALOO010002165.1_pt1 | contig 11392 bp, 9 predicted proteins | sample 7257641 | NCBI WGS metagenome assembly JAALOO01 (sample SAMN14085613, study PRJNA598686) | mite metagenome | biome: ENVO:01001000; feature: ENVO:01001002; material: ENVO:01001226; isolation source: single female mite from University of Michigan culture on fish food culture... ... | reverse complement strand
ATGAGGCAGGTTTCATTTCTCATTGACATCTACGTCAGCGCGATTATCAGTAAGTGATGGTTGTGGTTAAATCCAATAGAACCTTCTTTAAACTTCCATTTTCATGCTTAGCTCTTCTCTACCTGTACCTCTCCATCAACTACTTCCTCCTGCTGACATCTAACTGGGAGAAAATTTTCGACGGAAGTTCGACTAGCTTATCACTGCTCACCCTCCTCTTCAGCCTCCTCAATGGCGTCGCCTTTGTGGCCAGCATCAACGCCGTGGCCACCCTCCACGGCGCCTTCTTCATCCTCAACATCATCTTCACGGTGATCGTCTTCCTTCGCTTCAAGCAGTGCAACCAACTGCTGGACCACCATCACCATCAGCAGCAACATCGACGTCGAACTAGTCATAAAAGTCCACAAAGTCCCGGAAGTTCGCACCACTATCTGCTCGACTTTGCCCGCTACCACAACGAGACGCTGGGGCTGATTTTACTCAACAACCTCTCCTTCGGCCGGATGATCCTCGCCTACATCCTCGTCCTCACCGCCGTCAACTCCTACCTCTTCACCCTCCTCTTCAAGTCCACCTTCGACCTGGTGACCACCGTGCTGATGGGCAACATCGCCTCGCTGATGTGGACCCTTATCGGTGGACTGCACATCCTCGCCTCGATGTTCCACAAGCGGATTCACTCGCCCTGTGGTAGGCTCTTTGGTATCAGCTCGAGGATCATTTTCCTTGAAGAGCAAAATCATCATCATCACCACAGGAAGAGTACCTCGCTGGTAGTTCACCTCAAGCTGGCCAATTACATTAGTCGAATCTGCACCTGGAACCGCTACGGAGTGACCTACGGAAAGATGGGCCTCATCTCGGCGAAGAGTTTTCAGAAGGTAAACACAACTTTTGTACCTTTTTTGTCGGTTAGAGCAGCAGCAGCTGGTTCTTTTATTAGACACAGGAAAAAGTGGTTGCAATTTTGTAGTTTTGGTGGCTTTTTTTAATAATTAATCACCAGTATAGTTAAATGGTTTTGCTAATTGTCTAATTTTGTCTATTTGTTGTTGTTGTTGTTGCAGTTTCTCCTCATCTACTTCAAGCTCTTTGTGTACTGGTGGAAGCTGAATCGGTAATGAAGTAAAACATATTATAAATAGTTAAACAAGAACAAACAAAACATTAGAAGGAATTTGAATGTCAAACAACAACAACAAAGCACGTATTACACTGCTAATGATTTTAAAATATTTCTATCATTGTCAAGTTTTTGTACATTTAAAAAAACATAAAAACAACTACTACATAAAATTAACTTCTGTTGCAAAAGTCACGTAACAATAACAGTAACTTTTTTTGTAGAAGAAGTTTTAAAATATTAAACAGGTTCACTGTGTTTTGTAGCAGGCCAAAAGAAGAGGAGATCAATATTGTCGACGAGGTTGGCAAGAAAAAAATTGATGATAGGCAATTAGTGTTGTGTAGTGCTTGTCTGACCACAGCAAAAAGTACAATGGCTTGAAACAAAGGACTTGCTGCCTGCACTTGCTCCTTTGCGTAATTTGCCACCAATTTAGGACTTAAAGTTTTTTTCTGATACTACAACTGCTGACCTTGATCTACACAGACAGACAGACAGACAGACAGACAGAAAAGAAACGAAGAAGAAGGTAATCTGATCAGCCCGCTTTATGGGAATGTCAAAAGAAAGTAGTGTAGACAAAAGTAGCGTAATCAATTGGTGGTCAATTGGTGGATCAGTGGATTGCTCCAGTTGACTAAAAACAAACAAAAGCAAAAAGAAGGCAAAGTTGTAGTCAGTATAAAAGCGCCCACTGCTCGGACAGAGGCAACAGTCATCAGTTGTTGATCAGCCAACATTTGAGCAAAGCAGTACAACTTTTCAACTTGTAAAAATTTTTTAAAACTTCAACTTCAACTTTCCAGCCCCAAAACATGAACGTAAGTAGCACCCAAAAAGTCGCCAAACTCCTAACCAAATTGAAAAATTATTTCCTATTTTCAACCACTCCTCAGGCCTACTTCATCAAATTCGCCCTTCTGGCTCAACTTCTGGTCGCACTTGGCAGCATTCAATTGGTCTCTGGATCAGGCTATGAAATGGGTGGCGGTGGTGGAATGGGAATGGGAATGGGCGGCGGTGGAGGAGGAGCTCTTGGCGGCGGAATGATGGGGTACGGCGGCGGAATGGGAGGAGGAATGATGGGAGGAGGAGGAGGAGGAATGATGATGGGCGGAGGAGGAGGAGGAATGGGAGGAGGAGGATTCTACGGGGGCGGCGGCTACCACTCCATCCCCCTGGCAGTCCACGGCGGCTCCCACCACGTGGAGGCGATCCCCACCCACTCCTCCCATTACGCCAAAACGACCTACGTGGACGTCCCTGCCGGCTACGCCCCCCTTCACCTCAACTTCCAGTCCATGTCCAGTCCGATGAAGGTCACTAACCACCACATCAGCGCCCACGGCTCCGTCCACCACTCGCACTCCGTGGACGAGCCCCATAAGCTGTATCACCACGTGACGAAGCCAGTATATCAAGAGGTACACGAGACCGTCGTTCCGGTTAGGAAAATCATTCAGACAGTAAAACCGGTCACTGAAGAGGTGAAGACGATTGTCCACAAGAAGGAGGGCGGCTATGGAATGGGCATGGGCGGTGGTGGAATGGGAATGGGCGGTGGAGGAATGATGATGGGAGGTGGAATGGGTGGAGGAGGAGGCGGAGGCGGTGGACATTACTGAAAAGAAGGTCTACTCCACTGACCCACTTCTTTATTTATTGATTGATTGACCTAACTGTCTTAATTAGTTTTAATTTGTGTCTTTTTATTTATAAACTTCTTCCCCTCACCTTACATTTGCTGTAATTAATTATATACTTGTCAATGTAATTTTGAGCAAGTTTGAAATGTAGGCTTTGTTAATAAATAAATGATGTTGTAATTGAAAAGTTGAGTTTAATTAATTACTGTTGTAGCTTTTTCCGCATGATTTTGTCAATTTTGTTGGTTTGAACCGGTTTTTGGCACTGTTTAGAGTTAAAAAAGTACAATCGATTTATTTAGGTTGAAGCGTTTTGAAACTAAAAATTGTTTTCTTTTGCTTTTGTTTGGCAAAAGCACTCAATCAAAGAGCAAAAAAATTGGTAAAACAACATTCTTACGCTGAACTGTCAAAAATGAACGATATTTTTTTAAACAGAAAAAAATGGAAAAAATATTTATGGCTTTAGAGTGCACCACAAAAACTTTAACATTCGATAACATTAAAAAAAGTGATTGATCCGGCAAACAAAAATTAACCGGAATTACATCAGAACAGTCTACAATTTTTTATTCAGAAAAAAAAGTTTATCAAACAGCCCTCACTACTCAATTCTATCTCCTTATTTTAATTTTTCACCTCTTCCACAGCACTACTTTCTTTTTCCTCCTTTTCTGCCTTCATACTCTTAAGGTCCTCCTCCGCCGCTTTGCTCTTCTTGAACTCCGCCTGGTCCTCATCGAGGGCCACAATCACCGCATGACCACCGGAACCGTAGGCGGCCAGCTGCTGGGGCTTCGAAAGAGAGCCTAGCACCTGAGTGTGCTTACTGAGGGCCACCTGAGCCTGAGCTTGAGCCTGAGCCGGAGACTGTTTGCCGTAACTTCCGCTGTAGGAAAGCTGCGGCTTTGCTACTCCATAAGAGGAAAGGGCAGGCTTTCCCGGCTTCACCGCATAAACCGTCTGCGGCTGATTGTAGGAGCTCACATAGACTGATTGCGGTTTCTGCGGTCGAACTCCATAGGCTCCGGAAGCGGAAGCTGAGCCGTGGTACGAAGAAACGGCGGCGGGTGGAGCGGCCACCTGAACCGTCGGATATCCGGCCACCGCTAGGGCCGGCTGAGAGTACACCTGAACTGGTGCAGTGCCGTAACTCCCGCCGGAAGCTCCCGCCGCCTGGTAAACCTCTGCCGGTTGATTACCGTAGCCCGCATTTCCGGCGTAGGCGGAGTTCGAGGGGACGACCACCTGATTGTACGTCGGGCGCTGGTTGTAGGCGTTGCCTCCTCCATAGGCAGCTCCAGCGGAATACCCTGCTCCAGCGGGGGCGACAACCGAAGAGCCACCACCGTAGCCGGAAACGCTTGGATTCTGCAGGTAGTTCGCCTGGATTCCGTAGCCCAGCTGGGCGCTGTTGACGCCTGAATACTGCTGCTGGCTTCCGCCGTACTGGTTCGGTGCCACGCCATATCCGGTGTTCGGTACAGCTCCGTATCCGGTATTTGGTACAACTCCATATCCGGTATTCGGCACAACGCCATATCCGGTGTTCTGCGGAAGGCCGCTGCCGTACACATTTACCCCGGGCTGATAATTCAATCCATAATTAGGTTTCTGTCCTTGCCCATAGACCGCCTGCGGTTGAATGTAGATCACATAGTTGACCGGCTTCTGGTAGTCAGTGCCGTTGTGGGTGCCATTCGCTGGCGGGGCAGGCGTGCTGGTGTTGTAGTTGCCGCCATATCCGGTTCCATTCTGCTGCGGGTAAAAGTTGAGCACCGTTTGGACGCCACTTCCACCGTTGCCTCCGTAGCCTCCGGAGCCGACGTTTCCGTAACTAGGAGCAACGATGTTTCCGTAACCAGGATTTCCATAGCCAGGACCACCACCGACGACTCCGTACCCATTGCCATTTCCATACCCGTAGCCCGACTTGTCGCCCTTGTTGTTCTTCTTTTGGGCTGAAGCTGCTGCGACGGATGCCGCCGCTGCAGAGAGGGCCAAAGAAGCCGAGGAAAGATGAGGCGAAGAGGAGGCTTCTGCCTTTTGTTGATTTTCACCACTGCTCACTTCCGCTTTCGCTTCGGCGGAGGATTTTTCAACTTCCGCCGCGGCCTTGGCTTCCGCCGCTGCCGCCTGGAGAACGGCGGCAATCTGTGATGCATCCGGTGATGAACTTCCGTCAGAAGCTGCTGGGTTTGAGAGCACCAGGGAGCCAAAAAGGCCAAAAATGAGGAAAGCAAAGTATAGTTTCATTTTTTTTGGTATGAGAAAGTGAAAATGAACAATAAAATGTAAATGCTGCTAAAATGGCATTTACATTTTTCTAACAGAACTCGAGACTTTATAGCCTCACACGGCGGGAAAGGCAAATCCGTGGTCGAGCTTGTGTTTGTATTTGTTTCACCAATTAACTCCATTAAAAATTTTCATTTTTCATTTAACTTTTAACTTTTTTTTCACATTTGTTTAATTGTTGATTAGTCGTGCGCGTGCTAAAGCAGAAAAAGAAGCTCAAGCGCACCGGCTGTTGACATTTACGCAAACATTTTTTGTCAAAGACGCCAGAGGTTTTATGTGCAATCAGTTTTCCTTGGTGTACAACACACAACTGTACAATTGTACAGCTGTAAAGCTACTGTTCAAATGTTTATGTAAAATTATAAAAGAGCTGAAAGGGTATTTCAAAATTGTTCGTCAGCATCAGTAGCGTTAACAGTAAACAAAACAAGTTTACAGCAACAGCAAAATGGCGTCAAAACTCAAATTGTACAAACTCAAAAAAGTATTTTTTATTTTCGCAAACAGTAGTTTTTCATTTTTTGTAATTTTCTAAACAAAAATTTTTTTTATTTTAGCAAACTATCAAAAGAATTCACTTAAAAAAAATAAAATGTCACCTACCTCAAAAGGTGATCCAACTTTTCCAGTTGATTCAGTTATGCAGAAAGATGATCAGCAGCAGCTGCAGCGCAAAAAGCAGTCGGTCGAGCACTTGTACGAGCAGCTGATTGGGCGTTACTCCAACAGCAGAAACAACAGCAATTTCAGGCAGTTCTCTTGTCATGGAAATGTCAGCTCTGGCTGGTCCTTCTTCTAAATTATCACCACCACCCGATCCATTCACCACCAGCTGCTCTTTATCAGCACTACCAGACTTGGTGACCAGAAAGAGCCACCGCTGCATCGGCTGTACAATGTTTATCACCCTCGGCGAGATTGAGGAGTTCATGGTGCTGAGGGTGAAGGCAACTGAAGACCAGAGGAGGGAGAAGGCGACGAGGATGATCATCTGGCCGATGTAGATGACTGAAAAAAGAAGGGGTTTAAAAGATTTAGAGCTGATAAGTTAAAACCGATTTAATAAAACTTACCAACTCGAGGCGTGCCCAAACTTCCAAAACCGAGCCGGTTTCCCAGAAAAAGGAGTTCAATTAGCAGAGTTCCAAAGCTGAGGCCGCCCAGGTGAAGTCTCAGTTTGTTATCGAATCGCAGGAAAAAGGTCATCAGGCTGAAGGCCAGCGCGCAGAGGACCGGAAAGTAGACGGTAGCTCGATAGAGGCTCGCCCTTCTTTGCACGTTCAACCGGAAGATCACCTCCGGGTACTGGGCGCCCTCAAAGGAGTGCACCTTCTTCTCGCAGCTGGTGGAGAGGACGGTCCACTCGCTACTTTCCGCCAGGTTGTCCAGGCTGATGGTTTCAGCTGCAGGGAAAAGGTAAGAAAGGTTGTAGAATTAAAAAATCAGAATCTAATCGAAAAAAAGGTGCTCTTACAGGTGTTCTTCAGGTTCAGCGCACTACCCTCGTAGGTCCACGAGGCAAAGTGGTACTCGCAGCTCTGCCGGTCGGTGGGCCATTCAGAGAGGTCGAGCTCGGCGCAGACGGTCCGCATTGACAGCGCGGGGACCCAAACCAGGTGGCCGCTTTCGTAAAGAAGCAGATCTGAATGAGTGTTAGTGCGGATGATGTTCTCCGGCTGGACTGAATTAAGCAGAACAATGTCCGGCCGGAAGACCTCGCCGGCGGTGACGCGAATGTCGACGATGCCGCCGAATTCGTCCGGGCGCCAGCGAAGCTGCTCGTCCACCCACCACAGGCGGAGCCAGCCCTCGGTGGTGAGCACCCCGGTTCGAAGGTCCTAGAAAAAAGGTCGGAGATTTTAGAAATGGAGGTTTTTAGAAGCTGAAGATAATCAGCATCAGTACCAGGTCGACGATGTAGTTCAGGTCGAGCCAGATGTGCACGTCAGTGGGGTGGCTGTAGTTGAGCACCGGCCGGGACATGACGTCGTAGCCGCGGTCCTTGAAGAGCTCCTTTCGAAGGGCCTTGATGTGGTCTGATGTTTAGAGAAGAAAGATTACTCCAAGTTCAAGATCTAAAGGTGGTGGTGATGAGTGACTTACTCTGTACGACAGTGTCGTTCTCCTTCTTTCCCTTGCAAAGGCGGCAGGAAAGGCCCAGTACTAGCAAGGTCAAAGTGAGACGCATTTTTGTCTTGATAAACATGCTGTTGGCTTGCTTCTAAATCGGGGGTAAAAATGCAACAGATTAAAACTTGCTCCTTTCTTGTTTGGTTCAGTGTTTTTTGTATTACTTTTATGGTAGTGTTGGCGTGCTAACGCCTCAAATGAGCGAATGACCATCATTAATCAAAAGATCCGATAACAAATAACTTCAGCGAACTGCTTCTTCTCACTTGTCAAGTTTTTTTTCAGTTGAACACAAAACACACACTTTGTTTTTTGTTTTTTAAATCGCTGTCCGGGAACATTTTCTTTTAAAATCTGTCGGCAACATTTCTCATGCCGCCAAAAACAGCGAAAAATTTTTGAAAAGTTGGGCCCTAGGTTTGTGAACGCCTCCTGTTGAAAAGTTAAAAAGCAGATTTTTGTTTTGTTTTGATTTTTCAAGAGCTAACTTTCATCGACATCGTTTGCTTCAGAAACAATAAAAAATCCATGAAACCATTTCATTTTTTATTACATCCTCATCTTACAACGCTATCAACAATGGTAGCGCACTTTTTTTATTGAGAAGAGACTTTACCACTGAGAAAAACCCAGCCAACTGAATTGCTCCCTTAGCGTCTCAAGTACCACCACCACCACTTTATAACCGCTTTATAAGCGTGCATTAAATAGGCATTAAGGAACTGCTGAAAGGTAAGAAAAGTAAAGAAAAGGTGAAAAGTCATAAAAACCATCAAATAGAATAAAAACACTCACCTGACATCCGATTGCAGGTTGAGAGAGGTCCGCTATCGCTACCAGATGATTTTAATGGTTAGCTGGTTGGCTGGCTGGTTGTTTGCATAGAAGTGTGCAAATTGTTTTCACTCTCCGGTGATGCCCCTGCTCCTCCTCCTCCTTTATACAACAGCAATGTACACTTCTTATCAATCAGAACCGCAGTATAACACAATAGAAGAGACAGACAGTACCTGATGATCTGTGCTCAATTGGCTACACGGTCAATAATAATCATTGTGATTTGATTTATCTCGCTCGACGCTCCTGGACGCCATGGCTACCTCCCATCATCATCATCATCATTTACCACTTATCAGCAATGAACTACCTGCAACTCCTGTACAAAGAAAGAAGAGCTTTTTGTACAACCTCAGCTAGAAGTTAATGCCCGCTTTAGTACATTGGTACAGGAGTGATGGTGCTGGTATTTAATTTTTTATATGGGAAGCTCTCCTTCCATTTGGTGGCAGGGGTGACAGTGGCATTAGTACCAGGCTCATTATCACCTTCATGATCGCAATGCTGGATAATGTAATTGGGAGTCCTGTTTTCTGTTTCTGTTTCGGAAAGAAAGAAAACACATTGTGCGTGTTTGTAGCTGTGTGTTTGTTGTTTTGTTTTCATTTCATCGGCATTTGGCAGTGGGAAACTGTTGGAAACGATAAACAAAATGCTTGATGATTGTTCTCTCTGTTCGGTGTGTGTGTGTGTGTGCACTTGCTGCTGATAAGGTGTTTCACACTTTTCAACTCAAACTTCGGCGATAGTCAATTGTGATTTCTGGGGAAGTTGCTGCTGCTGCTGCTGCTGTTTGATTTGATTTTCAACTTGACTTTCCTTCCTTCCTTCCTGCCTTCTTTTCTATCAAATTGCGACACACTCACTCAAACTCACAGTTTACTCACAGTTTAATTTAGCTGTACGACTCATCAGTTGCAATGCATTTTACTGTTCACAGCCTTGATTAGCTGGCACATTCCTGGCTGATCAAAACTGTTCCCCACAGTTTCTCTTTTTCTCTTTAAGAAAAATTTTTCTTCTTCTCCCCACTTCATCGTAAATCTGTGAATTCCACTTTCCCCCTCGTTCAGCTCACCTCACAAACAGCTCAACTCAGCTTCTATCTTCAGACTGTGATTTTTTCTTTTTCTTTCCCATTCCTCGTTTTCTTCTTCTCCTTTTTCAACCAGCCAGCCTGCCAGCCAGCCAGCCAGAGAGAGTCTTTGTTTGTTTAGTGCCTTCGTTGCCTGCCGAAGGCAACCGAAGCAGACTGGCTGCTACTGCTACAGCTACTGCTCCTGCTGTTCCCACTACTATTACCCGACATTTCGCTTGCAGTACATCGAGGTCATGTGCTCAGCCAGTGTTCAGTCAGGCCCTCTCGACGTTAAGTAAACAGTAATACAAATTGATCTCGGCTCGAAATTTCAATCAAACAGCAGCAGCAGCAGCAGCTCTGATGGCAACAACTACCACTGCATAATTTTCCACACACCATTTCACCATTGCTCGACAGTTCGAAAAAAACTTCAATTCCCCGGTGACGATGTTCAAGGTAGCTGACGAAGAAGGTTGTGCTGGTGGTGATGACGAGGACCTGGAGTGCTTCCTGGAGGATGGAAAGTGGAAACGTGAAAAGCGGAAGTGCATTGATTTTCTGGACATAAAAGGTCGAATTTTCTACCGTTTCCAAGGTCGACGTTTTCACCGTCAGCTACGCTGGAACAACAACTACGGCCTCAAGGTCCTCCTCTTTCGGTTCCTTCCCGTCCTGCTTCTCTTTCTCCTAGTATTCATCATCGCCGTACAGTACCTCAGCCGACCACGGCAGTCGCTGTACGGCAACGACGATCTCGACGACTTCTCCTCTCCTCTAGTCACCATTGATAACAACAACACCTCAGCACTGTACAGCAAGTACCTCCTCTACACGCCCCAGTGCATTCTAAAACGAGTTCCAACTTTTGACCGGGAAACGGTGAACCTTTTTCAGCCTGTTCCAAACAAAAGATATCCCTGCCCGCCCGAGGACCCGATTTCAACGGGAATTAAACGGGTGAACTTCACCGGCATTTCAGTTCCTCAGGCGGGCTGCCAGGCCACCGAGGTGGAGCGGGACCCGAGTAATGAGGGCTTTCGCCTGGGGAAGACGGTCGCCTTTGGGGAACGCTTGTTGGTGGACTTTCCCACCGCTGAGGCGGTGAAAGTTTACTGTGGAGGTCAGACAAAGGTTCTTCCGCTTATTCCTTTCAGGAAGCCTATCTGGAGAAATGAATCCTCATCATCACCACCCTCAACATCACTCCCATCACCTCCATCACCCCCTCAGCCGAACATCCTCGCTATCGGCGTTGACTCCATCAGTCGCCTTCAATTTCTACGCCACTTTAACACCACTCGGGAGTTTATTACCAAAAAGGGCTTTGAAGGCCCTTTATATGGTTTGCACAAGGTGGGCGACAACACCTTTCCCAATCTGATGGCCATGTTCACCGGTCTGGACATGGAGGGCGTCGAGGAGTTGATTCCTTCGCCCAGTCGGAAGCTCGATGCACTTCCGCTAGTTTTTAAGCAGTTTTCCGCCAAAGGCTACATGACCACCTACATCGAGGATATGCCTAATTTTGGGTAAGAGGCGAATTTATTGAAAATTTCTTTTATTCATTCTAAACTTTGATTACTTCTTTTTTCAGTTTGTGGACGTACCACGAAAAGAACGGCTTTGGCAAGCAGCAGCCGCTCGAGTATCTGATGCGACCGGTGAATATGCTCGTTTATGAAGAGCTAGAGAGCGACAGAAAGTGCTACAAGGGTCGCCTGGAGATGGAGGTAAGTGCTTATGAAAATTTTAAGTCTAGTTTAAGTCTAACTTTTTTTCCTTTTTTAGCTGTACTACGACTTTGTGTACGACCAGCTGCTCGCCTTTAGAGAACGTCGCCAGCCCTACCTTACCTTCATTCACTGGGGCACGTTGACACATGATGAGGCAAATAATGCCGGGTACGCCGATGACCCCGTCAGGCGATTGATGGAACGAGTCTTCAATGCAAACCTTCAGGAAAACACCCTCATCCTCTTCTATTCTGACCACGGCATTCGTTTTGGGCCAATCTCCCAAACTGAATCTGGTTATCACGAATCCCGACTGCCCTTCATGTACTGGTACATTCCAGAGGGGCTCACTTTCGGTGATGGACTGGACGCTGATAAGATCAGGGCAAATCTTCAGCTCAACAGTCGCCGTCTGGCGAGTCAGTTTGACGTTCATGCTACGTTGTTGCACATTCTCTATGGAAAGCCCCCATCACCCCATCCCTTATCAGCTGATAAGTCCTCTCTCACTCACACCTTTGGCCACTCCCTCTTC
>JAALOO010001421.1_pt2 | contig 11400 bp, 10 predicted proteins | sample 7257641 | NCBI WGS metagenome assembly JAALOO01 (sample SAMN14085613, study PRJNA598686) | mite metagenome | biome: ENVO:01001000; feature: ENVO:01001002; material: ENVO:01001226; isolation source: single female mite from University of Michigan culture on fish food culture... ... | reverse complement strand
CACCAGTGCACCTCGCCCTTTGACTGGGGGCACTGTTAGTGTTTTAGATGGACTATTTTAGAGGAAAAGGAAAAGATAGACAGACTTACTAGATTTAGTGAACACTTTAGATTGTGGACGAGCCGACTTATCGGTGGCAGATGCGGGCTCCTCCACCACGTACTCCTCGCCTGAGGAGGCGCAGAATTGCAGAAAAAGGCGCAGATAGTAGTAGTACAGGAAGACAGGGTAGACCCGACAGGACAGACAGTGAAAGTGAGAGTAGAGAGAAAGGAGTGGAAAAATAAAGAAATAGTGAAATAGGTTAGAAGAGTGTGCTGAAGATAGAGATAGTAGAGATGAAGTCTTCGCAAGAAAAAACAGTTAATAGTAGTTGATAGTTGATGTGTCCAAAGTTGACGAGTGTTGAGTGAAACAGACAGAAAGAAGGGAAAAATATGCCTACTCATCGCAATGACTGCTGCTAGACGTCTGAACTAATTATACCGTGGTCTACACCAGAGTTGCAAACACTAGCTCCCAGTGAAACGTACCTCCTTCGTCCTCTGAATCACTCATAAACGATTCGTGCATCACTTCGGGCGTCACCACTTTGTACTTTTCTGTTTGGGAGAAAGAGTTTGTAAGTGATATGATCGTGGTTAAACACCAGCAATGGTTACCTTCGATGGTGGTGGTAGTAGTGGTGGAGATGATCGTCTCGGTGACCACCTTCAGCGTCTCCACCACGGAGATGTAGCCGAGTCGCTGGGCAATGGACAGCGCCGTCTGTCCCTGGTGGGTGATGACGTTGGGCGAGGCGTGGTGCTCCAGCAGCAGATTGACAATCTGCGTGTGTCCTTGCTGTGCGGCCTGGTGCAGGGCAGTGTAGCCGTGGGCGTTGACGGAGTTCACATCGGCGCCGTGCTGCAGCAGAAAGCGCACCATGTTCATCTGACCAAAGTGACAGGCGGCGTGCAGCGGCGTGTAGCCCTCGTTCGTCTGCGAGTTCACATTGGCGCCGTGCTTCACCAGAATCGAGGCCACCTTGACGCGGTCATTCTGGGCGCACAAGTGCAGACACGTCAGGCCGTTCTTTGACTTTAGGTTCACATTGGCCCGGTGGCCAATGAGCAGCGTCACCATGTCGGTGTGTCCCTCTTGAGCCTGTTCAAGATAAAGTATTATTGTCAAGTTCATTTGATAGTGATGATGAAGGCTTACCGCAAGGTGAAGTGGAGAGAAGCCAGCCTTTGATAGAGACGAATAGTAAAGTTAGAAAACAAAAGAATGTAAACAAAAATAGATCGTACCTTTGACTGTGCATTCGGATCAGCGGTGTACTCCAGCAATGTCGTAGCAATGTCCATTTGATTTTTGCGAGCCTAAAAGAAGCATTTTGTTTCGGTAATTGGTGACATTGACCTTGCTGATGGTATAATACTCAATTACCGCAATGTGAAGAGGTGAATAGCCATTTTTGGCCACGGCATGCGGCGAAGCGCCTTCTTCGAGCAACAGCAGGGCAATGTTTACATGGTCGTAGTGTACGGCGCAGTGGAGCGGAGTGACATTGTTCTGAGCAGGAAGCAAATTAGAAAAAGCAATTAGCGAAAGTGAGACTCCCAGGAGAGATTATATACCTTTCCCTGAGCATCAACGGGCGCCTTTCGGCTGATCAACAGACGAGCCACCTTGATGTTGCCGTACTTGGCTGCCAGATGAAGTGGACCAAAGCCCTTCTGCTCGAATGAGTAAAGAAAGGTAAGTTGTTTTGCTTTTTCCTCTACCTCTCTCTCATTGCATCACTTGCCTTAGTAACAGCTGTCAGCGAAGCGCCGTGATCGAGTAGAATAGCTGCCACCTCCTCCTGACCGTCCTTAGTTGCAATGTGCAGCGATGTGTACTGGTCCTTGGTGGCCGCATCTACTGCGGCTCCCTGCTGCAGGAGAAGGGCGACGATGTCGGTGTTGCCGAGACGACTGGCGATGTGCAGTGCCGTTTGCATTTCCTGAAACGTTTTTGTTTAGAATAACCAAGCATCATTTAGATCACTTCAGAGTGGGCACTTACTCTCGCCTTGGCGTCCACCTGGGCGCCATTTCGAATGAGAATGCGAATAATGTCGGTCTGATTGGCCCTGGCAGCCAGGTGCAGCGGCGTCTCCCCTCTGATCGTCTGCACATCAGGATTGGCCATGTGCTGAATGAGGTAAATGACGATACCGTGGCAACCCATGAAGGCGCTGACGTGGAGCGGTGTGAGCCCACTCTCCGTCGTCGACTCAATCGAGGCGCCGTACTTCAGCAGCAGCTCCACCACCTTGATGCGGTTCTTCTTGCAGGCAATGTGCAGCGGACTGAAGCCGTTCAGGGCGCGGGCGTTCGGCTCTGCCTTCCGGTCCAGCAGCAGCTTGGCCACGCGAACGTGGCCGCAGTGACTGGCGACGTGCAGCGGCGTCAGGTAGTCCACGGTGATGTCGTCCACCGGAGCCTTGTGCACCAGCAGAATGCGAGCGCACTCCACGTGATCGCCCTGCGCTGACATGTGCAGAGGGGAGAGACCGTTCTAAACAAGTGAGGAAAACAGTTAGCTACTTCAAAAGATGGATCACATGAGATAATGAATTACCTTGGTCTTGGGTGAAATGGGCGCCCCTCGTTCGATGAGCAACTCCACCACTGACTTGTGACCTGAGCGCGAGGCGCAGTGCAGCGGCGTCAGGCCGTCCTGCGTGGCCGAGTCGATCTTGGCCTTGTAGTCGAGCAGCAGCGAGACCATGTTCACCTTGCCCCACTTGGAGGCGACGTGCAGTGGGGTGATCTGGTGCTTCGCCGCAAAGTTCACGTCGGCGTTCTTCTCCAGCAACAGCGCGGCGATGTTCTCATTGCCGTAATCTAAAGGGGTTTTATTTGAAAGGGAAAAATGTTAAAAGTTGATCTGATATTCATTTTTTTGCATTCACTTACGTGCAGCAATGTGCAGCGGGGTAAAGTTTGACTTTGAAGTCACATCGGGATTGTGATCATTCTGCAGCAGCAGAGTGGCCGCCTTGCAGTCATCCTTCTTTGCCGCCACGTGTAACGCCGGCAGACGGACCTTGCCCTTGGTGTCGTTCTCCAGCAGAACGGCCACCACTCGGTCATGGCCTTGCTCTGTTTTAAAAAGAGTTTGAATAGTGAAAAGCGGCAAATAAAAGTGCACAGCTGCAAAACTTACGCAGAGCGACGGCAAGCGGCGTGAATCCATCCGAGGTGGCGAGCGACTGATTGGCGCCGTTGGCCAGCAGAAGCCGTACAACGGTGTCGTGGTTTTCTTGGGCGGCCATGTACAGCGCAGAGAAGCCGTGCACCGACTGGACGTTCACACTGGCGCCATTGGCAATCAGAATGCGGACCACCTCTTCCTGGCCGGCCAGTGCCGCAATGTGCAAGGCGGTGTTTCCTTTCTGTTTGTAGAAAGAGGAAATTAGGTTTTCCTTCATTTTTATTGCTTCCTGCCGCGTTCATCCTTACCTTGGTGGCGGCATTGACATTGGCGCCTCGTCTGAGCAGCTCAGAGACGACGGCCACATGTCCCTCCTTGGCGGCCAGGTGCAGTGCATTGAGGCCATTTGCATTGCAGGTGTTGATGTCAATGCTGCCCTTCAGGTACTCCAGCACCTTGTCCAGGTTACCCGAACGGGCAGCCCGCAGGAAGCTGGCCATTCCATCCATCTAAGGAAGAAAGAGGGTATTGTTAGTATTGCGCTGCGTTGCTGTTTCCTAAATCTGCCTTTGTCCTCTCTTTGAGCAGTTCCTTTCAATGCGCTAGCTCATCTCTCCATTGACACTGAAATAAATGGTACCCTTGTCGTCATCATCGCATTCATAGAGCACTCAACTGAAGGCGACAAATATTTGTCGAGCCTTTTGGTGTGAATAATCAAAGCAACCTGGTGCAGCAGCAGCACACTTTACACCGTTTTTATATAGCCGGTGACGGACAAACAACACACTGACACACTGCAGAATATTGAGAGGCAGAGGGGGCAGGTAGATCGGCTGAAGAAGGTGAGGTGACGAGCTCAGTCTTGTCTCCTCGATGTCTTCTATTATTTCTTTTTCTCTCTTTGCCTGTCACCTAAGCAGACAATCGCCACGACGGCAACGCGATGATGGCAGTTAGGCAGTGAGCGGTAAATGGAGAAGCAGTTAGGTATGCAATGCATTCGCTCACTGCCAGGCAGTGTGTAGTCCATTCTCGATCGAGAGCGAAGACAAACACACAATACAGGCAGTGTGCCTGCCCGGCAGGAAGGAAGCAGGTCAAGTCACGCGCTGTCAATTTACCAGCAGTGCACTACCAGCACCACCACCACCTACACCGCAACTAAGGCAGTTGCCTCTGACAGTCGATTATAAGGCTGCTGCTGATGCCGTTGTTGTCTCAAATAAAAGGGAGGAAGGAGAACACGCCTAATGAGAAGGAATGACACTGTGTAAACAATGCAGTTAGAGGTGAAGACACTGCCTGGCTTGCCTCCATCAGTATTAGTGTGCTCATGGAGACACTCTGCTCCGAGTAGTATATGACTGGGTGAACCACTGCTGACAGCTAAAGGGCTGATGCTACTGCTGTCGCTAATTCAAGGCTATTCAAATGATGCTATTAATTGAGTTCAGTTAGTGCGTCTGGCATTTGTTGATGACAAATGAGGACAAGTGGAATCGAAGGTGAAATGCTCAGAGAAGAAGAAGATGAGTTCAGACCGACACACTTCCATTTGAATGGCAATCAAACTCTCCGACCATGTGGCTCTCTTCCATTTGACAAGTCTGTCTGGCAATCTAATCAAAAATCTCATTTTTAGGCAGTCAGCCTTAAACTAACACTTTGACAGTTTGTGATTATTAGCCGGCAAGCATGATAAGCTAGACCGATTACTCTCGCAGCACTGCTGTGAGTGCCGACGACAAATGAACACTGACTGAATTGTTGTTGTTATTATTAGCTGTAGAGGTAGCTGTAGTAATGCTATGGGCCTGCCCACTGAATTTTGTTAATAATACTACACATTGATGGTGATAGTCTGTAGTGATGGTGACAGAAGTGCAAGTGCGTGAAGAGTGAACAAGGCATGCGACATCACCATCAAAACAATAAAAAAGGCACACATCAACAATTGCGCAAGGAGCGAACAGCTGAAGATGAAGTGTGCGACAACTGTCAGCTGGTGTACGAAACACTGCTGATCAATGAATAGTGTTTGGGTTTACCTGAGGAGGATGTGAGTGCTCGGGAGGAGGAGGCTGGGGAGTGACCACTTGCTGGTGAGTCAGCGTCTCGGTCACCATCTTTGTGCCGGTAGTGTTAGTGCGGTGGTGTTGGGAAGCGATGCAGGGGACAGCAGTTGCAAGCAAAAACACTCACTCAATCAAACACACACACACACCAGGGACTGGTTGAAGGGAAGAGAACACAGAGCACAGAGACCACTGGTGGTGTCACATCGGCACAGGCAGAAAACGATTTGAAGAGATGTGTGTCTGTGTGCTGTTCAAGAAGACCCACAAGGACTGGACGTAGAAGAAGACGACGACGACGACATTGACACCGAAAATGGTGCTTCTGATCGGCTCGGATGACTACTACGGCCTCTATCTCTGTCGGTGTCGGTGTGTGTGTGTCCGCGGTGCGTGTGCAATTACCCAGTTTCAGAGTGGAAGAGAGAGATAGAGAGAGGATATTCTCCGACTACAGCTAAAACTGAGGATGACGTCACGGGTTTGAGAGTGTTGAAACACTGACGATGCGAGTGTGTCTGTATGGATGATGGTGGCGGTCCCCTCGCTATATATGGACATCAGCAGGCGCAATGAAGCAGCCAATGGGTAGTAGTTGCAGACTACTGGATTCAGAGGCAGTCGTAGTGGCACAGGATCACTCAATTGCTGTTGCTGCACTGGGCACTGATTCAATTGGAACACTGCGACGGCACTGCGACGACGGCACTGCCACCACCAGGGCCACCAACTGAAAGACAGCTGTGGGTAGGCGAGAGTGTGCTGGCAGACCGGGGCAGCTTCACTGAGTCACGACTGGCGCACACACAGTCTGATTCTCAATTCCTCGGGTGGCACCGGTCGGGATAGACTGGCTGACTGAATGAATGACTGACTGGGGGTACAGCAAGCACAGCGGCACCGATCCAGAAGAAGGAGGCTGCTGGAAATGATCCGGCTTGCAGAAGAAGAAGAAGAAGAAGTGGAAGAGGAGGGGAGCGGTGTCGGCGATGATGGTAGAGCAGGTGAAAACGAAGTACTGCCGCTGCTGTTTGTGGCCGCGTTGGCTTATCTCCTCGACGAGCACTTGCTCCTCACTAGTCAGTCTGGACGCCGGTGTCCGACACGGTGTCTGTCTGTGCTGCGGCTACGGCTGCTGCTGCTGCTGCTGCCGTTTGTTGATTGCCTGGCCAGCTTCCAGGGGAACGGTTCGCTAGCTGCTAAGCCTGCTCTGAGGTAGTACTACCGCAAAGTGACATTGCCAGTGTGTGTGTGTGTTGCCACCAGTGCAGTCAGTGGTGCACATTGCTGAAGCACTTGAGCATTGCAATGCTCCTGCTGCTGCTGCCGATGCCGCTGTCGTTGATGATGCTTATGATGCTGTTGCGCCCGATGCAAGCCTCGTCGCGCGACTGCCTCACCCATCCACACACTGCTGCTGCAGCTTCTTTTTCCTCCTCTTCTTCTTCTCCTTCTATGCCTGTTCCCTGACAGACACAACTGCAACAGCAGCAGCAGCCAACTCGATTCCATTGCCAGCTGCAGCAGCCGCAGACAGAAAGAAGAAGAGGCAGTCAGGCAACAACAGTGAGTGAGAGAGAACGCCAGTGGAGAAGTGAGAGCATGAGAGAACAGACTTGGCAGCGGCAGCGGCGACGGCCTGACTGACTGGCTGCTCTTTACCGCCACGTCCAGCAGCAGCAGACACTTCCTTGACCGTCGAAGAACAACATAAACATTAGAGAACAGACAGAAGAACACTGGCGAAGATGATCATCTCGCTCAGTCAGGTCCGTTGGTGCCATCTGCCGACTGAGTGACCCTCTTTTGCGCCTTCCCTTTAAAAACGGGGACCGCTAGCTGTGTAGAGTGGTGCACTGTTCGTCTCCATGGAATGGTCGCGGCAACCATGAATGGGCATTACCAACACCACCACCACTACTGCCACCGCTGTCGACGGGTGGTCACTATAAATAGAAGACACCGCGGAAGTGTCATTTGGGGAAGGAGAAGAAGAAGAAGAGGCAATTCACAAGTGCACAGTTGAGCCATTCTCTATCTCTCTTGTTCTTTTGGATCAGATATCCTTCTCTCTCAATGAAGAGTGTCTCTGCTCATCGACGGCTGTTTCGCTAATCGTCTCACTCTCTGCTGTCATTAGTCGATAAGCAGCGGAGCACAATTGCCAATTACCACACCGTTAATTGCACATGAGTCCCTTCTGCTCTTTTCCTATCCCCCAATCGATTCATTGGGCTGCCTGCCTCACAAAGTGCTCCACAGATCAGCAGTGGGCGAAAGAAAAAGAACAACGAAAAAGAAGAAGAGAAAGCCATTTACACCTTCGCAGAGGCTCGAACATCACGAACACTGATGATGGAATTGACGTGTATGAGCTTGTGCCAGTTTGCCCTCGCCACTCTCAATTGCCATCATCTTTACAAGCTGACAGCTGCAACTGCAGAGTCTGCTGTCAGCTTGTCAGTCAGTTAACGTTTTGAAAAAGAGAGGGAAAGGAGAGAGGAAGAAGCGAAAGTCAAAGATGAGGAGGAGGAGGAAGATGGGCAGCCCAGCGATGGACATCAGTACAAGATCATCAGAGTTGCTGCTGTCCCATCAGTTGATCAGTTACGGTTCATAAGCAGTTAGCATGAGTGTGTGCATTTTCCAAGCAAAGCAAAGCAAGTGAGGGAAGTGCGACTGGTTGAACTCACCAACAGCTTCGGCGAATTGCCTTGGAAGCAGTTGCACAGCAAATTGTTGCTCATTTTGAAGGAAGTATTTAAAACTGGTGTTCACTGTTGTGTTGTAGTAGTAGTTAAAGTTGTAGTTGAAGTTGTTCTTCACTTCACCGTAACTGTCCACCCTTTCAAAAAAAAGAAAGGAGTCTATCGATATCTGCACTACTGTTGCTGCTGCGGCTGGTCACATAGCCACACAATTAGTTTTACTTTTGGGAAGGGCGCATCAGTGGAGTATCGGCGAAGTGGAAAGAGTGAGTGATCAAGTGAGTTTGTTCTCTGATGGCCAGATGGGCAAACATCTGCTCGCCAACTCTCGATTTCGGGCGCCTAGTTAGCAGGGGATAGGGCGAGCGAGAGTGAGGCTATTTTCAGAATTGGTCCGAGCAGCACAGTGAGCGATGGATGAACATGGAGCGATGTTCGATGCAGTGGTTACCACTGAGGATGCTGATGCTGATCAGGCTGCTTTGCGGTAGTCCGTCGATTGAACAAGTGTTCGCCTTCTTTTTCCTTCTATTGTGCCGATGTTGCACTCTTTCTGTTGATGATAACCTTTTTTCGGTTGTGTTATTGTGCTGGTGCTAGCAGTCGTGTTGGCGTCTGTGGTCTTTCTCCTTTCCTTGGTGCTCTTTGACGAGGGACGATGACTACTGCTCGGGTTACGATCGAAACGGTGCTTTTGCTACTGCTGATGCCGTCGGTGGTGGCAGTGATGGCGGTGGTGGTAGTGATGGTGGCACGGCAACGGGTCGTGCTCCTGAGAAGCATCAGCAGCTTGGCTCGGTTACTACTGAAACAGCAGAAGCACTCGGGCACTCGACAATTGATCGGTTACGCTAATTAGGATCACTTGCTGCTGTAGACCACAGCGGTCGTAGTAGCAGTGATAGATGAACTGAACATGGACAAAAATGGTAGGCCAATCAGACAGAATGTCTGACTGAATGAGTGAGTGAGTGTGGTTATTTTTACTAATAAGTTCGTTTTCTACTTTAGTTTTGTACACTCTACCTAACCATTTCCCGTTCAGACCGATGGTTGTCAGTGTGCCGCTACCAGTGCCCTGAGATCACTTTCTGCTAACTCATCATCATCGTCGTCGTCGTTGAGTTGAGCACTAATACAGTCGCTTGTAGTGGACGACAATGACAAAATGTCACATAAAAAACACACAAGCAAAACAGAAAAAACAAATGGCCTCTAAAGTGAATCTGGCTGCAATACCTGTGTTTTTTCTCGGCTAGTAAACGGTTCATCAGTGATTGTTTATTCTACCGAGAAATAATCAACATTTACTCGCGTGCAAAAAATGCAATGCACTTTTTCACTTTATTGCACAACAAAACACTGTTTAGCTACACAATAGCTCAATTCTACTTTTACCATTGACCTGTTGACAGGTAGCAAAAAACAACAAATTGTTGAGCAATTCTTAAGTGATTGGTAGGATTGGCAAATTAATTAGCGCAGCAGCAGCAGTAGAGCACAGGGGATTGGTGCCTGCAGTGGTGCGAGAGAATGTGTGAGGAGGTGCAATAAAGATTACGTGTACTGAGCCCTCAGCTGAGCTGCTGTTTCACGGTGCACTGCCTGTTTGCACAGGTGTCAAAGGAGTCAGTCCGAGTGTACACTGCCGCTGACCCTAGCTGCCCTGCTGCACTGCTGCTGCTGCCCCATATGGACACTCAGCCTGTATTCTGTTTGCTCACCAGGCCTGCCATTGCCGATTCTGGGGGCGATTCTGGCAGTGTCAGAGAGACAAAGAAAGAATGAGCAGTCTCTAGAATGTTCAGATGTATTCACCGACTTTTTATTTAAAATAAACTGTGTGGTATGTGGAGAAGAAGAAAGAGCAAAAAAGTAAACAAAGAAGCAAAAAATATAAAAATAGACCTATGCATCAGTTGAACAATATATTGGGAAAGTGAGAATCTGAGTGTGGGATGAGAACGACCAGTGACGGAGGATGAACATCGAAGAAGGATGAAGAAAAGAAAAGAGAATAGAATAGAATGACAACCTCTGATGCCCTGATGTTTGCTTGTTTGAAAGATTTATCACAGATTTTGGATGACGGGTAGCACAGCCTGGTTAGTTGCCTGACTTTTGCAGCTTTTCAACGGTCTCGCGAATCCAGCTGACCATGTTGGGCACTTTCGCGTAGATGCCGTATTTGCCCTTCTTGCCGCAGCCTTCTCCAAAGCTGTAATAGGACAAAAAAGTTTTGTTAGTCTTTTTTATCATGTTTCAATAAATAAATCTCTTACCTAGTGATGCCGTAGAGGTACCACTTGTTTCGAGAGATGTTCCCAGTAGATTGCTGCGGAGCCTCCTTTCGCCGGAACATCAGCGGTCCACCCGAGTCGCCTGCACAGCTGTCGGTGCCTCCTTCCTTGAAACCAGCGCATACCATATTTTTCGTTATCTTGTAGCTCTGGTAGACTTGTTTGCAGTCTTCAGTGTCGGCAATGGGCACCCGGGCCACCTGCAGCACCTTCGTACCAGTTCGCTTGTGGTTCTTCTTCTTGCCCCAGCCGAGGATGGTCCCATTCTCCTTGGTGGCCATCTGGTCGGTGGCCGCTGGCAAACAGATCGGCGACACGTACTCGTCAATGTGCAGCGGCCGGTCGAGTTTCAACAGCGCCAGGTCGTAATCGACGGTCAGCGTGTCGTAGAGCTCGTGTTTCACCGTCCTCGTCACATTGCGCAACTGCTCGGTGCCCTCTTTTGCGTGGAAGTTGTGCTCGCCTGCCACTACAAACAGCTCCTGTTGCTTGACGCAGTGTGCTAATGAGAGAATGAAGAGGAGTTAAAAATCGATAAAAAAAATAGTAAAAAGCACCAAACTAACCTGCAGTGACGACGTACTGAGGGGCAATGAGCGTCCCGCCGCAGTACGGCTGGTAGTGACTGTTGAGAATGGCCACCATCCAGGGCCACCGACTGCGGGCGCTGCGACCACCAATGATGCGCAGCATTGAGCGAACATTCGCATCACGAATGCCGCAGTTCTGGTCGTCGATTGCCTGCGTGGAGGACTGCGAGGTCGGTTCGCCCTCTGTCACCTCATTCAGGGGCACTATCTCCTCTTCGGAAGAGCTGTTCTGAGAAGTGGTGTTCTCAACTGCGAGAGCAATCTGCTGCTGTTCGATCACTTCCGAGGCAGCCTCCTCGCCCTCCTCCGAGCTGTTCATCATCAGCTCGCTCTCATTGAGCACCTGTGGCCGGTAGCGGTGTTCGCAGTCACTGCCGGCGGTGTAGCAGAGGGCCACCTCCTGGATGATGCTGTTGCTGCAGATGTCAGGGTTCATGCAGTACCGCTGGCGAAGGGTGCGACAGGAGGCCAGCTTGCAGTCCTCCCACTCAGACCAGGGCGAGTAGATGAAGCGCTGCATCTCGTAGAGGACGCGGAA
>JAALOO010001756.1_pt2 | contig 11405 bp, 11 predicted proteins | sample 7257641 | NCBI WGS metagenome assembly JAALOO01 (sample SAMN14085613, study PRJNA598686) | mite metagenome | biome: ENVO:01001000; feature: ENVO:01001002; material: ENVO:01001226; isolation source: single female mite from University of Michigan culture on fish food culture... ... | reverse complement strand
ATCTGTTAGATTATTTATTTTTTAACCACAAAGCAGCACTTTAACGGGACAACTTCAGTACAGTGAAGTCTAATTCCTCCTTATTCAGCATTAGGACACTCAACACACATTAATCTAATATAATCTCTCACGAGCTTTTTTCCAGCGAATCGATAGTTTACTAGACAAGTTAATTCTACTTTAAATTTTAAGTTGCAGCAACAACTTTTGTAACATTTAAAAGGTCATTCATTAAAACTGAAACCCACAAAATTAAACTTTAATTTGTGCTGTGCATTTTCAATTTTCACTAATCTCCCCTTTCCATCGGTGACTACCTGTATGGTCTGAAAAGTACCGCAAGCGCACTCATTCCCCCGTCCTTATCACAGCGTCAGCGTTGCACTGTCTCGTCAATAATACTTCACCAGGAGGACAGGCACGAGCACCCGCAGTGTACTGAATCTGCCATAAACCACGGGCTCTCTATTGAAGTATCCACCAGTAAATAGCGCGGGGATATACTCAAACGGCTAACGCGCTCAATCACAACAGTCCCACCACGACAACAACTGTACGACAGTACTGACGCCAGAGGTGCGACAGAGTGTCAGGCAATCACTGATGTACAGCAATTGACCGAGATTTGTACATTGTTTGCTCAGAGCGCACTTCTACGCCAACCAGACTTTTTGGCTTTAGACGGCTGTCTGCTTTCATTTTCCAGTTAACTCTAAAACTATGGACTCACACCTTCACCACTTGCCGTACAGTATGGAGGCTCTGCAGTATCCACACTTTCACTACCCATTCCTCCACCACCACCACCAACCAACTTCAATTCCGACCAGTGTCATTCGATCGACTGCTGCCGCCACCACCGCCGCTGCTTCCGTTTCTCATTCAACCTTTGATCCAAAGCTACTCTACGACCCATTCTTCTTGAGTTTACTTCAGGCGCCTCCAAACATCTCCTTCAGCCATATAAAATCGAATCCATTTTTGCAAGATCCATTTCAATGGTCACTTCCACCGTTGTACAGTGCCATTGTACAGCCATCAATTAAGAAAACTACGCCTATTAAGCCAGTTACTATTCGCTTTTCAAATGCGCCACTTTTTCAACCATACTTAAACGACAGCTTTAACAAAAATACCCACAAATTTAAAAAATCTCTTGAAAAACCTTATGAAAAGCCACTAAACTTGAGTAATAAAAAACCAAAAGTGGAAGTAAAAGCACCAGCAACCAGTGATGCTGAAAACAGTAACACTTTTAACCCAAATAGCCCAAAAAATTGCACGTTTCCGGTAGACTCTAAACTGAAACTTAGTCAAGTTATTGATAAAATCTTCACGGACGCTTTTGAACGGTGCATGTTTGAAGAATAAAATGATTATTTTTGTTTAACTGAAATAAACAAAATATTATTAATTTTTTGTGATACAATCTTTTTGTGATAAACATCATTGTTGTTTAGTTTTGATGTAGTAAAATTAAAAAATACATTCCAAGTTATTTTCTGGGCATTCGAGGCTCAAAAACATAGCCGATTTTGCGAATTCGATACACTTCCGTTCGGTTTGTCGGTACCAGAGTAGACGATTTTGATTCTCTTGTTCTAAAAAAATAAACAAACAATTTAAACTTTTATAATATTTGTTTTGATTTCAATCTTACGCCAGATCCTCGTTGCTCATAAAGTTGAATCGTATCTCTTCAATCACCTGCATTGGATTAAAGCTTTCTCCTTGAAATCCAACTGCCTTTACCAGTGAGTTGGCTATGCCATCATTTTTAATGCGCACCAGAGCTTTATCAATATTACCCAAACTTTTGGGCACCTTGATCAGATAAGTGTACGTCGAGTTCGGCTTCACCCTTCCAGGGTCAATCTTGATCTGTTCAGCGTCTCTCTTCTCGCCAATGGGCGTCACTTTGATGTACCCGAGAAATGAGGAAAAAGATGGTTTTGTTCTCACCACCATCTGATGGTGGTACGTGGTGTAGGGCTTACTGTCTGTAGTATCAATAAAATAGTTTACTGGCTTTGACCAATTTGAAGGCAATTGATACTGGTGCCAAAAATCAAACCAACTACCAAAGGGCTTGCATCCATTCGGATTGGCCAAACAGTTACCGCACTGTCCTTCCCCAAACTTTTCATAATCTTCACAAGTGTAGGCCATACTCTGCGCTGTGGTAAGTAGTGATTCATTGAACTGAACCAAAATGGTCGCTCGACGATGACTGCATGCAATGGTATTTGACAGCCCGGTGAAGAGTCCTTCCAACAGTATATTTGAAATGCCTCTAGTGACTTCACAGCCTGGCTGGTCACTTCCACCATTTGGCCAAAAGCTGTAATGACCGAGTGATTCTTTTATGCCAAAGGAGTCACCGATAATTTTGCCGCCGTTCGTGTGCAGTGTGAGCACTAGCTTTCCATCTGAAGGATCTAGCCGGTGTGTATTAGGCACGTCGTGAAACCCAGGCCCTGCTGGATCAAGTCCTATTATGAGCTGTTTTGAAAATGAGTTAGCCTTACTTGTTTAAAAGAAATATCACAAACATTACCTTAATTTGATTTGGTTTTTTAAAATGGGTGCCCACAAAGCCTGAAGTATGAGCTCCGAGAGAGTGTCCGACAATGGTAAAGCGATCTGGCGTGGTTCGATGTACGCTGATCAGATCTTTGATGAATTTGGCAACAATTGCACCGACAAGCTGAGTGTTGGCAACTGCCTGCGGGTAGAATGCCGTCTTGGCGCCTTCACTCCAGTCCACGCCGATGACATTGTGCCGACAGGAGCCCTCGATGAGATCGTGGCGATTTTTGATAGACAGAAGGTAATCTTTGAGGTCCTATGAAATAAACAAAATCAATTTAAAACTAAAAGAACAACAGACATTGGTTCACTTACTCCCATCCAGTTCATCTCCTTGTACTCATCAGTGAATCCATGCACTATGAAAACTGTGTGTTTGTTTGGATCAAAAGGGGCAGAGCGAATATCTTCTTCAGTAGAGTTCCAGTTAAGCACAAAGGGACGAAAGCGGTTTGAGCAGGTGTACACAAAGTATGTTACGTCAATGTCTTCAGGGGAAGCTGGGTAAAGTCCGATGCCGGCAACTTCGATGACTTTTTGAAAAATGTTGTTTGCTGGAAAAGTTTTAAAACATCCAAAAGAACCATAACATTTTTCGCCTTCAAAAAGAAAATAATTATAATTATACTTGTAAAAAGGAAAATGCTCAAACTGACCTTTATCAAAGGGCGTCGAAACCTTGGGTAAATTTGGAATTGATGGAGTAGGAATCTTTGGCAACGAAACATTTGGCAGGGACGGAAGAGATATTTTAGGAAAATCAATACTATGACTTAAGTTTAAGCCGAGGAATAAAACAAGTATCCCTAGAGAAAAGAACTTTGGATTTGTCATTTTTATTTTGCAAGAAAAAACTTTCACAAATAGAAACAAAAAATCATGGTTTTAAATATGATGAGAAATAAAAGAGATATTTGTATATAAATAGATAGTAAAATCTGGAAAATTAATTGGCTGTCAAAACAAGTAGTTTTATTTGGTATTGCAGCTAAACTTACATGAAAACTTTTTCTAAAAGTTCATTGGAGAAACCTACTTATGGCCAAAAAAATTATATACAAAAATCGTGTCTAACCTTGAAAATAATCCTATAGCTTTTTATAACACGTTTCCCTCGTTAATCAGTGCAAAGTAATTAATTATCTTGTTGACTGTTTGTTAAACAACAAAGATAAAGCAAAATAAAATGAAAGGTAGAAATATAGAAGAAAGATAGGTTACTTTTTACACTCAATCATTGCCATTTGCCACAGAAATCTTCACTGCTTCAGGCAAAACAACCATCTTCTTTTCAGATGTAGCTCCCTCTTTAAGTTTTTGATCAACGGTTACCATCAGGTCTTTAGTTTCTGTTTCTGTTTCACCTATGTGGCCTTTTTTATCTAGTTCATCTTCCATGCCTCGCAAACCCCAAGCTTCGCTGAAGCTCGAATCACTAGAATCACTCATTTCATCGTACTCCGGAACTTCTTTTATCTCTCGCTCAGGACTGTTAGGCTGAGAAACAGGGCCTGCTTCTTTTTCAGATATTTTTTCTACTGACTATAAAAAATCAAACTTGTTGTAAAAAAACAACAAAGTAAAATATCATTTTTGTTTAAAAACTTACAGTTTTTGATCGTTTTAAAACAAAAGCCAGTCTTCCAATAATTTTTGAAAAATTCATTTTTTGTTTACTCTATGTAATTACAATAAAATATAATTTATTGGTGATTTTACAATAAAAAAATTAAATCTATTGTAATTACCTTGATTATTTTTTGAAATAATAATCTAACAAAAAACCACAGCCAAACTGCCGACAACTTTGACAGTTTTTAAATCTATTTTTTTGTTATAATTTAAAAAATGATAACAATGTTGTTTTTAAAAGTGCGCACTTTGTTGCTTTAGTGATTGAAAAAAAACATTAGTGAAATTTAATGACAATAAAGGCAACTTCAAGCTTAGTCACTCAAATGACACTGTTTTTTTTGCATTAGCTTTGTTTGGCATTAAATTGACACAAGAGATTACACAAATGAATGGATAATCGATTATACTAATATTTTTATACTTGAAAATAAAAACACATTCAAGTAATAGAACATTTTTATTTCAAAGATTTTACAAAGTTATATATTTTCAAATAAAAATAAATGACTAATTAAAGGATAAAACATAGTTTATGGTATAAGAGCCTGAAAAAGAGGTCACTGTTCTTTAGCCTAAGGTAAACAGGAGATCATTCAATCATTCCAGGCGGAGACCAAGTTTTGCGATCACCTGAAGCAGACTTTTTTGGCATTCCATTCTGTTCAATTTCAGGTAGCACACCGACCACCACTTCTTGAGGTGACTCCTTTACTCCCCCCGCTGGAGTGTTTTTAAGTGAGCCGTTTGCCTAAACAAGTTAGTTTTTATCAGTAAAAACTTTTTTTTACATTTTTTTACTTACTGAAGGTTTTGCTGACTGCACTTTAGCTGAAGAAGAAATTCTATCGTTAACAACGTCATTCACCGATGGCCACATTTCATCAAAGTTGTCGAGACTGTTTTCCAGATTATCCTCAACACCCTCAGTTCCGGCAAGGTTTCGATTGAACTCATCTTCAAATGATTCATTATCAGAGTCAGGAGAAGCATCGCCATTTGCAGAGGGGACTGCACTTTTAGGTGGATCTGATCCCGAGTTTGAACTACTGTCTCCACGAATGACTTCAACTGAAGAGTCTGAGTCTTTTTCCGATATCTGAATAATAAATGAGTTTGATATAAGGATTTGGTTCAACAGGCAACTGCAAACTTACCTTTCGCTTACGACAACCCAGTTTTTCTAAAATGCCCATGCTTGACTCTAAATTGGTTTAACAAAACTGTCATACGATGACTGGTTGTTGAAAAACTGCAAATTAACTTGAAAAATCAGCCGTTGCCACTTTACAGTTGCCAAAACAGATTTAGTTTGTTTGTCAGTAGAAAAAAAGTTTGGAAAATTATAAAACAAGCATTAGCAGGTGACAATAACAAAGACGACGGTCTAATGACATCAGCCGGTGATGATCCTCCTGACTGATTGGTGGCAAGTTGGCGGGCACAACAATATTAACAATTTTGCCCTCGATTTTTAAAAGCGCGTATATACACTTTTCAATAACAACAAAAATGAGGCACACTGCAAGGTAGGGAGAAGGGGACCGTAATGATCGCCGGTGTAGGGTAAGCGGTCCTGCAACTGCTGCAGCTGTAGCTGTACACGACTGCACTTACATACATTGTCGCCGCCACCCTAATGGCTACCGGAGCAGAGGGAGGACGACCAACTGGCTTCCACTGCCACACCACCGCCACCAGTCACTAGTCACTTCCCGACTACCGTCCTCTGCTAATGGCAAAATCAATTGCTAGAATACCATTTAATGCCCATTTTAGAGTCTCTCTCCCTTTTTTCATTTTTACAACCTCTCAAAAAGGCAGAAAAGAACTTATCGATTTACAGGTGTGTGAGGGGAGAGAATCCTTTGTCCGCTTACCCGTACATAGACTTTGAAATGTAACAGAAAACACACGTTGACAAGTGACAATCATGAAAGTCATGAGTTGTTTGCTGTCAGACGCAAAAGTGAGAAATTAAGCGGCAAAAACTTTTACAATTTTGCGATCATTTTATAATTGCAAGTAAACTGAAACACAGGTAAACAAAGTCATTTTTAATGTCAAGATTAATTTTTAATAGCTCAATGTTTGTGCAATAAAACTATCGATTTATCAAATATTGTTTTGCATTTTTAGTTCAAAAATGCAATAAAAAGGGGCAAATTGCAGTTCTAGTAAATTTTTTCAAACATTGACAAATGTTTTAAAACATGTTTGAATGAAAAAGTAGTTGCACAAATAACTGAAACAAACTGATAATTTTTTAAACAACAAGATCAGATAATGTAAGAGATAATCAAAACAATTTTTTAATTACAAGATAAAGCAATAAAATCTAACATGAATAAAAAGTTTATGTAAAACATATTTTTTTAATATCAAAAATAAACAAATTACTTCATAAATAAAAAAAACTAATGAAACGCTAATGACAAATTAAAGTAAAAATATTATGAATATTAAAACGTACAAATAATGTTTTTGATTTGAACAAAGTTATTTATAAAAATAAGTTATTTAATTATTAATTTCATAAATTTCTGCCAAAACTGAACTAACAACGGCAGACCTTACAACATTTGCGTAGTATTGATATGCATTTGAAGTTAACCTTTTTAAATCATTAACTACCTCTAACAGGTGGTTGTACACTTTTGCAAAATGTTTTTCATCCGAAAATACTGATGTTAAATACCAGCGCCAGAGATGTAAATATTTTGTGTAGTGATATCGAAGATATTCAGGTTTTGTCTCCAGTTTGCTGTCGCTATTGGCACTGGCCCAAAGTACCATCACACTGAGCAGATCACGAATAACCGTATCTTTGCGTATTTCATGCACAAAATGTGCAGCTTTTTGGTGCACTTCAATCAGATGTTTTGATTCGGGCAAATACAACTGATCGAGTTTGGTGTACACTGCACAATTGTCAACCCCTTCAAGTCTGCAACATAACCATCTTTTTGAAAGTGAAAGTAGAAAACTGACCGTAACAACAGCAACTGTGGAAAAGCACACTTAAAAAGTCAAATACGATCTGAATTGTGCAGTAATCTGAGCTCGGGCACTGATTGCACGAAATCAACAATGACTTTGATCATTGGTTATTAAAGATTAAACGCCTGGTCAATGTTTAAAGCATAGCCTAAAATAGAAGGAATTTCGGTAGGCCAATTGTCAAACGGATTTTCCACCATTCGGTGAACCATTTCTTTGAGCAGTAAAAAGCAATGGCCGTTGTACGATGCAACAAGCTGGTTCATTGGTTCAGAGCATTTAGTCGATATTTCAAAATCAAAGCATTCTGATGAAGAAGTAGTAGTTTGAGATAGTGAATCATCAGAAATCACTTTATTCCTGCGATGTTTAGATAAAAACTAAAAACAAATCTAATTTTAATTTAGTTTCAATACGAGCGTCAACTTACCCCCTTCATTCCAATTCTACAACGACCACAGAATCGCCTCGTTTGAACGGTTATTGAGCATTGGCCACCGTTCAGACATGTTAGTTTCTGCTGTTTTTTAGAATAAAATTAAATAGTTTTTTTAAAACAATAACTTACATTATATCGAGAGAAATTACAACGATGAAAACTTTTACACGAGTCGCAACATAGCCCCTGAAAGTTAAACGCTAAAAATTAAAAAAAGTTTTAAATATTAAAAATTCAAAAAAGTCTATTTTACTTACAAATGGCAATCCCACCGCAAACTTTACAAATTTTTTTCATTTTGAATTTTGTCACATCCAATGAAGTTGTTTTGTAATTTTGTAACTATTCACTTTCACTTAAACCTTCAGTGCAAATGTAAAATGTTTTTGCTTGTTTGTTGAATGCACTTTGAAAAGAAAGCTGATGAAAAGTAAAAATATTTTTTGTTATTCAGTGTATATATAGTAAATGCACTATTGATCCACTGCTTTTTTGCTGTTTTTCTAGAATTTTTTGTTTTATGTATAAAGAAACGTTTTTATTTTTTTATTTAATAGAAACTGCTTTGTCAAGTTGCGTGCTTTTAACGAAATTGCTGTGACAAAAATGATATATTTTATAAAATTTCAGAAAATTTTTCACAAAACAAATCTATTCTCTCAAGTTGAGCGTCTCTACGATAAGCTCTGCCACTTGGTTGACGCCAAACTCCCGCAAAATGGCACGAATATTTTCTTTTGTCAGTGGAAAATCACGCTGCATGATGGTCATCAGGCGTTGACAAATTCGATTAGCAATTGCAAAACTTTGATGTTTTCTGGCCAGATATCGGTACAGTAAGTGGCACCACTTAAAATACTGTAGCCTTACAACTTCTGGGCACTGGAGGTCGGGCATGGGTTTAACTAGCGAGATAGCAGTTAACTAAAAGTATAAAATTATTAGTGTTTGATTTAAAAATATGACAAACTAACTATGTTTCTTATCTTTCGATCCCCATCTAAAACGGCATGTAATTCGGTGAATATAGTCCGATTTTGTTCTACTAAATCTCGATTTTTAAATTCATAATCTCCTTTTCGCGTTACAATTATTGCATTTTTTCCTGTATCACTCTAGTAAAATTAAAAGGCAAAGTTATAAAAGTATACTTTATGCAAGATAAAATACCTCCAACATTGTAAAAATGTCTTTGACTGGATTGTACTGAAAGGCTCCCCTGATGACCATGATGTCGTAAAGAAACGTTTTGAGTTGAATTAGCTGGTCATTATTCGGCAGTTCTTTAAAGGTTTGAATGCTTTTACAGTACTTTACTGTTCTTCGAGAATAGGCAGTGACTGTACGAGAAATGTAGATTATGCCGTACGCTTCTCCAGCAATATTCAGACTGCTTTCCTCTTCAAACACTGAACTAGCTTTTTCGATTTCAGCCATTGTTTCAAGTTCATATGGATTCAGTTCAAAAGGATCACGGCTAGGGTTAAGTGGAGTGGCTATTTTAGGTGGTTTCAAAGTGAGATTTATAGCCGAGTTGTCCTCTGTGAGAATATCTTTAAGTTGAAGTTCAATTTTTATGTCAGCTGATTGTTTGGTGACAGAAGGCGGTGATGGACTTTTTTCCAAATGCTTAATGTTTTTCTTGTTTAATGTCTTTGTATGCTGTATCATCTCCGCTTGCATGCCAACCGACAGACAAATCGAGAGCCGGCACTGCACATGATTCTATGTCATTTCATCGTGACAATTTCACCGCGAGCCTTTTCATCGCATGCAAACTAGCAGGGGGAGCCACTAGGCTCCCCCATGCATCCCCAGGGGGTTCATAGGCCCCAGACCCAGCTATACATATGTATTACTTCAACTAACAAAAAAAGTTGCAATGAAATGGCTCAGAATGAAATTGTCACGACAAAATGTCCGCCTACCTTTGGACATGATTTTCTTGAAACAATATCAATGACACAACTTCCTCCTTTGAGGCATTTTAGCTTGTCTGCTTTAAAAGCGTTTCGGTGAAAGAAAACCCGACACGACGGACAGGAGATTTGGCCGTTGTAGTTAAAACCTGCAGATATAAATTTTATTAAAATTTGTTGAGTTTAACAGTATCAACAATACTTTTTGCTTTTTGATCACCGCAAACTCTGCATCGTTTTGTCAAGTCCATGCTGGTTATGTTGTGGTGACAAATCATCAAGAAAGTTGTTACGTTTGTTTAGTAAAAAGTGAAAACGTAATTTTTTCTTCTCTCTCTCTCTCTCTCTCTCTCTAGTCACTGGCAAAGCTTCTAGATGATAAGGAGAAAAAGGGAGATTTTTCACATCGTTTGCTGCCATCATTGATATAAACACTGGGCAAACTTGTTACTAAAGCGCGTACAGTTTCTCTCGTATTATCACCTCATCGTCGTTAATTTGTGAATAGAACAGTACACCAATCTTGTACTGCTACCAACAGCAAAGTGCAAATTGTGTACACTAGGTCATAAAATGCTCACAAAATACAATTTTGTAGTTAAAAAGTTATTTAATTTTGAAATGCAAAAAACTTTAATAAACTTATTAGCGCTAAAGCTGTTACAAAAGTAAATTTTGAGGCTATGGGATTTGCACCATTGGCATCCCAAATGTTGGAGTAAATCTCTTGACTGTTTAGAGAAATGCCGTTTTTAAAGTAGCACCCATAAACAGTTCTGCTTCGATTTGATCGAGGCACAACCATCACTTCATAGTGAGGAAACGTTTGCTGAAAACCGGGTGTCACCGTCATCAGACCTTCATCTTTGATTCTCGCTCGGTAGTGTGGTGCCACTGAAAGAAATATTGATGTTAAAAATGGCAAACTTAAAGAATGCAACTTTTTTACCCGTATTTGTAATCAAGTATGTACCGATGGGCAGTTTTACTGGATGGGAAATGCTGTCAATTGCAGAAAGCACCCAAAAGGTGACTTCAAAGTTCTGTCCAGTTGGATTAAAGTTGCCTACTGTACAGCGAGCATTAAAAGGCACATTTAAAACAAAACGACTTGGAATAACGTTAAACTGTACGAATGCGTGGTCACTGACAACAAAAGATGTGTGAAAGTAAAATAAAACGAAGTATACGGATAAAAAGTTGTGCATTTTTGTCAACATTGTTTGTTTTAAAAGGTGCTTCTAATTTTAAAAATGAGAATCAAACAGGTAAAGTTGCCGCTGGACAAAGGAGACAGGCGGTTAAATGAGATCAGCAGTGTTTGACACAAGAAGACTAGTGTGTGACTGGGATTGCGCCTCGTTGACCGGCAACGAGGCGCTTCCTGAGTGATGACATGCTTTCTTTTTGATGGCCGCACAACAATACCTTTACAGGTAGGCTGCTCAAAGTAATGCCCACTGTACATAATCTCTTTCAGTTCACCCAATACAGCCTGTCACCACTGTTGCATCAGGCGGTCGGAACTACTACTACTACTACCACCACCATCACCACCATTCTCTCTAGGTAACCCAACACCAGCAACGTTCCGGCTGCTTTGCTACACAACTGTACGGTTACGTTGACTAAAAGGTACCTGAGTCTTTGCAGACCGACAAAGGACAGCAATCGTGATTTTGCCTAATAAATCGCCTAACTCAACTCATGTTGCACTAGTGGTAAATCAGAGACGTTGATGATAAAAGAGTAACATCATTACACGATAAGCTATATTTAACAATTATCTCTTGATCGTTTTTGCTGTAAATTCTCACTATCAAAGA
>JAALOO010002164.1_pt1 | contig 11413 bp, 11 predicted proteins | sample 7257641 | NCBI WGS metagenome assembly JAALOO01 (sample SAMN14085613, study PRJNA598686) | mite metagenome | biome: ENVO:01001000; feature: ENVO:01001002; material: ENVO:01001226; isolation source: single female mite from University of Michigan culture on fish food culture... ... | reverse complement strand
AGAGAGAGAGAGAGAGAGAGAGAGAGAGAGAGAGAGAGAGAGAGAGATAGAGAGAAAGTGAGTAAAAGTGAGGTCTGATGCAAAGGTCTCCATTCTGCTGTGACTGAATTCCACCACTGATTCACTACTGATTCAACGCTGATTCGGAACTGTTGAGTTGAGTGTCTGTGTCTTTGAGCACAACAGTTTCCCTCTCCCCTCTTCAAAACGCAATTGAAAAAACTTGACTTTAACTTTCTCTAAAAGAATCTCATCTACCTTCCTTCCCCCAAAAACTACCATGATTACAGTTCGATTCAACATTCTCGTCCTGCTGATCAGCGTTGGCCTCTTCTCCCTGCTGGCCACCCTCGATGACGGGCTGATCGATGAAACGGCTCGCAACTTTACCACTTTGAAACCCGTGGACTACTACGTCGAGAAGCTGAAGGTAAGGTGAAGTTACTCTATCTTCTGCTTTGAACTTTGTAACAAATTCGTTCAAATTCAATTTTTTTTTGCTCAACTACACAATCCGTGCCATCAAAACAGAACCTCACCTACAGCGCAGAGTCCTCAGAACCTCCGCTGCCTCCAGCTGAGCAGCAGAAGGGACCAGGTGGTGCCTTCGATAAGAAAGGCAACAATTTTGAAAAGGAGAAAAAGGTGCTTCTTTTTGCCAAGTACGATGAGGGCAATGATCACCCTCTGCCCCGAAAGCTACTGGACGAGCTCAAGTGGCGTCAGTACTGCAAAAATTCGCTGTACACCGCCGAGTGTCTCCATCGACAGTACATCCTCGAGGTGGTGACCAGGCGCGGGCAGAAACCCTTTGAGGAGAACCTGGCCTTTATTGAGCAGTTCCGGGCAAAGATCGGCGAGCAGTGCTCCGAGGTGGTCAATCCCTGGGAGTTTGTCGGCGACGATGAGGAACTCCTTCTCAAGGACTGTCTGACACTGGTGGACGGCGGCGGCAGTCCGGTGGTGGAGGCCCTGTTCCAGAAGCTACTTCGCCGCCAGCTCGAGGAGGAGGAGGAACTCCGCCTGGATCGGGAGTTCTTTCTCCGCTTCGCCGAACGCTTTTCGACCCTCTTTCGTTCGACCCTTTTCTTCTACGTCATCCTCAAGGTGGTCAAGCTGTGTCTCCACCTGTGTGGATATGTGTGAAAATGTGTGTGACAAAACTAGATTCAAAAGAACATCATCAGCTGAGAAAGTTAAAAATAGAGGTAAAGGTTCTCTAAAAATGATTCTATAATACTCATCATGTTTCTTTTTATCATTTTTTTCTGTAGTCAACCAACACCCACTCACCACCCAAAGCAAAACTTTTCTTTCAAACTTTACTTTCATTACTTTATCTCGTTCCATCTTTTTGCATCTTTTCACTAGTCCATCCTTTCCTAGTCAAAACAGTTATGTCATTAAATGCCACACCAACACACAAACACACCACAAAAAAAGGCGTTTTCACAGTGGCACAACTACACTAGCACAAACAAAACTTTCACTTTTCACGCACTGATTCATCTAAACTGGAATTCTCTGGAACTGGGTTCTAGAGTACCATTAGCATCGTTAATCATCTTTATAGCTTGACATTCATCACCGGAAAACACACACTTGCCCGAACCCCAAAAGTCCAAAAGTATTTGCTAAAATGGTTTGTTGTGGGACCAGCTGGCTGGCTGGCTGCTGGTAACCGGTGGTAACAGAGAAAGGCTTGCTAAAAAATTGGCCCCACTTGTACTTATTATAAACACAAACTGACATTATAAAACTGCTGGCATTTAAAACCAAACCAAACCAGCGAACTCAATCAATAAACGGGGTAAAATTAAAAAGGTAGTGAAAAGGGCAAATCAGTGCTGCATAGGAGAAGGAAGGAAGAAAAAGGCATGCTCTCGACGTGTACAGTAGTAGTACCTCAACTCACCAGTTCCACATGAGCTGTCCTTTAATTTAATTTTGAGCGCTCTGTAAATGTCAAAAAGAGGGCGAGGTGCTGTGCTGGCGACTATAAATTCAGGCAGTCTATGCAGGCCAGTTTTTCCATTTGTGAAAAAGGGAGAAACCACGATTCGTTATCCTTAACACTTTCCCCAAGCAATCAACCAGCCATCATGCCTCGACGGAGCCCCTTCCACCGGAAGGTAGTCCTCATCTTCAGCATCTGCACTCTAGTTTGGATCTGGGGCTGCGCCTTCTTCTTCGGTCTGCCTGAGGTGAAGGTAGACCTGCCGATGGAGCCAGTCGTTTCGGTGGACGCCCTCTTCGCCGGCCTTTCCGAACATGCAATGGTGGACACTACCACTGAGTACCACTCCAACACCAGGAAAATCACCAGCAATGAGACCACCACCAGCAACCAGACAACCGTCGTCACCAAGTGGACCACCACCGCAGTTGATAGCTTGATGCCGGACATTGTTGCTGATAACAGTAGCTTGTCCTCCTCCTCATCATCGCTGCTGTACAACAACACTCCCGAAAAGATAGATCAATCGATGTACAACATGGGCGTCAGCATTACCCTCCAGGACATCAAGGACTTCGTTGCGGGGACAATCGTGGACACGATTGTCAACAAGCATGGCCAGAACTTTCACCAGAAACCGATTATCAACCGTTACAACAGCTCAATCCCTTTCAAAAGCAACAACAACAACACTGGACCACCCGTTGACTGTCTGTCGGCACGGCTGCTGATCAGCTTTATCGAGGCAAGCTCCGATCCGCTGGACAAGTCCCTGCAGGCTGCTGCCTTCAGAGACGAGGTGGCGCTCTTCAAGGCGACCATCAGCAAGAGCTGTAACATTTCCCGGACTGCAACAGGCCGCAACGAAACTGGAAACAAAGAGGCGAACAAGGAAAACTTCACTGGCAGTCGCAAGTACTACATTTGCAGCAACATTAATGTCAAAGGAGACAAAAGTGGAGCCAACAAAAGTGACCAGCTCACCTGGTTGACTCAATGGCTGAACAAGTGGGTCACCCCCGAAGAGGCCGAACTCCTGCTGGACGTCTACTCCGTTGGACTTCAAGCGGCCCACCTGCTCTTCTACCTGCTACTCATTCCTGTAGTGATTGCCTTCTATTTTAAACTCCTTGATCGCTACTTTGAATCACCTCCTCCATCTCCTCCTCCAATGGCTAATGGTAAATGTACTATCAGCGTTTTTGTGTGTATATCTTAACTCTTTTTGCCTCTGGTTAGTCGCTGAAACCGCTCAGTTTCCGGTTGAGAATGTTGAGGTAGAAGAGGAGCATGAAGAAAAGAATGAGGAAGAAGAGGGGCGCAAACTCGAGGAGGCGCTCAATTTTTACCGGAACTTTCAGCAGAAGTACCGAAAGGAGACACGTAAGTGACGATTACAGTGTGTTTACCCTGTTTTAATCATTTTTCATTGTACATTTGTCATCTTTGTCTCTTTTTCTCCTGACACTGCAGTCAACAGCGATGACACAATGCACCTTCTTTATCAGATTGAAAATGCCGTTGAGGCGAAGGCGATGAAAGTGACGGTGCTCGACAGTGTCGCTCGAAACGAGAATGAACTCCCACGTGAAGGTTTGTATTTTTGAGTATCTTTCTTAAGCTAAGCTTCTAGATTTAGTAAAACTAGTCAGTTAACAAAATTGCTGCTTTTTACTTTTGAACAAAAAAAAAATTTAGTCTATTTGGTGTTCACAGACTGAGCGTAGCGACTTCACAACGCGAAAAAATGCCCATCTGCTGATTTTTTGGTTGCGGTCTTGGTTGACAACTCTAATTCATCATTGAAGCAAATTTATTACATTTCCAGATCACAGCATTTGGTGAATTTGTCATGTTAATCGAAAAACTCATCCTTCACGTTTTTATTCTCAGTTAATACGAACATTTATTTAAAAGTCAGCTTTTGAAACACGTTTGACCGCACCCATCCAACACCGCATCTACCAAAAACAAACAAAAAATTGATTTTGAATTTGACATTCGTGTTTTAAATGTGAACGCAATAATATTCAGGACAAAATTTGGCAAAATGTTTGTTTAAAATGCTCCAAATCCAAAACCAATTTTCAGTTTTCCTCTTGTTCTCTTACACAAATAATTGGCGCATTAGAAAACTGTTTTTGAATTTAAATACGCTTGCCGTTTTGAATCTTCTTGCACTTCCTCATTACTTTACACGCACGAGAACACACACACACACACACACACACACACACTTAGATTTGCAGCATCCTTTTGCATACACTAATGATGTTTATAATTATTTAGGTTGACCTTAAGTGAAATATCTTAAAAGTTCAACTGACATCTTTGTTTGCAAAAAAATATAATTTACTTAGACGCTACCTAAATACCTAAAATTAATATTTCTTTGTATTACCGTTACTACCGTCAATAAACTTGTTGTCACTAAATGCTTACTGCAAAGATCGTTATTTTCTGGTTACTTTTGAATTGAAAAATGAAATTCCGTCATTAAAAGCAAATAAGGCAGAGTGAGAGAGAGAGAGGGAATGTACCAAACATGCCAATTCTTAATTCTTTTTCAACAACAACAACTCAATGGCTGCCTAAAATGACAAATTATGGCCGCACTCAGTTTGACAAGTTTCGGGTAAGCCACCAAACCACCACCACTACAGCAGCAGCAGGTAATCATTAACCTGAAGAACCACAAACAGCACAATTTGTGCAGTCACCCAAAACCCTGACGACCACTTTTTACACGGGAAAAAGCAGGAAGTCCCTGCCATTGTCAACTAAAAAATGGTGCCTTTTACATTCAACCCTCTTCGACCCAAATGTTTCGAAATGGATCGACACAAACTACTTTGGTAGAAAAAAGTGGTTGTTGTAGCGGTGCTGAACAAGTTTTTTCCAACTACACAGTCCGACACAAAAAAATATCGACTTTTGTCACGTTGAAGAGGAGGGGGTAGCTGCTCATATATACGCACAACAAACACACACTTTCCAACAGAGCTTCAAAGTGGGAAAACGAGCCAGACAGAGAATTTGAGATGAACTCACAAATGAGTGGAGAAAAAAGAGAGAGAAAGAGAGAGAGATAAAAAAGGGCCAAACTGCTGATGCCTGACTAGCCGCCAGACAGCACTGTTCCAGACAGACACTGCCAGTGTTCCCTGCTTCATCTTCTTCTTCTTTTTCTTCTAGAATAGTAGTAGGAATAAGCAGAGAATAGTAGCGAACACTGCGTCTGGCAGTTCATTCTTGACGCTACTGTGGCCAGAGCGGACGTGTGTCTCAGCAGTCTCTTTTTTTGGTATCCACTTCAAGTGCCCGAGCCAGCACTTTGCCAAGGACTACTCACCAGAAGAGGACAAAAGAGGAACTTTTAAGTTCTGACAACTTTTTGAAATTGTTTGGCAAATCCCTCATTCTTTTTCACTATTTCATCTCGCCTTTCTCTCTCTCTCTCTCTCTCTCTCTCTCTCTCTCTTACCTTCAATCAGCCATGAAATCACTGATGCAAGTTGTTTTCTTTCTGACGATCATTGCCTTCTCTCTGGTGAGTGGCAATGAGAGTGGTGATGGTGATCACCCCTTGACCACCACTTCCACCACCACCACCACCCTCAAATCATCTCCAGTGTGGGCGAAAATCAAAGCCGACTTTGCCCGAAGCAAGGCTGAATCGCTGACGCAGCTCTTCATGGCCAGCCCCACCAATCGAGGACTACTATCATCACCCTCGTCACCCCCGTCAGCATTTCATCGCTCTCGAGTCGAGCTGATGTCGCCGCTGCCGTTCAACTTTCAGGCCTCAACTTCGATCTCCACCACCACCACCACCGCCACCACAGCTTTTTCCTCCAGCTCCGTCGATCGGTGCTCCAAGGAGAAGACCGCCGAGTACCGACAGGTGCTCGCCGAGTACTACACCCTGGCCAGGAAGAAGCTGTCCACCGCTAAAGTAAGTCAAAACACGACCATTTACCTACTGGAGTCGGTCATCCTCGAGTCGCCGCCCGAGCTGGCCGTCTGCGAGGCCTCGAAGGTGCTGCAGAAGTGCTATCAACAGCAGCAGCAGCAGCAGTCTGAGTCAAAGAAGAAAGTTCGAGGGTGGGAGTTTCGAGAACGAGTTCTGAACATGGGCGGCACCTCATCGCAGCGTCGCCTCCTGGACCTCTGCAGCTCAGTGTACCCGGGCAGTGGAACCATTTTTGGGCCCATTCTCTACCATACTCCGGAGGATGATCACAGTGAAAAGATGAACCACCAGGAGGAGGATTACCACTTTGATCACGAGGTACTCGCCATCAATGGATCAACATCAGCAGGAGGCAATGGAACTAGTCGTTCCAGTTCAGGGAACATCGTCGGCGCGAAAGTGATTACCGAAGGCGATCACCACCCCGACTTTGTGCACTACCTGAAGGTCTTTCTGCTGATTCACGTGTCGCTGGTGATGGTCACCTTTTTCTTCCACTTCTACCCGCGAGACTCTCCGCTGCTGGGCCGAATCTGGCGACGACGACGCCTCGTCGGTAAGATGTGTGATTGTATTGTTTTTTAAAGTGTGTCTATCATTTTTCTTTCTTTCTTTCTTTCCTAATCAATCAATGAATCTCACTATTCATTAGTTGAACGAAATCGAGTCACCATGGTCAACCAGCGAGACGTAGCCAACGCCCGACTGAACGGCGGAATGGTGAGCATTCCAATGTCGCCCATTCTTTAAATTTCTGGAAAAGGTAAGACTGTTCTATTGATCAAAACTGTGCGCATAAACTTTTTGTTCATTTTTCAAACCAGGTATCATTACAACCTGGTGTCCGGCTCAAGACAACATCATCTTTTCTCATTTTTCATCCTTCTGGCACACACACACACTTAACAACACTACCCAGCAAACAGAGACACAATCAATTAATAAAAAAAGGAGAGCATTCAAACAACATCACAGCATAAACACAAACAGAGCATCAGTTACTCACACAACTCATAGAGCACACAGACACAGACACAGACATAGACTTTATTCTCGATAAATCCTCCGCTAAAAAGAGTGATGCGCACTTTTCTTTCAGATTCACTTTCACTTTTCACTTTTCACTTGACTTCTTGACGGAAACAATCGCTCTAGCATCAACATCAGCATCAGCAGCAGTTGGCCAAATTCACAGCTGCACTTTTCAACCGCAGCATCAGCAGCAGCAACATCAGTTTCCCATTTCACAAACGATCACTGCAGTAGTCGTCTAATGTTTGGTCTACACTGAAATTACTACTGTTCACTCACTTACTCACTCACTCAATTTTTCACTCACTTTCTCACTCACCCACTACTACCACAAAATCAAATAACATGAATAAATTTATTCTCACTCGTCTCCACTTTTTCAATTTAGTGGTGTAAGAGTTTATGTTTTACATGTGTGTGTATGTGTGTACGGTATCAAGAGCTGTGCTTTTGAATTTTGACAATGGTAGGCGAAAATGTGAGCATCGACGCCAATTAACTAACTGGCTCATTGCTGGCTAGTTAGCTAACGTTGGTGTTAACTAACGTTACCGAAGCGTTCTCGATAGTTTTCACTTCAATGAAACTGACTACCACCACTACCGACGAGCGTTTGACATTTAGCTAAATAAATCAAGGTCATTAATTAGCAGCAGTAAACTTTTGAGGCTGCTGCTTTCATCCTTTTTTTGGGTGGAAGCAACAGCAACTCTGAACTAGTATATAGCTCCAGTAGACAATAGACGAAAAACCGAAGCCTTTTTCCCCTTACGTAAAAAGAAGGAAGGAAAAAGTGCAGCTCTGTCATAGTGTGCCACGTGATGCAGCAATGGTTACAGGGTGAACCAGAAAAAAGAATTGAAAAGAAATAAATGCAAGCAACAGTGCTGTGAAACATTGAAAATCAAAACAGTAATAAATCAGGAGAAGTTCACCTGATGCAGAAGAAAAAAAATTGTTCAAAGAAAACTACCACTACAACCATCATCATCATTTTTAAAAGGTCCCTTAAATTCTATACAGCAAAATAATAAAGGCAAATTTAAAGTAATCTGTCATCGGCCTCGGCAGAATCGGCACATCTGCCTCTTTAGTAGTATGACCACCATCAATTGCTGGCGATACAATTAAAAAGAAGAGGGGAAAACAGAAAGAAGAAGAAGAAGAAGAAGAAGAAGAAGAAGGAAGAAAGCGCTTTCAATATAGAATTGGCATGAATCAGCAGCAGCAGAGAAGAGTGCGCAAGACAGTGGCCGAAAAGATCACTTTTTGGTTGGTTGGTCTGCTGGCTGGTTGGCTGGTTAAATGCAGCGATCGCAGCACAGCCGCAAATCAAAGCAAGCAGCCACTGACTGACTGACTGACTGCAACGCCGCATCACTGGCCAACTAAGCAACCAAATAAGCAAGCAAGCAAACAGGCAAGCAACCTGCTGTCTGGTTAGCACTGACGCACTCTGATTCACTCAGGCACAAATCATCCGAATCGACTTTTCTGACATTGACATTGACAATTTGCCCATCACCACCACCACCACCAAAACTAATTTTCCCGCTCGTCGAACACATCTCCTTCTGCCGCAAATTACCATCAACACAGCTGATTTGTCCAGTTAGCCAACTGTCACCAAACCACCAGTACTCAAAACTTGTGACCACAAAACCTTGTGCCTAAAAATGGCTTTTACTTCTGTGAAAAATAAGAAGAAGACGATCTCTGCTGCGGCCGCTGTCTTCATGTCGTCAAAGACCGTTGCCTTGATCATCATCATCACCATGGCACTGATGACGGTAATGTTGATCATTGAAGGTGGTGGTAGTGGTGGTGGTGGCCCACGCCTCTTTGCTGAAGCAAAGCCAATCACCCCCCTCAAAGTGCCCAAGTGGCCGACTTCCGGTCGTGGTCCACTGCAGGGCCCGGCTCCACTTCCGGCTCCTCCGACCATTGCTCCACTACTTAAAAACGGTGAGCTAGAGTTGTTGGCCCCGGCGCTTCCGTTGCTCTGTCCTCCGGAGCAGAACCCCCAGGCCTTCTCGCCGGACCTCAATTTCAAGGTCAACCGCGCACTGGAGAAGGCGATGGCCGCCGAGCGGCGCCGAAAGTGCGAGCTGATGAAGGAGGAAAAGGAAAAGGAGAAGGATTTGGACGTTGTGGACATCATCAGTGGCGATGATGATGATGAGGACCAGGACCAGGACTTTGAGTACTACCAGCAGGACATCAAAGACCCCAAGGATCAGAAGAACCAGACCTACCAGAACCAGACCTACCAGGACCAGGACCAGGACCAGGACCAGGACCAGATGCAAAAGCTTCCCCAGGCTAGCGCTCAGAAGCAGCTGCCCTACTTCCCCACCTACTACCGGACCGACAAGCCAAAGCCCAAGGCCAAGGAGCCCCAGGAGCCGGATGTGGAGCACCTTCGTCCGCCCTTCTACCACCACCCGTCCTTCATCGCCGTGGCCGCCAGCGCACTGATCATCGGCCTCTACCACCTGATCACCAAGTGGGAGCAGGTCTGGACCTTCTGCTACGAGTGCGTCAACGGTAAGTAGACGTGTTCAGTTTGCTGTTGGCTGATAAGATATCTATTCAAGTGGGCACATTTCTTTCTGTCACTTTCCTTCTCCTCCTTATCAGATCCCGACGCCATGAGCCCTGAGGAGGAGGCGGCTGCAGAGGCGGAGCGGCTGGAGATGGAGGTGCGTCGCACGCAATCACTTCCCGGTGGTGGTCGAAGACATCACAGTGGATCGGGATCGGGCTCAGGGTCAGGGACCCGAGTGCTCCGAGTGGCCAGTCCGGCGGCGCAGGCCTTCATCGGCAATCCCCGACGAGCGCAGGTTACCTCAGTGTGATCTCTGGTCGAACTTGGCTTTATTTTGATTCATTTGGATGGCTGCAGGAGCATTCAGATTTTTTCTCGAAGTCAACTACAAGGACTCACACACACCACTCTGGCATCAAAGTACACAACTCACTCACTCGCACACAGATTGACTGTATTACACTAATAAAGATTCAAGGCAGAGTCCTCTTGATTCCTTGGTTGCAAAGCACCTAATGTATAACACCGCTCACTTCAATTGCACAACCAACACACTCATTCACACGCTCACTATCTCACTGACAATCTTTCAGTTTTCTTCCCCAGCACCTTCCAGATTCAATATGATTTTTCCCCTTTCTCGTTTTTCTCTCCTTTTTCTTGCCTTTTTTCCTCTTTCTCTTCATTTTTAGACTCCATCTCAACTACTACTACACACACCACCAATGCACCATCACCTTTGAATGGACACCAATTCTTGTACCAATAAAGCATTGACGCAAATGTTTTTGAGTTTTTGTCAAATTTTGATTTTATTTAAAGTAACGGCGGGAACGTAGGTAATTACAGTGAACAACAGCACATAAAAATACAGGAATCAATTTTCAAATCAACAGCAAAACAAAACAGTACAGACATTTTTCTACTCTCTACATTGAAGATCTCCGCCGACGATCACCAGATGAAAGATGATCACTCTAAAAAAGGGGGTAAGAAAAAGTTAGCTCAAGTGGTAAAGAGGTGAAACAAATCAACCAAATAGATGCTTACCAACTGCTTAGAAGAATCAGTGAAAGAAGAATTTGCAGAAGAAGAAGAAGAGTTTACATTGAGGGCACCGGTGAGTTGGACACTGAGTCGTTGCTGCTGGCGGTCGGTTCACCACCTCGCTTCACCTTGAAGGCGTTCAGTCGTCGCAGCTTGGGCGGCTCCTTCGTCGGCTGCTGCTCACTTTGGCGGCGCTTACCGGCGTTACTGTAGAACTTGGCCACGTCGACTTTCTCGAAAGTGGGCGGCGGCGACAAAGGCAGCGGCGGCGGCGACGGCTCATCTTTTTCCTTGGCCAAAGAATTGTCGCCATCACCATCACCATCACCATCAGCATCGTCGCCGGGAACCAGCTGGGGCAGCTCGGCGAAGAGCTTCCGCTTCAGGGCCTCCTCCTGCTTTCGAGGCAAAAAGGACAAGAAGAAGGAGCCCACGTAGCGCACAATTGAAGCCATTGGCACTGGAGGAAAAGAAGTAGAAGGGAGAAGAAGAAGAGTTGTTGGCACGGAAGAGGAGTTTACTTTTTTGCGCCTCTGTGAGTGAGTGAGTGAGTGAGCGAGTGAGTGAGATGCACCCTCGAGTTCGAGCAGTGTCAGCTTTTGGTGGTGATCACGATTCTTGCAAAGTGCAGCTCGACCAGTGTCGCACGAGTCAGTAGTGAGAGAGAGAGAGAGAGGTGGCGCCTTCCTGGCTGGAAGCAGTGTCAGCTGGGTGCAAACAGCTTCTGTTGCACTTGCCCTCACTTACAACTACTACTACCACCACCACCAAAACATGGCCAATTCTACCCAAATTAGAAAGTGAGAGAGAGAGAGAGAGAGAGAGAGAGAGAGAGAGAGAGAGAGAGAGGGGAGAA
>JAALOO010002163.1_pt1 | contig 11415 bp, 9 predicted proteins | sample 7257641 | NCBI WGS metagenome assembly JAALOO01 (sample SAMN14085613, study PRJNA598686) | mite metagenome | biome: ENVO:01001000; feature: ENVO:01001002; material: ENVO:01001226; isolation source: single female mite from University of Michigan culture on fish food culture... ... | reverse complement strand
AAAAGTGGCACAATAAAAAAAACAGCAGCGCCCTGCGCAAAGTCACCGATCAAAACGCTTTGTCTCACTTTGGTAAGCTGCACTCACTAAAACGGTAAGCATCATCATCATTTTACAACATCATCAGTAGCATCATCAGCGGTGGTGGTGTTAGTCATCACCTCATTGACCTCACAGCTCCTCACAGCTCGCGTGAGATAAAGAGAAACGATCCCCTACTAATTGCAGACCATGTTTGGAAAAGGAAAAGAGGATAGCGGGAGAAAGGAAAAACATCTGGTGCAGCGGCAGGACCGGGAGCAGAGAGAGAGAGAGAGAGAGGGAGAGATTATGGTGGTGATTTACTGTACAACTTTTTAGCAGATTTCCACTTTCAAAGTCCAAGAGAGGAGAAGAAGTTGAGGCGTAGACCCACACTGATAAGACACACTTGCTCACTAGTACAACTTCGCAACTTATCACCCCCGTATTTATGATATTTGTGATTTTTTGGTAGCTGCTGCTTTTTCCTCTTCTTTTTTATTTCCTTTGCACCTTGAAGTATTTGAGCGATTTTTTAGCATAGTGCTGATAAAATGTTTTTACCGTTTTTTAATTTTTTTTTATTAAAAATGAGTTGCGAAAGAGAAAGAAAGGGAGACCGAAAGCACGCTTCTCTTTCTCTTTCGTAACATCATCTCTGCTGCTGCTGCTAATTACCCCAATTTTAATACTAACTTTTCCAATAAAACTGATCCCGAGGCTTACGAGAGGGCTTAGGAACATGTTTTTGATAGTAAACACCTCATCATTTTGCTACTCTAGAATGAACGCACGTCAGCTATTGACTGCTTCCGCTGCACTGTACAATAAAACACTCAAGACAAACTCTCTTTTTGTTGTGAATAAGAGGACACCGACATTTGCCGGTTCACCGGCAAATGCCGTTCAACCCTTTTATTTTTGTTGCCTGTTTGGCTAAAGCTACAGGGCATTGACAAAGTGTACTCAACTTACCCTTTCTGAAATGAACGAGTGCAAAGCAGCTGGGGAGTGACGGAGACGTCTTAAAATCCTCTTGTAAATCATTCAAAAAGGAGTGTGAAAATGCTGACAACAAGTGTGTGTGTGTACGCACGTCGGCACACTTCCGATCTTTAGAGATTATGAGGAGAAGAAGGTGGTAGAACTTTTGATAGTTGACAGAGTCGTAGCTTTAATATTTTGCTGACGATTTTAAGGTGAATTTGTGTCACACAAAAAACAGATGATGATGATGATGATGATGCCCAAATAGGATGAGAAAAGTACCACACTGACTGTTGCTGACTTCTATTTATTGACGATTTTTCGCAGGTTTCGTCGACTTTATCTATCTAATCGTTTTGTCTGATTTCTGTTTTTGTTTTTCGCTGTTTGCCCGGCCTTTGTAGTGCTGGAGAACCTTCGATGAGAGGCACTGCATTTGTCAATCTCGAATTCTCAATTTCCGCTCCAGTTGCAGTTGAAGCAGCAGCAGCAGCACTGGGTGATGGTAATACAATCGCCGTACAGCACAGTGTTCGAGACATTAACCACCGTGGTTTTCGGTGTCGAAACCACGATTCAGGTTTCCACCTTACTTGACGGTCTTAATCTACTGCAACTCAATCGCTGACCGGATTGAGGACTTCTTTTTCCGATGTGGAAAATTTGGTGGAGGTGGAAGTGACCTCACTTCTGTTCACCGCTGAAAAGGAGTATTTGGTGGCACTAATCACTCCATTGCCAATTATTGTTAATGGTTATTACCCGGAGAGAGAGAGAGATTAGACTTTGGTTTTTGAGCAAACGTTTCCAAAAAGTGCCATTGACTGACTTGCAGATTTTCTTCTTCTTGTGTTATTAAAATGAACTTCAAACTGTGTGCAGTATTTTAAAAATTAGTCTTTGTAAAAGTGGCGAATAGACTTTCTTTCTTTTATTGCCCCTCTTCTAACAGCAGACTTCTAACAGTGAGATAATGACGGAGGAAACCCGAAGTTTTTTACCTTCTTATGTATAAAAGCGCCGTTTATGTACCTCAATAAATAAAAAAACACAACCCAAGAAAGTGGCTTGTCATGCCATGACAGTGCACTGTTTTTTCCCAACAACTTTTGTGTTAACTGCTAATTGATTTAAATTGAAGTCGGCGAATTAGTTGTCAAAAACACGTTTGTGGTTTGTTCTTCCTTATCACCATCATCTCGTGTCTGAAATGAGTGAGTGAGTGTGTCAGTGAAGAGATCGAGCTAACTTTTCTGCCTCTTTTGTTTCAGTGCAATCTAACGCTCTGAATGAATCAGTTTAGCTCGTAGTGAAAACTTGATCTATCTTGAAACTCTAAAATTACTGAAAGATACTTTCTCTTTTTTTCCAGCTCAAATGTTCATAAAACTTACCGAGCTTTGCAGTTGAGGTTTAGGGTTGAAGTCAGCTTGGGAACTTTACGCCGAAGAGGTCTGTGCTCTAGTGAAGTGAGTACGTGAGGAGCTTTCATTCACTGAGCTGAGGTGTCATTGATTTGACGTAACAGGAGCAGTAACTAAGGTTGAAACTAAGGTGAAGTTGCGGTGTTAGTGGTGGCCATCAAGTGCACATGTGCTTTCTTGGAGGAAAAATAACAGCAAAGAGCTCAAGCACAAGCTCGTTGCTTTCAAGTTTCGACTGACAGTTTGTAGCATTAGACAGTTGTAGAGATAGGCAGCAGCAGCAGCTTTCAGTGCAGCTTTGGGAAATCTCAATCCTCCTGCTACTGAAAGCTGAAAGAAGACTTATCAAATTGGTAATCGAAGTTCAGTCGATTACGTAGTAGGTGGTAGAAGAAGTGGTGGTGGTAGCAGTAGTAGTGGCCTATCAACTTCGACCACCATTTTTTCCTTTTATCAGTCAGTGGAGAGTGCACCAAAAAACAAGATATAGAATGTGTGAGTGAGATTATTACGTGCTACTACTTCTTCACACCTACTTTTCTGATTATTCGGTCAAGCAGATTAGATGAGGAGGAGGAGGAGAAAAGATGGGGAAAAGTTTTTTTGTGGTAGCACTTGAAATTAACTGATTTTTCAGAATTCAAACTGCTTGACTCTGGTCCGGTAGGAATAAGTGAACTTGAAAGTGCAAACTATTAATATCACTTTTTTTTCCTGACACCAACTAACCATTTCCATTTGTCAAATATTTGAGAAATTTTTTACTTTTAATCAAATCAAACAAAAACTATTTGAATATGATCTCTGGGGGTGGACATTAGCATACTCGTTTGATACATCATCTTCAGCAGAGGAAGGAAGGCAAGTTTGTATCAACAGCAGCCAAAACGGCAGCATATGAAGAAGGACAAAAAAGGAACGATGAAGAGGGGCTGATTAGATGGATGAAGAGATATTTTGCCTGTTCCTCGATGTCTTATGTAAGAGCACTGCAAGCTCTTTAAAACGACAGTTGCTGGCAATGAAGTTGAGGTGATGATGATACAACTCGCCGATGCAACTCGTTTCAGCACTTTTCATGATCTCTTTCACTTTCACTTTCACTTTCACTCTTGATCAGCAGCAGATCTCTTCAACATCACAGCAAATCTCAGGCGCAATTTTTTACCTCAACTTTTTGTGATATTTTACCATCTTTATAAACATGTCCACCTCTTCAACTTCCCTCAAATGGACCTCCCTGGGCGAGGAGTGCCTAATTGCAGGCGTGGGCGCCGCCTGCGCCGGCCTCTTCACCAACCCGCTGGAGGTGATCAAGACGCGCATTCAACTGCAGGGTGAGCTCCAAGCTCGAGGCCAGTACACCGTCCACTACCGAAACGTCCTGCACTCCTTCCTCGCCGTGGCCCGGGCGGAGAGTCTGGCCTCGCTGCAGAAGGGCCTCGTCCCCGCCCTCTGGTACCAGTTCACCATGAACGGCCTTCGCTTTGGCATCTACCAGGCCTTCGACAATCGAGGCTTCTTTCGACGCAAAGATGGTGGAAAAGATGGTGGTGGTGATAGTGGTGGTGGTGGTGGTTCGATCATCGTCTGGCGGAGCGTGGTGGCCAGCGTCACCTCGGGCGCCATCGGCACCTTCACCTCCAACCCGCTCTACCTGGTGAAGACGCAGCTGCAGTCGAGGTCTTCGGGCGACTCGAGGATCGCCGTCGGCCACCAGCACTCGCACGCCTCCATGACCGAGGGCTTTCGGGCGATCTACGGCCAGCACGGGCTGACCGGCCTCTGGCGAGGCTCCAGCGCGGCCATTCTGCGCTGCGCAGTGGGCGGCTCGGTGCAGCTGGGCAGCTTCAACCTGCTGAAGACGGCCATCAATCGGACGGGGGTGAGCAGGGTTTTTGGGGTGTTTTTAAGGATTAGATTTATTTTCTAAACTTACCTTTGCAGTACCTCCCAGCGGACAGCTGGCTGAACATCCTGGTGAGCGCCTTCGCAGGCGGCTTCCTCCTCGCCTCCGCCATGACGCCCTTTGACGTGTTGACGACGAGGCTCTTCAACCAGCCGGTCGATGGCCGCGGTCGAGGCCTCCTCTACGGCGGCATCGCCGACTGCTCGCTGAAGATTCTGCGGGCGGAGGGCCTGGCCGGCTTCTACAAGGGCTTCACCGCCTCCTTTCTCCGGCTGGGGCCGCACACCGTCCTGTCGATTACCTTCTGGCAGAGCTTTCGGAAGCGGTACTACGAGGAAAAACGAAAAAGAAGTGAGGAGTAGAAGTTTGAGATGTTCTATTTTGCGTTTTCATTGTTGTTGTTGTTGCGGTGGGAAATCTTCGAATTCTTCAAGCCTTCTTCTTCTACTTCTACTTAGCCGTCATTAAGCAGTTGCTGTCTTTTTGTTTTGTTGATTTTGTTGTAAATGAGCACCAGCCTCTTCGTTCCTGCTTCTTTCATCTTCAGCTGACCACCATCAAGATTATCATGTCCTCATCATCCTCGAAACCGAAGACCACCGCCCTCGAAGAGATCACCCTGGGGGGACTGGGCGCCATGGGCGCTTGCACCGTCACGAATCCCCTAGAGGTGATCAAGGTGCGCATTCAGTTGCAGGGCGAGCTGCTGGCCCGGGGCGAGTACACCGTTCACTACCGCAATGTCCTGCAGGCCTTCTACGCGGTGGCCAGCACCGAGTCGATGCGCTCCCTGCAGAAGGGCCTCGTCCCCGCCCTCTGCTACCAGTTTCTGATGAACGGCTGCCGCTTCGGCGCCTACCAGGCCTTCGACAATGCGGGCTTCTTTCGCAGCGGCTCCAGTGGTGGTGGTGATGTGATCCTCTCGAAGGCGATTCTCGCCAGTTCGATCTCTGGCGGTGGTAAGTGTTTGTTGATGATTTTGAGATGTTCTGTTTCTATTTCTATTTCCACCCACCCCTCCCCTATCCAGCGGGCACCTGGTTCGGCAACCCCTTCTACCTGATCAAGTGCCACCTGCAGTCGCGCTCCGATGCGCCCATCGCCGTCGGCCACCAGCACGGCTACGCGCGAATGCGCGACGGCTTCCGGGAGATCTACGCGGAGCAGGGCGTCCGCGGCTTCTGGACCGGCGGCTCGGCGGCCCTCCTCCGCGGCGTCGTCTGCGGCTCCGTCCAGATGACCACCTTCACCGTGCTGCAGAGCTACTTTGTCAAGAGCGGGGTAAGTGTGTCTTTGTTTTTATTTTCGCTTCGATTTCTATTTCTATTTCCACCCAACCATCCACCCACCTCCCCCTCTAGATCTTCGCGCCCCAGAGCTGGACCGGGACGATGACCAGCACTGTGCTGAGCAGCTGCGCCCTCTGCCTGGTCTCCAACCCCGTGGACGTCATCTCGACGCGCCTCTGCAACCAGGAGGTCAATGCGGACACCCGAAAAGGGGTCACCTACCGCGGCATCACCGACTGCGCCCTGAAGATGTACCAGACGGAGGGCCTCTACGGCTTCTACAAGGGCTTCACCGCCTCGGTGATCAAGAACGGGCCGCACACCGCCCTCGCGCTCTTCTTCTGGCAGGTGCTCCGCAAGCAGTACGTCGGCCTCTTCAAGAGCGATGGGGGTGGTAAAGGCGGTGATGGCAGCAAATGAAAACAGCGGCGGTGGTGATCATCTTCATATCTCTCTCTACACACCGAAGCACATTGTTTGCCTTGCCCTGTTGTTTTGCATCAGGGCCACTACACATTTCGCTCCTTCAAATTAAATGTGTGCTTTTAAAATTCGTTTGCCATCAACTTCAAGATTCAAGAACTTGTCAGCGCAGCTTTGCAACTTTGGGTGGCGGTATCTGTTGCCAGTCTCTTCAACTACCACCACCACCACCACCACCGGCATCAGCTGATGATAAGTGGTCGGAGATAACAACAAACACTCTCCAACTGTTTTCCCGCTGTACGCTTTTCAGTTTGCGACAAGGTGGCACAGCTTTTTACTCATCGCTTCCACAAAAAAATGACCTTCCATTGTGATTGGGGAAATGTACTTCTTCTTTTTCATTCTCGTCATCATCACCATCATCAAAAGCAAGAGCAGCAGCAGCAATAACATCAGCTTACTCTCTCCCTTCCTTTGCCAACTTGTCCTGCCGAAGGCGCAGAAAAAAATATCGCCACTGAAGATATCGTCAGCACTGAGGAAGACGAACACGTTATGAGAGATGCAAGGGGAGATTGTCTAATGCAGTAGCAGCTAATGATGGTGTTCACTTTTCCACGAGAAGAGCAGCTCTGATCTCGTGGGCACCATCGAGTACTGCTGTCGTCGACGATAGCGGTGGTCGTCTGCTGCTGCAGCAGCGGCAGCAATCGCCGTACACACCGTCTCACACACAGATTATCAGCCACCAAAAATAAGCAACCGTGCCTGCTTCTGATGCGACCCTTCTGAAGACCGTCCGAAACGTGAAAGAAGAAAAAGAAGAAGAAGAAGAGGATCATTTCATATTCTACCGACAGCTTTAAATCTAGATCATCCTTTTCAATTGGTCCAGAATAACATCATCATCATCATGTCTACCACCATCAACTCACCACCCCCTCCGCGAAGTCCCGTAAAGTTGGCCAACTTTGAGGAGATGATGCTGGGCGGCGTGGGCGCCGCCTGCGCCGGCCTCTTCACCAACCCGCTGGAGGTGATCAAGACGCGCATTCAACTGCAGGGGGAACTGCAGGCCCGAGGCCAGTACACCGTCCACTACCGAAACGTCTTTCACTCCTTCTACGCGGTGGCCCGGGCGGAGAGTCTGGTCTCGCTGCAGAAGGGCCTCGTCCCCGCCCTCTGGTACCAGCTGCTGATGAATGGCTGCCGCTTTGGCCTGTACCAGGTAAGGGGTGATCTTGCTCAGTAGGCTTTATCATACCTAAAGAACTTCTTACCTAGGTCCTCGACAACCGAGGCTTCACCAGAGACGCCGCCACCGGCGACGTCATCTTCTACCGCAGCATCCTCTGCGGCGTGAGCGCCGGCGTCGTCGGCAGTTTCCTCGGCAGCCCCCTGTACCTGGTGAAAACGCACCTGCAGTCAAGGTCGGCGGCCGATTCGAAGATCGCCGTCGGTCACCAGCACTCGCACGCCTCCATGACCGAGGGCTTTCGCGCCATCTACGGACAGTACGGGCTGACCGGTCTTTGGAGAGGGGCGGTCGCCTCGATGACGAGGGTCAGCGTGGGCGGCAGTCTTCAGCTGACCAGTTTCTCCACAATCCGAACATGGGTGACGAAGATGGGCGTAAGTGGGTTATGATGATAAAGAATCTCTTTGGTTACCTTTTTCTCCTCCTCCCCCTCTAGCTCTTTGACAGTGAAAGCTGGTACGGAACGCTGCTCAGCTCGATGATCGGCAGCGTCGTAGTGGTCACCTCGATGACGCCCTTTGGTAAAGTGGTGTTCTATTTTGATTTCTTCCTCCTCCTCCTCCTCGATTTCTAAATTCTCCTCTATTTTGTCCCCTTCACAGATGTCGTCTCCACTCGCCTCTACAATCAGGCGGTAGATCCGAAGACGGGCAAGGGCACCGTCTACCGGGGCATCGTCGACTGTGCCCTCAAGATCTTTCGCACAGAGGGCGTCCGCGGCTTCTACAAGGGCTTCTCCGCCTCCTTCCTCCGCCTGGGGCCGCACACCGTTCTCTCCATCTTCTTCTGGCAGCTGCTGCGCAAGGAGTACATTGTCCTGGTGAAGAGGTCTGGGGGGGAGGAGGAGGAGGTGGAAGAGAACAAACCACTGATGATCACGCCGCCTGTGATTGAGAAGCTATGATCACTACTTTACCATCACTGTTGTTATTAATTTCATTATCATTATCATCACAATCACCTCTTTTCTACTAATCTTGGAAATTCCTTTTATTAAAAATCCGTTCATTGACGTGTTTCAAAAGTACAAGAGAGTGGTGGGTGAAAGGTGTGACAAACAAACAGCAGCAGCAGTGTTTGGAATGCATTGAGTATGTAGAAGAAGAGGAGGTGTTTTGAATTGTGTCTTTCTTTGTTAGGAACTGTGTGTGCGTGTGGGTGGGTGTGTGAGTGTAGGTGGTGTGAAGGAATAATAAATAGTCGCAAAACGCTGAATGCGCGATTTGGTGTGGGTACAAAAGAAGAAGAAGAAGACCGAGCTTCGGTAATCGAGCCATCTATCAATCGACCTTCACTTCTTTTGGAAGGAGGATGATGAGGAGGAGGCAGCAGCAGCGGCCGCCGCCGCCGCCGCCGATGCGGCTATTTCCGCCCCCTCTGGCTTGCACCGGTGGACGTACGAGTTGATGGAGACATTGTCGCTGTCACGTACGCACTTGAAGCTGTCCGGACACTTGCAGCTAAGAAAGGGGGAAAGAGGGGATATAAAAAGGTAGTGATTAGTAGTAGTTGGAATAGAGAGAGAGAGCAAAAGCAAACAAACACACACAGTCCCGCCATGTTCCGGGTTCCTAGGAGATCTGTTCTGTGGCTCTTCTTTTTCAAGAGCTATCAAGTTACGGGGTTGTGCTTTGTGTGTGTGTGCGTTTGGTAATTAGTTAAATTGAAAAGGGCTCCCACGACGATGAATGTGTACGGCTTCCACTCTCTGCTCGAATCTTCCACCGAAATCGAAATCGATCAAGCTAAGATGTGGGAGCCCCGGCGATGCACCCGACGAAACCGACACACAGCCTATTTATAGCTGTCGCCGTCTCCGATCTCTCGCCTAACTTGTCGGCTATGATCATCACTCTTTTCAGTTTGATTCGATTCTTCTCAATCTCTCTTTTTCATCCTAAAGTTCTTTTCAGAAAATTGTGTCCGATTCAAGTGTGTCTGGTTAGTTTGAAGTCAGAGTCACTTCCACTTCACTTGCCGTGTGTTTTTTTGTTGTTGTTGCTGTTATGATTTAATTAACCGATTCACTTGAATGCTGTCGATTCAGCTTTTTTGTACAATGTTGCTGTACGACATGTTTTTAATTTCTCTGCTTTCGATTGAAATCTGATTCAGGTGTGCGTGGGCAGATAAAGTGGAAATAGCAGCCACGGCAACGCATCGATGCGCGCAAAAACGCGAAAGAAAACAACACATCTCACTTGAAAACAGTTCCCGCTAATATCATTTCAGGCCGATCAACCCACTAATTCCCTCTCCCAAGGGAGTACCACCATCACCACCACTGAAGCTGACCTTCGATGACCGCTGTCGGCTGGTGAGGTAGGTGTTGTTGCTGTTGCTGCTGCTACCGTTGTTATGTCGCCATTAATCTTACTATTGCCCGACTAATTAATTTAATGCATGTCTTTTGTAGGCAAATCAAATCGAATCGAGGTAACTGCAACCGACTTTTTCCCATTGCCTGGGCAAGATGGGAGAGAAGAAAGAAGAAGAAGAACAGTGGTCCCAAAATAGTAGGCATTATCATGCATAATATGCGCCTCATTTGTGTCTGAAGCCTAGTACACATCTCGTCTCGACAGTCTTGTGATTTCGCTTTCCTTTCCCGGGAATCGGCGGCGGTGTAGTCTTTCAGAACGAACATTGTTCGGAAGGACAGAAGAACAGAGAAAAGAGAAGAAGGAAAAACTCTCTACTTACGGACTGAAGACGAAGTAGTTCGACGTGCGAATCTGCTTGTTCACCTCCCGGTAGACCTCCCAGCCGCAGGGAATCGCCGGCCCGCAGATCGGCTGCTGACCACTGTTTGGTGGCGAAGAGGAGGATGCTGATGATAAAGATAAAGATGAAGGTGATAAGGGTGAAGAGGCTGCAAGAGCTGCCGCCGCCGAGGCCGCCGTCTCAGCGTTGCGCTTGGTCTGCAAAGAAAGAAACAAAGAGACACCGGATTTAGAAGACTGATGGCAACAGGTATGTTCCAGTTTTGACTATTATCTTATTACTTTGATCTTGTTGTTTATCTTGACTGCTGCTGCTGATGCTGATGTGCTGGTGGTGGTGGAGGTGATGGTGAAGAGGAAAAGCAGGTGGAGGCTGAAGACCAGAAGAAGGAGAGTAAGAGTCAGAAAGGAGGAGGAGGAGGAGCTGGCCACGGAGGGTGAAGAGTGCAGGTGGTGATTGTGGTTGTGGGGATGATGGCTGCTGTGGTTCTTGGTGGAGGTTCGAATGAAGGAGGAGGAGGAGGAGGAGGAGGGAATGTGTTTTCGAAGCGCCATGACTGCAGTGGTGGGATTCTATGATCAGAGCGTTAAGATTCATTGATTCCTTGATTCGAATATTTTATGATTTTTCCCAGGCAGGCAAAAAGAGATGCTCTCATTGCATCACCGACTTTTCCACTGCCACAAACGAGTTTTAACCTTTTCTACTTACCTTTTAAGTTTTTTACTTTCTGAAGAGATTCTGTTGATTCTGAAGTAGTAGTGGTGAGAATTTGAAATGAAAAGATGCTTTCGGCGATAAGGAGAAAACTCTCTCTCTCTCTCTCTTTTGCTAGAAGAGAGAACTGAAGATGACACTAATCTGCTGAAGTGTTGTGCAGGTGTGCTTTGAGGTACTTTTCACTTGTGTTTGAATTGTTTGGAATGTAGGTGCAAAATTGGGCTGCAGTTTGCTGGTGGTCACTGATGAGGTTTTGTTACGTTTGTAGTAGTTGGGGGATGGTTTTCCACAGTTTGCTTTCTTCTTCTTCTTCTTCTTCGAAGTGTCTCCTTTGGTGTGTCCTCTCACCGGTTCCTCTCTGGTCTTTTTATACCACCACCACTGCTTACCGGTGTACCACCACCACCACAAATAGATAGACTATCTTAGGCTCTTGAGAGTTTGAGGGTGGGAGAGAGAGAGAGAGAAGACAGTTTCTATGACATCTTCTTCTCCTTCTTCTTCCTTCAATCTCTCTCTCTCTCTCCTGTTCGAGCAGATCAGCAGACTGTACGGCGACTGTTCTATACTATACTTTCCGTCTCTAGTCTGCACTGCCTCCATTCAATCTCTCTCTCTCTCTCTCTCTCTCTCTCTCTCTCTCTCTCTCTCTCTCTC
>JAALOO010002162.1_pt1 | contig 11427 bp, 10 predicted proteins | sample 7257641 | NCBI WGS metagenome assembly JAALOO01 (sample SAMN14085613, study PRJNA598686) | mite metagenome | biome: ENVO:01001000; feature: ENVO:01001002; material: ENVO:01001226; isolation source: single female mite from University of Michigan culture on fish food culture... ... | reverse complement strand
ATTTGACTTTTTTAAGGATTTTCAAATATATTTGACGCATATTTCTGTGTGTGTATGACACTGTCCCACTGAGTAGCAGCAACAACAACGGCAGCAACAGCACACACCACTTCGTCACGGGGTAAATTACCTGTGTGTGTGTATGTGTGCAGCAGTGAAACGAAACAGCAGAAAGCAGGAGACAGGACAGGCAATGCGGCAGACCGCAGACTGTTAATAATGATAAATTTTGGGCGTCTTATTATCCGCTGTGGTGTGTGTGTGTGTGTGAAAAGTGCACAGTGTACGTTGAGGGTGCACACCGTGTGTCGCTGTACATGGCCTCGATTGTGTGCCATACACCGCGTCACCGCGTTCCTCACTGAAAGCGGCATCTCCATTTCAGAAGAAGCGACAACAACAGCAGCAGCAGCATTCACCGCGAATAAGCGATAGACATCGTGAAAGTGATGGAGAGACTACTGCCTACAGTGCTGTAGCTGCTACACTCAACCAAAATTGAGATTGCCGTAGCTCAGTGACTGAAAAAGGTAGTAGTTCCCGGTGGTTGCAAAGTTGATTCTCGGAAAGGCAGTATCAGCAGCAGCAGCAGCAGCAGTAGCACATCGTGTCACAACTGCAACAATCGCGACTGCAAATGGTGCCACACAGGCTCTGTGTGTTGGGAAGCACACACATGGCACTTCCAGGGTTCATATTCAATATATTTTCTCTTTTTTCTCTTTCTTTCTTTCTCTCACACTCTGTTCCCTTTATCAAAAGAACTGTGATGGAGGAGAGAAAGTGAGTGAATGCGAATTTCAGTAGATGCCTGGTGGCTGGCCAGACTTGGCTTCTTCAAAATTAAAGTCATTTAATTTTGGAGCAAGCAGCGAGAAGCACAGTTGTTTTAGTTTGCAGCAACAGCAGTAGATGTGTGTGCCGTCGAAGGAGGAAAGGAAACCTTGGAAAAGTGGGGAGAATTCAATCATTCAAAAGAAAGAAAATGGGTGCCAGCAGTGGTACTACTTCTGCCTGCAAGCTTGTCCCTGTAGCTGCTGCTGCGGCACATATTAGCACAAGGCAGACTGATTGGCTGAGAGGAGACAGCTTTGATGGAGAGACAGACAGTCAGTCAGACGGCAAGAAGTCTGCTGGAAGGAAGGGGCAGCTGCAGTGAGTCAACGGTGCAGTACTGGAAAGCACTGAAGAGAAAGCAATTTGATGGGAAGCCACTAAAGATTTGCTGTTTCATTTCACCTAGGGCCATTTGCTGCACAAGTTGAAGCAAAGTGAAAGTGAAAGTGAAATGATGATGCAGCAGTGGAATTGAGGAAGAGGAGAAAAGTGAAGGGAAAAAGAGGCGATGGGCTAAATGAAAAGGGAAGATAATAAGGCGAAATGAGAAACAAAACAAACGGAAGCGAAACTAAGCAAAGCATCCAACAAAATGAAGCTCATTTGGCGGCAAAGAACTAATAGCAAGCAATAATGGTTTAAATTAAAATTACAATCGCGCCAAAGTTGAGTGAACAAATAGGGTGGCAAAGCGTTCGTTTGCCTGGGACTGGCACTAGTCACTCAGTAGTGTTTTGGGAGACAAATATAACAAAGTAAAAAATAATTAGACAGAAAAAGTGCAAATTTTATATGAAAAATACTGCAGTATATTTAAAAAAAGGATTTTTGTTTAATTAATTAAAACCCGTTTTCAATATGGCTATTAGGTCAATGAGAGTCTATTTAGCATATAAAAATACAATTGCTATAATTCAACAATAATACTATAGGAGTTTTAAATTATGACCCGGTATATAATGCAGCAGTGCGGTACTACTAGCGTGCAGTCAATAAAATGCACTTTTAAGGAAATGACTCTTCGTTTAAATAATATACGCATCATATAATTTAATTCATTTGAGAAGAGGTAACACAAGCAGTCTACGAGCCAATTTGATCAGCTGAGCGGTAATTTAAAATTTAATATCCACATAGGAAAAATTCAAAACGATTCGCGCAAGAAATGGTAAATTGCAAAATTCATGCAAAAATGCAAGTTATTTATAAAATTTAAAAAAAATTAAATAAAACTAGTTTTTAAAAACATTTAAATTGTTTTTAATTAATTCGGGCTAAAGTTAAGCATTTTATTTAATTAAAACATTAAAACTTAAATCTCATCATTTTTGCAATAAAAAATATTTGCAATGATATTTAAAATGTTAGCAACCAATTTAGTTTTTTAAATGCATGTGAAGTTGAACAAGATTCAGCAGCAGCGATTGTCACTAATCATGCCAGTTTGTGAGGTGTGGCGAGTTTGGCGACGTAGTCACGTGTCATGCCGAGTTGTGAAGTTCACCTAGCGCTCTCCCTGTCTCTCTCACGTAATCTTCAAGGGCCAAGTTGCACACGATGTTGGTTGGCTGAAAAGTTGAGCTTCTCTCGATTCAGAGTCTACTCAGCTGGGAATAAAGTTCACTTAAACACGGTTGGGTATTTTAAACTTTATTTGAAATATGAAAAGTGTGTGGTTGTGTTGATGTGGGTGTGTGTGTGTGTGTGTGGTGCACGCTGATACTCCTTATTGAGCAAATGGGGGGGGGGGGGAGCTGTCGATGCTTCTGAAAGTAGTCTTCAGGCAGACTCTTGTTCGGCTGGCTGTGGTGATCGAAGTGGGTGATTCTCGGCACTTTAGCGAAGTCGAAGAAGGCTTTAGCAATGATGCTAAGTTGCAGTTGGATTGCAGTTAGGAAGGTGGTATGACTCAAAAGCTCCTAAAACTTATGAGAAAGAGATCTCGCCTTTCGTACTTTTTGCATTCACTAATATAGCTCATCAGTTTAGTCGGATTTTTGGTGTATATTGCAGTTCACTGTGATTTTCATTGCCAGTGTATTGGGCAGCAGAAAAGGGAAATTGTGCCGTCAGCAGTCGAAGTGGCGTGAGTTGACTATCAGCGTCTCTGTCCGTCAATCGTCTTCTAATCAACCCTTCTGTGATGTTAATCTGCTCAGCCGCCAGCAAATGGGTAATTTTGCGTCTTCTTCTGCCACTTTTTGGTAGTCGGATTGAGTTAGTTTTATGGTAGTGTTTGTGTCAAAGTTAAAGAGTAAATGGCAATGTTTGTGTTGTAAAAGGTTATGTAAAAAGGTTCCCTAGTAAATTGAAAATAGTGTGGTGCTTTCCCATTGTTCCTATCCCTACTAGTCGTGCCGTTTTCGCGCGCGCAAGCCTCTCCTTTGGTCAGTCAGAACACTCAGTTTGCAGCTCAGTGAGCAGCTGTCTTCATTCAATCGCCTTTCTCCCTATGCAAGACTATTGCGTTATCATTGATACACAGGCTATCACCAGCACTGCTGTTGCTTAGCAGTTTGAATTGATGTCACAACAAGTACCTTTCAACAGCGCATCCATCAATGTACATTTGTCACCAGTTTCTGTCAGCTGCCTCTGCTAGTCATTTCTGCTTGCAGTTGCAGATTCGGTCACTCTGATAGCTCTCAGTCTGGAGACTCTCGATGTCATTTCGAACAAGCTAGGCAATTTGGCAAGATGCTTGGCATCCTGTTTGCCTGTCTAAATCTGGTAGATGCATAGGTAGGTACTGCATTTATCTCTCAGAGTAGGTAATCACTAAACCGACAATTTGGACTCAAACATGTCAAAGTTTATCAGTTGGTGTAGAATGTTTAGGTTTCTTCTCCACATGCAAATCAATAGTTACAAAAAGCATTTCATGTCAATTTTAAAGTGTGATTGCTGTCAAAAACGTTAAAAATATAACGAAAATCAAGTCAGTAAAGGTAGTAATCAATTTTTTTACATTTAAAATAATATTAACTGGTTGATTTAAATGAAAACGTAAGCTAAATTCATTTGGCGCACTTGAATTTGTTTGCATTGATGTACAAAAGCAGAACAAGGGCGGTCAGACGGCAAGTGATGACTACTGCTGAGGCAAAATTGGCCACAAATAAATTACTGCTTTCTGGTGCAGTGGCCTAGTGAAGATGACAATTGAGATGTGCACTGTGGCGCACTTGAATGCACTGCAGATGAGTTGCCTGCTAGTGAAGAGCTGAAGTAGAGGGAGAGAAAAGGAAGAAAGGCAAGACAGAGAAAGAGAGAGAGAGAGCATGGATGCCAATCAGATGGGGTGCCGCGCGGCGTGAGAAGACGACGATATGATCGGCTTATTAATATATGGCAGTGCTGGTGCTCTCTTCAGACGTTGAAAAAGGAAAGTGAGATGCCACTCATGTCAGCGGACAGATGCAACACAGCAAATGGAAATGTCTTAGAAGGTGACAGCACAAAGCAGCAAGTCACTTGCCTGCCCATCCTCCTCACCACCACCACTACTACCACCACTTCCTCTCCTGTCCTCCTTTTCACTACAAGCTGCATATGAGTTAGAAATTCATTCTTTTTCCTTGATCGTTTCCTCTCTTTCTACTTTCAATCATCATCTCCTCATGACAATTGTCTTCTTTCTGCCCCTCTCACCGGTACCACACACAATAAACTGCTCGGCCATAGTAAAAGCTGCTGTTGGTTTTGGGGTGCTACTACTGCTGCCAGAAAGTGCTGTTGTAGCACCATTAGCAGCGACCCGTCAATCGACGATAAAGTAGTGGAGGACTACATTGAACAACAAACATAAACCTGATCGACGTGTCAGTGTTTGTGTTCCTTTTTTCTATGTTGGTCCGCTTGAAATGCAAATTCAAGGCGATCGAATAAATGATCGATTTCACCGGCGAGTGACAGTGCGGCCACTGAGGCACACACACAAACTGCCAGTCATTAGGTGCTGAGCAGCAGCATACATTTGCTAGATGAAAACCAATTCAAGTGATGTTGTCTGAACAGTGAAATTTCCGTCGACCACCTCAATGGCCTGCCATCACAAATTTTGTCTCCTTTTCTTTCTTTTTCTTTCATTTTTTCCGTGTTTGTCTGTTCAGTGTCTCAGCCAATTGATTCATCGTCTGCTTGTCGGCTCCGTCTATGCAGATTCATTAGAGTGGCCAATATTGGCTTACATCGCGGCAAAACACATGTAGTAAAGCTAATGTGCGCCTGCAATCAGCAAGAGACAGGCGGACAGGGGACAACAGCAAACATGGGCACACACACATACAAAAAACACACTAACACTAACGCTCTCACCGTCCTTCGGCCAAGGAAAAGGAAGGCACTATCTGAAGGGCGACAGAGCGGACAGTGAAACCTAAAACCTAGCCATGCATTAGTCTGAAAGGAGTATATAATGCAAAATAAGGAAAAGAGATGGCTTATCAACTGTACTACCACTTTCAACAGCATAATGGAATCAGAACAGTCGATAATGGCAATTATCATTAGGTGCTGCATTTTTGTCCGACCACCGACCGACAACGGAGAAAAGTGGACACCGCTGTGAAAGGCTGTTCTTATCAGCACAACTCCATCGACCACTATCTTTCAGTGCTATTGGTCAAGTTTTTCAGTGAAATTAATAAATTAGATCATCTCTTTAGCGAGGACAACAGCACCAGTCTTTGTGTGTGTGTGTTGACAAATCAAGAAAAGTGCAAGACAAATTAATAATTACCAAGTGACGACCCACTAACACGTTGCACTGGTGAATCCATTTGCCAGCAAACAAGCTTTCCCTGTTTTTGAGCCTGTCAGTGCCTGTCCTTCTTCTCCTAAGTCGATTTACATATTTGGCTATAATTTATCACTCAGAATGCATTTCTAATGCTTTCCGTTTTGGCGGTAGAACACAAACACAGTCAGACAGACAGCACTTTGAGCAGCACCAATATCGACGGCAGCATATTTGGCCTACTAATAGTAGAAGTAATAATAAAAGTGCTGGTGACTGTAAACGCATTAATATACATGAGTATATTCTCGCCAATGGGGGCATTTATTTGCCAGCATTGACGACTTACCGTACTAAATACTACACACATGCCAATAATCCAAATTGTCGTGAAACTTTAATGATCGAGTTTAGATGTTAGTGAAATGTGCCAGCCTTGAGTCAGAACCGATTTATAGATTGGCTATTTTTTTTAAGAAAAGCTCAAACATGCTAAAGCAAAACGTCCTGAATCTTTGAAAAACAAAACTAAAGCAAAAATGTCTAAGACGTTCCAGCTGAAAAAGTGAGAAAGAAGCTTGTCAAAGTGTAAGAGTTAAAAAAAGACAAGTTCTAACCGAGAAGTACTAAAATTGATGATACAATAGTACTGTTAAATGCTCAAACTGAAAGTACTATGATTTACAACAGCGCCTTTTGCTGAGTCATGAAAAATTCTTTTTTCTCTTTCCTAAAATATCGAGTACAGTTAGTTGAGAAGAAATCCATCAAAGACAAAAAACCATTTAAATGTCGCTATATTTTAGCACTGTGTGGTGAAGTTTTAGTACTGTAGAAAACTTCACACTTTTCCTAAACGAAAATAAGTAAAACAAAAAAAGTAAAAAATCAAAATAGGCAAAAAAATAAAGGCAAAACAGTCAATTTTTAAAAAGTTGGATCGAAAAGACGTGAAACTGTGAACAAGTGTGAGCACAAAAAAGGAAAAAACGGCTTTCATAAACCAAAAAAATATATAAAGATAAATGATGCGACTGATTCAAAGATACACTAACTTTGCCTGTTGGTTGACAATTGCCATTCACCAGACGGAGCAGACAATTTGTGCTGTGCAGCAGCAGCAGCAGCCGATTTCTTCTTCAGTCGATAACGAATACAAATTCATTGCCACAATCACCTTCAAAAATTGTTGGACAATAGTGTTTGTGAAGCCTGCACCGCTTTCAATGGTGTCACTGAGAATACTGCCGTACAGCACCGGCACACATTGACAACACTGTATAACTGAAGACTCGCTCAGAGAGGAGTAACGGCAAACACCGCTTTCAAGCCTCAGTATTGACAAAACTGAACTGCAGACAAGCAAAGTCAAGCGCTACAGAGTACGAGACAGAGACGGGGCTCGTGAACAAATAATCAAAGCCACCGTCTGTTTGCTACCGCAGCAGCAGTCAGACAGTCTAATTTCAATTTCATAGACTCTCACATGCACGCTATTGTGTATCTCCGTTTCAGGAAGCAGAGTACGTTCTCTTTCCCTTCTTTTCAAACTGCAACACTGTCAGACTCAGACAGAGACAAGAAGGAGGGGGAGGTAGGTAGGGAGAATGCACTTCAATCGGCACATTAGAAGTGCATTAATAGTCGCAGTTCAGCAAAGGACAAAATAATTTGGCTGCCTGTCGGAAAAATATAAATCTGTTTAAATTAAATGCTAATTTTCAAATGCAAACATTGCTCAGCACAGGAAGCCATTTATCATTTCTTTTCACTAAAAAAAGCAATGGCAAAGCCTTCACTGGTTTTTTATGCTGCAGTGTTTGTGTACTCCGTATGCTGACGATATGGCAAACAGGAAGAAAAAAAGTAAGTGTGCAGCTAAAAAGCGAACACAAACTAGCACACAAACAAAAAAATAAAGAAAACTGCAATGCTGCTCCACTTGGACGTTTTCTTGGCAGCTAAAGAGCACTGCTAAATAAATTAAATTTTAATTTCTACTCGATTAGAAAGTAAATTAAATTGCATTTCTACCATTCAGGCCTAGCCCACTGCTTTGCTTGCCTCTACTGTGCTTCGACGTTTTTGCTAGTTAAATTACAAAATTGCAACTCTCGACCCTTTTAGTGCCATTGACTGCAAGTTCAGCGTACTTCTCTGCATTTGTTTGCAAACAAACACATATAGCAGTTGAGAGTGCGGCAAAAAGAGGACAGGAAAGAGAGGGAAGGGGAAAAGGAAAAAGGAAGAAAAATGAAGAAAAATATCGAATAAATCGAATGTCATTTGCATATTGCAGCCAAGTTTGCGCTGTAAAGTGCAGGGCCAATTCTTTTCACATGGCCGACTTCAGGCAAGTTGCCCACTCGGCAGCGGAATTCAATTCAAATTCCTCACTCAGTTCAAACTCCACAAAAGCGATTTGTGACCAGTGTGTTGCCCTTTCACTACTATCGGTCACCAGGCTAAGTTTATGAAAAGATTTGAGATTCTCTCACTTCTTTTACTGAAAAGCAAACTTGGCGTAAATTGAGCATAGCACACTGACTGACTGACTTTCAAATGAGCACTGCTTTCAAAAGCTTAATTCTGGCTGTCAGTTTTAGCATTATCCCAAGTACTTTCCTTTATACAGTACTAAATGCTCAAAAATTGTTTAAACAATTTAAATGAAAGTTTTCAAAAAAATGTACTTTTAAATTAAAAGTTAAATTTTGTTTTTAATACTAATACAAAATTTTTTATGCAAATGACAGGTAAAACCATATTTTTTAGTTTAAATTTTAAATTTAACATTTAAAAAGTTATGACAAAAAAATTATAGAAACGTAAAGAATTCAATAAAATAGCTTAATTAAGTTTTTTCTTTTTTTTTGCATAAACAAAAGTCGTTTATTGAACGGCTGTTTTCAAACGCTAAACGCTTGTCAAAACAAGCATGCATTGAATGATTTATGAAATTTTGCTATTGTAATGGCAGAAAAGAAAACACAACAGAAGAAAAGAAGTGAAAGGTCATTCAAGAATGAAGAGGGAAAGAGGACAAAGTGCACTAAAGTCAATAAACAGACAGTGGACCACTCAGTGACGCTGCTGCGTTTGCATTCTTTGGCCAATCAAATGAAATCAAAAGAAGGAAAATTTGGAGAGGGCAAATTCAACTTTAGCAAAGAAAGAACACAAAGCACACAATGCAGTGTGCCTTTACTGTGATTAATAAATAAATTAATATTTGGAAAAAAGTGCAAGAAAGATAGTAGGGATGAAGTGAATAAAATTGACAAAAATGCTCAATAGTAATAGCGAAAATGACAGAGTGGTCCCAATTTAATTCGAGTCAATTCGAATGCTAATTCACAGCAAAGCTAAAGATGAGAAAAGGGAGCAGAAGCTGATCAGAGGTAGTTTTCCCTTTTTTCCCTTACTTTCCTTAGCTCTCTGCAAAGTTAGAAATCAGAAAAAAAGTGTGCTTCAAATGAAATGCAAAGTCAGATGTACTCTCTGGGAATGAATGAGACACGCAGGGCGACTCAATAGTGGAGCCAGTGTCTTGGTGTGTCCAGCTCTACGGGGAATAAATCAGTTGACTGGCACACGCACTCTGCTTCTGCAGAGGCCGGTGCAGAGGCACTCTCTCATTGGAGTTACTGTGCAGCCCAGACACCGACACTCGGAGGCAATGCCACCACCCCCATTAAATTGCCAGGCTGCCGTCTTAACCCAAACTGGTAGATTTAATATTTAATGCTCCTTCGCCAACCATTCTTTTGCCTTCTTTAGCCCCCTCTCCTAGCTACTGGCTAGCTAGCCTCTGTTGTGGAGGAGCTACTTGAGTGGCACTGACACAAATTGCAAAATTGCAAAATAGAGGACTTTCCACTAGAGAAGAAAGAAAGAAAGAAAATACTAAAAAGCTGAAAAAAGAGCAGTCTGCGCTGAAAAGCCAGTTCATTAAGGAGAAGAGAAGGGGATAAAGGGGAAATGCAATGGGGATAAGTGCAGAAAATGCCGCAAAGCTAACGAGGGACAACCTTAGGATGGCCACCAAAGGATGCGAAATGATGAGAATGCAGTGTGGAGAAACCGAAACAGAAAAACCGAGCAGACTACTGCTGCAGGTTGACAGAGTGCACTGTCTGAACCCGGAAAATGGCTGAGAACAGCACTGCTCAAACTCAATGAATAGCAATGTCATGATGAGACGTGTTTTGCCGAGACAGTGTACACTTTGAAAAGTAATTTATTTATTTACTGCAATTCTCAAAAACGGTTTTGTCCTTCTTCGAAGATGTTGTTGGCTGCCATCGCCGAGCTCAAAGGGCTGATGCGACAGTCGATTAAGGCCAGACACGGGGACAGGCGGCGCTCTAGTCAGCTCTATGTATTCTCTATGGGAAAACTTGCAAAACGCGGCGCAAGATATCTCGGTCAGTTTTAAAGATAAAATTATGATCTTGGTTTCAAAATACAGGTAACAAAAAAGTCGAGGGCCGGGTAAATTTAGAATTTTGCAAAAAAGTCAATTATTTTTTAGAATTTAGGTTGTAAGGTAAAACTATACCAAAATTTTTGTTTTTTTGCAGTTAATCTTTTTATTTCAAAAAATAATTGACTTTTTTGCAAAATTCTAAATTTACCCGGCCCTCGACTTTTTTGTTACCTGTATTTTGAAACCAAGATCATAATTTTATCTTTAAAACTGACCGAGATATCTTGCGCCGCGTTTTGCAAGTTTTCCCATAGAGAATACATAGAACTGACTAGAGCGCCGCCTGTCCCCGTGTCTGGCCTTAATTGAAGCCCTCTTCGGCAGTGAGTTCTCTTTCTTTCCTTCCATCTTGTCCACTTTTGGCTCGCAAAGACACACTCACAGACACATCGATTCGAATTCAATTACCGCCTTAGTGGCCGCATCACCAGATCTGCCTGGCACTCTCTTACTTTGCTGTTCCATCACAATCGCCATCACCATTGCCATCATCATCATCATCATCATCGCTGCCACCAGCAACGTCGCCATCATTCAGTTCCGTAAAGTCAACAGAAACAGAGACACATCCATTGGGCGATTGATCAAACCACCCACTGACCATTCAGTTTTGTCGTTACTGTTTCACCATCGTCGCCCAAACATAAAGGAACCAAAGAAATCTGCCAGCCTTTTTCTTCATTTTATTTTTTGTTTGTTTGTCTGCTTGCTTTTACGAGCCCGTACGTTTTCCCCAACACCAAGCTGACGTTCCAAACAAAAGCAAATTAGATTAGCCATCTAGTGACACCTAGTGCTGTTTCCCTTTTTGCACTTTGGTTGTTGTGTAAATGTGTGCCGAAAAGTGTCAAGCAAGCACTCTCACTTTTCAGTTTGCACTTTCGCTTTTTTTCTCGCTTTCAACCAATGACATCACCACCTTTCAGCTCATTCCCTTTGAAAAGCCTGTGCACAAATCAACTACTGAACTGACCAGTCGGTGGACACACTCGCACACAGTGTCTCTCTTTTCATTTTTGTCAAAATATAAAAGAGAAAGAGTATGCACTTGCCAAACTGAAAACTGCAAATTACTAAAGCTGAAACGAAACTGTCAAATGCTATTTGATTGCCAGCAGCAACAGTACGGTTGACAGAAACCCGACAAATCATCGACCAAAATCACCACGATGGCCACAGCCGAAGAGCTGCTGACCAAAATGGGTGAGTTTAAAGCTTTTTTACGTGTTGACGTTTTTCATTCGATTGACTTCATCACTGATAGTGCCCAAATTGCAGTTACTGCGTAGTGCTAATTAATGCACCATTAAACTTTCTTTCTCTCTCTCTCTTTCTCGCTCATCGCCCGAAGCTACAGCTGACC
>JAALOO010002161.1_pt1 | contig 11440 bp, 8 predicted proteins | sample 7257641 | NCBI WGS metagenome assembly JAALOO01 (sample SAMN14085613, study PRJNA598686) | mite metagenome | biome: ENVO:01001000; feature: ENVO:01001002; material: ENVO:01001226; isolation source: single female mite from University of Michigan culture on fish food culture... ... | reverse complement strand
CAACCATGCGGGGAAACTCGGTAGGCTTGAGCTTTATTGACATTTTGGCCTTATAAGTAATTAGTTTTCTTTTGTCATATATTTCCAGTCTATCTCCTTTTCAAAAGCGGTAATTTATCAGCTACTGCTGAAACAGCAGTAGGCAATATTTTTTATTGAAAAACATCCGCCAGAAGTGACCCAGTAAATTAATAGTGAATGAATAGAAAACAACAGACAGTGCGAGAGAAAAAAAGGAGAACAATTTGACAAAATTGGGATAAAAATGAGCGAAGTGTGACAAAGTAAAAGTGGCACATGAAGACGACGACCATGGTTTGTCGGAGAAAGACTAAACTCAGAGGGTGGACATTAGGGTGAAGCACAAAAATGATGAGAGCAGAAGGAGATAGAGTGTTGGTGAGGTTTCGGGGGAGGAAGGAAGAAGGTTGTTGGAGTGCTGCTGCTGCTGCTGCTGTTTGCCCCCAAACCGGGCAGTTGTCCATTTTCCGTTGCCGTTCTTGTACACTGTTTCCCTTCTCTTTTTTCTGCCTTTTTTTCGTTTTGCAAGCACCACTGTCCCAAGAGCGATTAGAGTCATTAAGCTGGGCACTAATGGGTTTAGGGTGCGTTTGGCCAGTCGTAGCTGCAGCTTTGTCACACAGACTTTCACTGTCGCTTTTATCTGTCGCCTTCTTTTTGATCCGCATAGTCGCTGTCGCTGCTGTGACTGGAACCTCTTTTCCTACTAAAACAGTGCCCGTACAAATTGGCGACACAAACATAAATTAAAGGAACATTAAACAACAGTCTCCCTCATGCTACTCCTTCCATTCACTTCATTCAGCTCAAATCCCAGCACGGGGAATTGTCCTTTGCTCTTCCACTCACTGACGACCATGGCAAGAATGTGTCGACAATTAGGCTGACTAGACGGGACCCAGCCTAATCAATTTGCTTCCAATTTTCATCGATTTTGCTCATTGCTCATTGGGTGCGTCCCTTCAAATGATTGTCACAGTGAGAAAGAGTCTTTGACGAAGACGAGAATAGTCACACGTTCCTCGGACGTCTCTTCGGTCTTTTTATTGGAGCACACTGCATGACTGGTCAAAGTTGCTTTAACAACTTTAGCCCTGTGTGCAGTTTGTGTTAGATATTTTTCTCCTGAAAACTGACGACCAGTATTGACCAACGATCGATTGCTTGATCGAATTTAGCTATTGATTCCAGTGCTGATTGAGAAAACTGCGCAGAAAAAAGATTAGATGGCCGAATAGGAATATTTGATTCATTGACAGGCATCGTATTTAGAGGTTAACGATATTATATTGAAATATTTTTGGTGATTTTAGCAAGTTTATTATCCTTGTACTCTAATTTTTTAAACTCAAACTATAAAAAACCATTTTTTATTAAATTAGTTTTTGATTTATTGCTTTACTTAATGGATCATCTTCTCAAAGTATTTGCTTTTCATCTTTATTTAACGCATCACATTTATAGCGTTGCCGCACGTTTCACAAATTTCAATTTATTATTAAATTTAAAAAACCGTATAATATTTTTATTTATTAACTAGCACATTATATAAAAACCCAAATACTAATTGTGTTAATTTTAAAAATATGTTGAAAATATAAAAACGTTTATATTTACACAAGATATAATAGTGTTATTTTTTAATCAAATAGCCAGCTAAATTTGTTTCTATTTGCATTTCTTTTCCATTTGCATTTTCAATTTTATTTAGCTGAATCAATCAATTCGACAATGTGCTTAGATAGATTAAATAGTATAGAATTCAATTTGGTACAACTGACAGATTGAAAAATATCAAAAGAGGAATTAACATTGAAATAGTCTGAGAACGGAACTAGAGCTTTCAATGTGTGCACTGTGCATTTATAAAATGCAATTTTTTGAAAACTGTAATCTACACTACAATAGTTGAATGTGATAATGTTAAATTTTTTGAAAAAGCTTATTTTAAAAAATAAACACATTAACAATTTACAATAAATTTTGTTATTTTGCAGACAAATCAATGTTGACTTTGCAATCAACTGAAGTAAAGCTATAAAATGGCTCAACTTGGTGTGCTGATGTTTGGTTTGGCCAGATTAACGACCTCATTATCCGCTCCTTCCTACTTTACCTTCTCCTCCTCCTCCTCCTTCTCCTGCTCATCATCATCATCAGGCGCCGAAGACCCTGTCACCTGCTCAAGGCACCAGCACCAGCAGCATCCTCAGCAGTCACAGCAAAGCTGGTGACTGTAATCCCAAACACCTCCGCCATCAGCCATCACTTGGCAGGATGGGCACAAACGACACGCCTCCTGACGAGTTACCGCTCACTTCCATGTCCGCCAATGGCAACTCATCTGTCACAATCCTGTCTGCCGGCGGTGGTGGTGGTGGTGGTGGTGGTCACAGCAGTGCGGCGGGCAAGTCGTCCGGCGCCGACATGCAAATGGCGGTGACGACGGCGGCCTCAGTCCCTCACGACCCCGAGGAGTGCGAGCGTCTGAAGCCAGCCAACGGTGACCACACTGCCTACGGCGCCGCCCCCAACGAGGTCAATCACCACCACAAAGCCTGTGATCATTCCTCGCCGCTGATGGACAACAGCTCCAACGGCTCGGCGCCCACCACCTCTGCCGCTGGCGGCTCTGCCAGGTTCGCCGGTGGCCCCGGCTGCGGCGGCGGCACAAAGAGGCACTCGGTGATGCTCACCAGAGGCGACACTGACCTGTCCATCGACCACGGCGGCTTTCAGCGGTTTCTGCCCAAGTTCATGCACTTCACCTTTGCCGACCACGAGGCGGAGAACCTCTATCACGAGTACTACAGCAATGAGAAGCGGTCCGACTTTCAGGCTCTGATCCTCATAGTGATTCTGGTGAACGCCGTCATCCTCCTCCTGCACATTCTCGCCTGCGTCTGCGGCAAGACGGCGCCCAACCTCGCCTCCTCCGCCTCCATCCGCCACCTGTCCATTGTCGGCGCCTGCCTCGCCACCGTCCTCCTCCTCTGCGTGCTCTGTCTGCGCCGGTCGTCAGAGGGCGTCGCCTCTCGCCGCCTCTGGTCGGCCATCCCCTTCGTCCTGTGGGCGGTGATGCTCGTCCAGGTGGTCTGTGATCTGTGGACGTACAGCGGGGGCGTGGGCCCGCCCGAGGCAGGCGGCGGCTCCATGGTCTGGCTGCTGCTCTACACCTACTCCACATATGTTATCTTCCCGCTGCGGTTTCGCCACCTCAGCGCGCTCAGCTGGGCAATGGCCGCCCTCTACCTGCTCGAGGTCATCCTCTCCGCCTCAAAGTCCTACAAGTTTATTAATCAAGTGAGTGGGCTCTACTGTGCCGCTGCCAGCAAACAAACAGGGCCAAATAATTTATAGTCCTGACTTTTTCTTCTTCTTCTCTTCTGCCATTATTGACTTTTCACTTGTCTCTTCTTTTCTTCTTCTTCTCTTTTTCTTCTTCCTTGCTTTGTATAGATTTTGGCCAATATTCTATTGATCATCTGCGTCAATGTGCTCAGTATGATGTCTTTCTTTTTCTACGAACGACAACAAAGACGTGCCTTCCTCGAGGCCAGACAAAGTCTGGAGGCTAAAATAATTCTAGAAGAAGAAAGCGAAGAGCAGGTAAGTTACACATTTCTTAAAAATGAAACTTTTTTAAAGATTTTCCTTTGTTAAATTGTTAAAAACTTTAATTAGGTGACCTTTGAGTTTAAAAATAAGCTCTTTAGTGATGCTGTAAAACACTTTTTAATTGATGTAGAAAAAGTGACTGCTACATCATTTTAATGTTTTTGAAATTGTTAATTTCAGATTTAGAGTAAATTAATAATCTTTTTGTTTATAAAAATTGTTTAATTAAAAAGAATCCAGTTTTTATTAAGATAATAATAAAAATGCACTATTATATTGTTTTTGTTTGATGGTGTTAAGTAAAAAAACTTGTCTAGAAATTTTCTAAGCTAGGCTAGACAAAAAAGATTAAAATAAATTATCAGGTTTGCACGCAAACAAAAGTAGTTGAGTAAACTAGAGAGATTCACTATAGAAAAAAATGAATAAAGCTAGAAAAAGCTTTAATATGCAAAAGCACAAGAGAATATGAAATTAATTCACTTAGCTGTTTTGTGAAAATTTTTCTACCATAATTTTATTATTACCTTCATGATTTCACTTAGATTAAATGAGAATAAAGAGAAAAGAACTTGACTAGAAGGCTGTGTACAACCCATTTTCACTAATGTTTATGTCCCATCAACACTTCTTTTTTCAGGAACGCCTTTTGCTATCTGTTTTACCAAAACACGTGGCGGTGGAAATTCGCAAAGACTTGGGAGCCGTCGTTGAGGGACAGTTCCATAAAATTTATATGAGGTGATAAAACTATTATTTGCTCTATTATTAAACAATGATAACACTTTTTATTTTTACACTTTTTAACATCCCGCAGCCGACATGAAAATGTCAGGTAATAAACTTTTAAAATTTTGTTAGTTTATTTTTTAACACTTTTACAACTTTTTTCAGCATTCTTTTTGCCGACATCGTCGGTTTCACTGCCTTCAGCTCAACGGTTAGCGCCCCTGAGCTGGTCAAAACGTTAAATGAACTTTTTGCAAGATTTGATAAACTTAGTGAGGTAAGAAAAATTCTTTACGTACACACTAGTTAATGCTTCATTAACTTTTAAATTAAAATAATTAAAACGGTTTTTACGCATTTAAATTCTTGCTAGTTTTAATCTTTTTATATCAGCTTTTGTTCATCACTTCAGCTCATTAAGCAAGTGCTATCTTTTTTTGGCAGGCACCTAAATAAAAATAGGGTTTTTAAAAGTTAAAAGTGCTACAGCTGTAAAATAGGCAACGCTCTGGTTGGCAACATTTCCATTACCTCACTAGTCTCCGCCTGCTTTGAACGTTTGAACTTCTCACTTTCTGAAGTAAATTGCGCTGTAATTGAAAATAAGAAAGAGGACTAGCGAGGTAGCGTTTTTCATTATCACAATACATTTAATGTTTGTTGCTACTCTAAAATTAAAAAAAATAATTTGCCAAATAGTCCTACAAAGTGGAAAAGAGTCGCTTAATTAATTACAAAAACGCTTTCTCGGCTCCTTTAATTTAAATTAATGCACTCTTAGATCGCACACACACACATACACATACACAGTTTCTCACTTTCAAAAGGAGCTTTTCCTGGCGATAAAGTAAATAGAAAACAGAAAAACGAAGACAGAAAGAAAAGGAAAAAGCGGAAACTAATTTACTGACTCACTCACACACCGCACACTCACACACTAAATTGGATCACTCCCTTAGACTCATTTTCTCCTTTTTATTTTCTTCTCCGCCAGAAATATCATCAACTACGAATTAAGATTCTTGGCGATTGTTATTACTGCATCAGTGGAGCGCCTCAGGAGCGACCCGATCATGCGGTCCTCTGTGTACATATGGGCCTGTCAATGGTCGAGGCGATCAAGTAAGTAAACTGGACGGGAGGAGGAGAAGGGAAAAGGGGAAAAGCAGAGTTTCAGCTCTTCTTGACCGATTCTCGCTAGATTAATAGTGCTACTAGCTCAATTAAGCTTACACTTTGCAAAAAAGAGAGTTTGCTTTTGTTTTTAAAGACTGGCTACTGTTTATTGAGAGAAACACCATTTCCACTCTAGAAAAGTCCCAGAGTTGCCCTTTTTTGCTGGACTAAACTGTACAATGCAGTCCATATAAAGTGAAGCTGAATCGATTTCCATTTTTAGGTGGAAAAAGTTCTGAATTAAATAAATAGCAAAAGGAAAAGAAGAAGAGCAACTCAAGTGGCTTTCTCATCGATTCATAGGACTCCTACTAAATGGTGGTGGCCCAATGGAACAGTGCCCATTTGGGAATCTGCACAGAATTTGCAGGGTAGCTATCATTTGTTTGTGATTAAGTAAATCATGTTAGCCTAGATTTTCTATCTCACTATGTCTCTGTCATTCTTTCTTTTATTTTTTTGTTCATTTTCTTTTCTATCTACACTCTATCTTCCTTTGGATCCTCCTCATTTTCTGTATCCCTGCCATCAGTCTTTTTCAAGTTGATTATATACTTTTCCGATTATGTTTATTTTTTCTGCCGGCCCTGCTTCTTTCTTTTCTAAGCTAGATGGCATTTTTACCCCTCATCTCAGTTTTTCTTCTGCCTCGTTGACTAGTAGTAAAAACTGAAAAGTGAAGAGTGATTTTCTTTGCCTTGATTTAGTTTTTTGGGTTTGGTATATAAACTTAAACAACTGCAGCTTTTTGAGGTGGCTCATTGTTTTGTTTAAAAACAAAGTTGTCTTAGTGATTGCTGAACAGAGGCAGGAGAAGGGGCAGGAGATTAAATGTGAAAATTACGTGACAAAAATGTACAATGAGGTAGAGCAGAGAAAACAGATTGCTAAAGTTTTTTATTTATTTTTGCTATTTTTTAAAATATTTTTTATATAATTTGACAAATTTTGTATTTTTTTGTAAAAAAACCTTTACAATATTTTTTACATGACAGTTTTTAAGCAATTAAACGCTATTTAATAATTAATTGATGCGCATTACGTTTTTTAATATTTAGCATATTCAGGCTTCTTTGTCAAAAAAACTCGTTTTTGACATTTAACATTTTATTACCCATTAATAATTGCCATACTAATCATTTAAATGATTTTTTGCCAAGCCCCCTAATGCGTTAAACTTTTATTTGCCCTAGTTTTTTTGCTTAAAGAATAGAATATTCTTTTTCTAATTCTCAATTCCTTTTTTGCTTTCCCGCCACTTTGTCGCCTGATCTATTCTTTTTCTTCTTTTTTACTATCAAGCAAAAATTATCGGACTTGGCCGTCCGGGCCTAGCGATCAGTGAGGCGTGTAAATGAAACGAGATAGAAACTGGCAAAATTGAAAACGTTGTTCAATTGATAAAAATGAGACAAAATTTCCTTTGAAAACTAGAGCGAATTCAATTTGAAAAAAAATCTGATTCTTTTGTTCATCCCAGCGACAGTAGAGATCTGACATTTATAATTTCTAACCTAGCCAAGGACACACAAAAACATGATCTAAATTTGTTTCTCCTTTTCTTTCTTTTCCCTTTCAACCCTCTTTCCTTGCAGATCAGTTCGTGAGCAAACAAAATCTGGTGTCGACATGAGAGTCGGTAAGTCTAATTTTTGTTTTTCTCATCTCCCTCGCTTCTCGCTTACATGAGAATCTAAATAAATAAGCAACTGCACAGATGCAAGCATTTTCAGCAGTAGATAAATTTTTGCAGTAGATGGCAATCCAATTACTCAAATTGCATTTTGATGTAAATTGCACGCTTCACTGCGGTGCAAATTTTGCCTTCCCCAGTGAAAAGACAGGGAGGGGGAATCTCTGATGCACACAAAGGGTGTTTTTGGTTTTGTAAAGCACTAAGGTAAACGTAATATACTTGCTTGGAAGTTTTGAATTTACAAGTTTTAGCATCGAGTTTCTACAGTGTAGAAGCTAAAAATGTTTTTCAGCGTTTTGATGGGTTTTAAAACGAAAAAGTGTACTGATTTTTTCCCATTTGTTTTCAATCGATAAACATATCAATAGTAAGACAATTATTGCTAAGGGAGGTAAATAAAAATCAATATTTCTAAAAACTGCAAAAAAGGATTTTTGAGTGCACTCATGCAATGCTTTTATGACTCTTTAAAAACTGACTGACCTAAACTACAACCGTTTCCTTTACTGATTTGCTCTCTAGGGGTGCACACCGGTGGCGTACTGGCCGGCGTTCTCGGTCAGCGGCAATGGCAGTTTGATGTGTACAGTCGTGACGTCGAGTTTGCCAATAAGATGGAATCGGGAGGATTGCCCGGGTAAGTTTTTCCAGCCTTCTCTTTCTTTTTCTCTTTCCTTGCGTTTTAGTTTGTCGGCGAATGCATCCAAACTTATTTGTTTGCTAGTTCTTCCAATTTTAAAACAGGCAACATACTTGAAATATTTTTCGTTATTTAATTTAAAAGCAATTCTGGAGTGTGTGTATTGTTTTCCACTATTTCCCTGCCTACTTTTTGCTTTTTTATATTTATTAAATCACACACCGTTGCCTGGAATCAGTTTCCTCCCTGCTAATGCATTTCCATTGTTTGTTTGTCTTCCAATTTAATTCGAGATTTCTTCTCCTTCCTTTTTTCCACTTCTCGTGTTTGCCTTTTGAATGCACGGAAACTCGCAGGCGAGTTCACATCTCTGAGAGAACGCTGAGCTTTCTCAATGGCGAATTTGAAGTCACCGACGGAGATGGAGCCAGCAGGGAAGAAGCCATTCGACTATCTGGCGTCAAGACCTACCTTATTGTGAAGGTCATCAAACCGGTAAGTGCCAATTACTCTGTCCTTCCACTGTCTTCCTTTTGAACATTTCAATTAACAATTGCAAAACAAATAGGCAGTACAGTTTCTTAGTCAGTGAACCCCTGCTTCAGCAGTGGACCCTGTTTTCAGCATTTGCCAAGTTTTATTTTCCTTCACTCAGCGTCTATTGATTTAATCAAACAAACCTAGTGCATATTTATTATTTGTATTGTTATTTTCGTTGGCATTTTTTCTCAGAAGAAACTGAGTATCAATAGGGAAAAGTTAAAAGGGTTCGCTAGTTTTCGCTAGGGACATCATCGCTATTGAAATCATATCAACAGCAAAGGCAATATCAAATGCTAAAAAAAATATTCCTTGAGTTTGCACTTTTTGAAGATAATAGAGAGTGGAGAAAAGGAAAAAAACAAGAAAAGCTGCTGAAATGCAAATTTTCATTTCACTTTTCTCTTTCACTGAATTTTAGATACTTTTTCAATGTTTTTTAAGTTTTGTAGCCTACATTCATTTTTTTCACAGCACTGTAGTCAAATACACTTTATATGATTTCTGTATTGCAGCATAATTTTAGAGTTTTTAAAAATAATAAAATTTTGCGTATTTGAACAGAGACAGCAAAAAATGTAAAAATAAGTCAAATTTAAATTTCAAATTAGTCTACAAAAAAGAGGTTGCTGCAGGTTTTTGCTGAGTAAGAAATATTTAGTTTCAGAGCTAGTCATTGAAAAGAAAACCGTGTTTTAAAAAATATAAAAGTTTATTATTATTAAATTATATTAATGATTCAATGATTAATTTTGATAAAAAATCTTATTAAACTTTTTTATTGTGTGCCAAAAATAAATATGCTTGAAGGTAACCTCAAAGTGGAGAAAACATTTTAGTTGCACTGCACACTGAACTTTTCTCCATTTAATAAATCAAATTTCCTCTTTTCCATTCATTTATCTGTCAAAATATTTTTTTATTTTCACTCTCTCTCTTCTTCCATTCACTCTTTTTTTCCATTTCTTCTTTTCATCTTCAAATTTCCATTAAGCAATTTGCGCCTGTTGTTTACTTTTTAGCCTGCGCCATCAAAGCAAACGCCAGGCACACTGTAATGGCAGAACCTGTCAACGTAATTTAAATTTGAATTTTAAACTTTGCCTTTCAATAATATTATGGTGTGGATATGTGAGGAATGTGAAAATGGCGATAAAAAGTAGGGAAAAAGGAGCCAAAGTTATAAGCGTTCATTCGTCAGCAGTACATTACATTATCTTCTAAACATAATGATGTTGAATGAAAAAAGTGAAGGAACACAAAGCCAAGTTTATCAACAGCTCTTTGGTTTAGTTTTAAACCTTTTAAAAGGAACCATAAAGTAGTGTGTGTGTACAAAACAAAAATATAAAGTTTTTAAACAATATAAAACCCACACCATTTTATACAACAACTTTTTTCCTTTTTGCACAGTATCCGGAAGGAACGTTGGACGCCAATACAGCAGTGGCTGACGCCGCCAACGGCGGCGCCAATGCCAATGCACCGGGGACCGAAGATAATGAGGTACGCTTACAAACACAGACAGGCCAGACACAGACAGACACAAACAGAGTTCTGCACTACACTATCTCCGAGCATTCAAATTCCAAGCATGTTTTGGTACTAAAAACTTTATTAAAAAAACTTCAACTGTGCCTTCCTCCACCACCAGACGACTCAACTGGCCCCTTGCGAGTCCTCAAAGCCGGAGCCGTCTCAGGTGACCTCGGAGGACATCAAGGACCCTGCGGTGTACAAGGAGCGCCTGCACGGCGAGCTGATCCACCGCGACTCGCAGCAAGTGCTGGGCACGCACACCCACCCACTGACGCTGTCCTTCCGCGACGACGCCCTGGAGGCCTCCTACCGCGACTGCCGCGATGTGACCAGCGTGGTCGGCCTGTGCGGCCTGCCGCTGACGCTGGCCACCGTCTTCCTCTGCTACTTCCTCGTCAGTCCGCTGGCCGCTCACCTGACGCTCACCTTCTTCCTCAGTGCTCTCCTCCTCACACTGTGCGCCTTCATTCTCACCGTTCCTGTTGCTTCCTCGGTGAGTGCTTCCGTGCTTCAAGGAATATCTCCTTTACCACTAACCCCACTCTACTCTCAGTCTGTACCGAAGCCCTTTGTGATGCTCTCCTCCGCCGTCCAGGAGAAGTCCTGGATCCGCCTCATCATCGCCGGCACAATGCTCGCCATCTGGGTGACGGTCATTGTCCTACTCAATGTAAGTGCCCTCATTAGTTATTCTATCATTTCATCATCATCCTCATTCACTTGCCTCCTCCTCCTCCAGTGCTTCTACGGCGATGAGCACTCCTCAGTGCACCAGCAGCAGCTGCGCGAGGGCATCCCCAGCACTGCGACGCCGGCGCTGGCCGTCGGCTCGCGCCTCCCGGTGACCACCTTCGTCAGCGGCAGCCCCAACAGCCCCGCGCTGGCCAACGCCTCTGTCGCCCTGCCTCAGTACCTGCTCTTCTTTGTGCTGCTCTGTCTGCTGGCGATCACGGCACTGACGCGCATCAGCTACCTCGTCAAGATCGGCCTGGTCAGCGGGCTGGTGGGCGGTCAGGCGGCACTGCTCTACCTCCGCCTCACTGCCTCCTTCCGCCTGTACTCCTCCTTCAACGGCCTACTCTCCAATCTGGACATTCGCCACTACTACCTCGCCATTCTCCTCACCGTCCTCGTCGCGCTGGTCATCATCATCCGACAGGTCTGTCTCTCTGTTTATCTGTTTCGCTCAATTAACCCTCCTTCTCCGTCATTACCATTATCTTTCATTTATTTTCATTTGCCCCTTATCTTTCCCCTTGACTGCAGTTTGAGCTGATGTCTCGTCGCCTCTTCCTCTGGCAGCGTGAAGTGGTCGAGCAGCGCGAAAAAGTGAGCGACATTCGACGGAAGAACGAGGCCCTTGTCTACAACATCCTCCCGCCGCATGTGGCGGTGCACTTTCTCGGCAAACGGAAAAGCGACGAGGCAAGTGAAAGAGAGAGAGAGAGAGAGAGAGAGAGAGAGAGAGAGAGAGAGAGAGA
>JAALOO010002159.1_pt1 | contig 11445 bp, 7 predicted proteins | sample 7257641 | NCBI WGS metagenome assembly JAALOO01 (sample SAMN14085613, study PRJNA598686) | mite metagenome | biome: ENVO:01001000; feature: ENVO:01001002; material: ENVO:01001226; isolation source: single female mite from University of Michigan culture on fish food culture... ... | reverse complement strand
CTAAAAATGAAAAATTTACACGTGCTAAATAGGACAGCAACTGATAGTCGCTCTGTTGAGGAGAGTTAATAGTTTGATTATTTGCCATGTGAAGTCCGTCTATACCTAAACCTTTGAAATCAAAATCAGATGCTAGTATGGATTTGTTTAAAACATTATAATCATCGTAAGTAACACCTGCTGTAGCAGACACTGTAGCTGCCTTTCCAAGATTAGCGTTATAATTAACTAGATTTTCGATTGTTAGATTATTTCTATTGAAATTATTATTACCTAAGTATCCATTATTATTCAAGCCTAAGAAAACTCCAGTATTAAACCATCTTGTACGTTCTTGTAAACCAATATTCCCTCCTCCACGCAGTGTATAAGAAAAATTACGTGCAAATTTCCAAGTTAAATCAGCTGACGCCATGATATTCTTCTCAGAAGTAACATCATCATAATCTGTTAACCAAGATAATGCAGTTGTTCTCAGCTCTTCGTTACTCTCTAATGATGGGTCGTCAGGAGGCAATAGAAATGGCGGAGAATCAATTGCAGAACGAGTAAGTCCACTAGTCACTCCTCCTTTGGTATTTGCACCTGCCATCATATTGTTTCTCTTCAATACCGCAGCTAGGGAAGTATTAAATGCCAATTTTTCAGAGAGGGATCCTCCTAAGTTTAATCTTAAGCCTCCCTGTTTAAAATTTGTTTCTTTTACCAAACCATTTATATCTTTATAGTCTGTTGCTAGATAATATTTCACCTTTTCATTTCCTCCGCTAACAGAAAGATTATATGATTGAGATAATGGATTACCATAAATTTCATTCTGCCAATTACGTTCATCAGCGATTACATATGAACTATCTACATTTGGGTCATAAGCATTTCCATCAAAAGAATATCTTATCTCATCACCCACTTTAAAAAATACAGGTGTAGCACCTGCTTTTTCATTTCTATAATCTGCATATTCAGAAAGATTCATCATCTCTCTTAATCGGGTAGAACCTACGATCGTACCATTGGCAGAAAAGTTAATTTTTGGATCTCCAGATTTTCCCTTCTTGGTAGTAATTATAATTACTCCATTCGCCCCTCTCGAGCCGTAGATAGCTGTAGCGGATGCATCTTTCAATATTTGAATATCCTCAATATCATTTGGACTTATACTTGTCAACGGATTCTGAGGGATTTCAAAATCCCCGCTACCAATTGAACTTGCGGCAAATGTACCACTTGCTGGTTGTGGGATGTTATCGATTATATATAATGGCTGATTATCTCCACGGAGTGAGTTGGCTCCACGAATGATTATATTGGGAGCGGCCCCCGGTTGAGCTACACCACCGCTAACCGCTACACCAGCAATTTTTCCTTGAATAAGGTTATCTACCGACAAAGATTTAGACGCGTCCATCTCATTAGGTTTTAAACTCGCAATGGAACCCGTTACATCCTGTCTCCGGACTGACCCGTAACCGATGACCACTACCTCATCTAAATCAGAGCTACTAACTTTTAATCGAACGGAGCCCATATTTGAAGATGCTCTTAGTTCTAAAACATCAAAACCTAAAAAGCTAAATTGAATTATCGAGTTTTTCTTTACATTCTTTAATGAGAACTTACCTTCCAGATTTGTAGAAGTAGATTGCGAAGTTCCTACAACTTTTACAGTAACTCCAGACAATACAGCATTATTTTCATCGAAAACAGTTCCATGTATTTCTATCAAATCTGGCTGGGCAGATTTTCTTATGACAACAGCCTTATCTTTAATAACATATGTTAATGATTGATTTGCCAACGCCATATTCAATGCTTCCTGCAAAGACGCATCTTTAACAGCAATCGTAACTGGACTTGCTTGTTTAATATCAGAGGAATGGAAAACAAAGTCATATTTACTTTGTATACGTATTTGATTAATAACTCTTTCTAGCGAAATACCCTTTGCATTAAGTGTAATCTTTTGGGCATTCGTATTTGCAATTGATTGAAAAAAGCTTACTACGATGAGGATAATAGTCAATTTCATAGTCAACAATGGTTTCAAGCCCAAACAGATTAATCTGTTTTGAACTAGACAATTTAATTTCATAACTTTAATTGGGTTTATAACAATAAATTATATCTAAGCAATAGAATTTAATGAACCTACTTTGGGTCTTGTCGTGTATCAGCACTTCAAGACTTTTTTATCTGTCCATTTCTAACAAGTAAAACGTTAATTCATAACGATAACCCTCCTTCCTTCAATTTTAAATTTTACTTTCTCCGTCATTTCTAACAAACTCAATACTTCTGGTAATTTTCTATACTTTGAAATGGCTCCTCCAAACTGTATATTTCTATTGGCGGTAGCATACTCTATATCAGCATCATACCATCTCGCGATTTGTTCCATAATTTCTTCCAAATCAGCATCCTGGAAAATGAAATAACCATTTTTCCAAGCCAAAGCACTTTCTAAATCAACTTTCCTGACTGATAGGTTGCTGTGATTTTGATCTAATATTGATTCTTCTCCAGGCTTTAAAATTTTACTTAAGTTTTTCAAATCAGATTGCACAAGAACAGATCCTTCCACCAATGTAGTTTTGATTCCTTTTACTTTGGAATATGCATTAATGTTAAATTGTGTACCTAATACTCTTACTTTTTGACCATCTGTTTCTACTACAAATGGTTTGTTTAAATTGTGACTAACATCAAAATAAACTTCGCCAGTGATCTCAACATGTCGTTCGTTTTCGCTGAATATCGTAGGAAACTTGATGGAAGATTTCGCATTGAGCCACACTAAGGTACCATCCGATAATTTGACTTGATATTCTCCGCCAGCAGGCGTACTTATTGTATTATAACCTTTCGAAGTGCCATTATTATTTTCAACTGCACTTACTTCGTAAATCAATTGGCCATCTGCATTTTTGCTAATTAAGATCCCATTGCTTGCTTTTATATCTCCTGATTCAATATTATCTAATACAATTTGTGTGTTGTCCGCCAAAGTCAATAGCGCCCTTTTATCTCCTGGACTCAGCGCATTACTTTTCTTATGAGGTGGTGCTGTATTAGTCAGTACTTGATCTGATCTCTCTGGTCGATTCGAAATTAATAGATAGGAAATTCCTAGTGTAGAGATTAATAGAATTGAGGCGGCTATATACCATATATTTCTGTACCTGTTAATATGGGAATGTGAAGTTGCTTCTTTTAATGATGAAAGTTTATTTGATATCTTGATTAGATCTTCTTCGATATCTTGATCAGACAGCGGGAAATCAGAATTGATTTTAGCTTGTTGATTATACCAATTTTCTAAAATAGCCAATTCAGCATCAGTAATTGTACCTGAATAATACTTATCTAATAATTCTTTTGCCGTCTTATTGGTCATCATATATTTAGGGTATATACCCGTTTCAATATAGAAGACGGGTAAGTAAATGGAAAGTAGTACTTCGGGGAAGTATTTTTTTAAAAAAAATATTTAACCGTGAAGGCTAAAATTAAAAAGTTAATAAATTTTGGTCTTAATCTACTTAAGGCCTTCGTGATATGTTTGCGAACTGTATTTTCAACCATACCAAGTTCTTGTGCAATATCCGCGTAGGATTTATGTTCTTTACGACTTAATTCAAACACTTCACGCATTTTGGGAGGGAGATATGATATTTCTTGGTCAATTATAGCCCTCAATTCTTTCTCTCTGATTAAATTATCGGTGGTATAATTTCCATTTTGAATAAAAGCGTCTAAGGAAGAGATGTATTTGTTTTCAGATTTCTCCTTTGAGATTATGTCCAAAATATTATTTCTAACAGCAGTATGCAAATAATTTTTAGGAGAAGTATTGAAATTTATTGAAGACCTGTTTACCCATAGATTCGTAAAGACATCCTGAATTACATCTTGAGCACGTTCTCTATTCTTCAACATTTTTAGCGCGTGGCGATATAAGTCTGCACTATATCGGACATAAATCTCAGTAAAAGCATCATAATTTCCATTGTTAAATGAAATAGACAACTCCTCATCTTTCAGATTCTTGAAATTTGTATTGTTCACAACAACAGGCTTATGGACACTTGATTATCATTCATTTAACGCGATAAATATAACATTATATAATACATAATGCAACATATCTCTAGTAAAATTCTAAGGTAATTAAATATTACCTCAACCTCTTTATCATCAAATTCTTTGATTTGCTTTGTAATCAGGATCGCTACTAGTTTTACGATAAAACACACATGGCTTTCATGTTTCATATTCAGTTCCGCCGGTTTGATAAGATCTAATACTCTACCCAATACATTCTTCAAAATAGTTGAACGTAATCGAAATTTATTATTTATTAATCAGTTCTATTGCTTTTAGCATGTATTGATCTCTATTATTCCTTATATCCAATTTGGGATCGATACCCATTACCAGTTCTATACAGGATCACCAATCTAAATCCGAATAAACGAACTTCCCTATTCACTATAAACAAAACAACTATGCAAACACAAATAGATTTAAACCAATTAGAGAACATATCAATTATGACTTCCTCGCCAGGCTCGGCCATTACCCGCAACATAAATCAGCAAAGGACTATTTCTCCCATAGTATGATTCGCCCCCCCTGTAGACACCCCTTCTCTTGCTGTCTGGGATGCTGGGGGCGGAATTAAACAATTTCTTCTCCGCAGATTGAAACTAGATATTAACTAATTGGATGAAATAATCATACCATTTCAGGTATTAAAAACAAAAATATTATAACAAAAACTTTTCTCAACCATCTCTAATTACTATATCTTTGTATACATGCTTCATACGGGTTGACCAAGTCTTTTTGGGTTAGCATATCTGTTACAGTCTGATTTTAGTTTCACAACTTTATTTCTCCAAATAAACCTGATTTTGGCATAAGAAAAAATCTATTATCATCTAGATCCTTTCATGGTATGCTACCTCTCTACCTAAATCCGAATATTCCAATACCATTGGATTTTTTATAATCTGTTTGACATTGGAAGATCTTTTTTTTTTTGAACTACAGCCAAGGCCAATTCCACATTATTACTCAATAAAAAACTTTCAAACAATTGATTATCTACTTGGCGTTCCAATTGTCCTTTTCAGTTTCGGTTATGTAAAAATCAATTTGTCTTCGTTATCAATACGTATAAGCGTCCTATAAATGTGTCCAATTGAAATGCGAACGCAGTGCGGACGCAATTGGGAAAAGCCCTTGTTGCTTTCCTCAAAAATTATTTTCCCTATTTGCCAATACATCGATACTCTTTCATTATCAACGGCACGAATTTCATTCGTCTGCGTATTGATTACAATATCATGTATTTTGCTGTTAGAGGTCTTTTTTTTATTCCATATTAGTTCACTTTTATTACCGGTAATACATCCTAAATTTACAATAAGCGTCAAAAAATTACGAATATCATCAGAGCTTATATTCGTATCGTTGTCAATAACAAGAGATGATTATATTTTGCTTTCAATTTATCAGAAGATTATTTATCGACGGTTTGTTTTCCCAATGCTGTCAAAAAATATCGTTGTTTACTACTTGTTGGTTTATCCGGGATTGTCAAAGCAACTAACCCATTATCGATTGCTGGTTGTAAATAGTATTTACGAAAATGCTCTCTATCCAGCAACCCCAGTTTTGACTGTAGTTCAATTCTATTATGTACCCCGACAAAACTATTTATCAAAATTATGACTTGCGGGGTGACTTGCGGGGTGACTTGCGGGGTGATCCCTTCAGAAATAGGAAAAGTCATCCGGATAAAGTATCCCATAAAGCGAAAGCATTCCTACCATAACTTTCTAAAATACGTGGTTATACGTCGAAGATAGAGATACAAAACAAACAATACAACTTCATCCACTAGCAATGATAAATATTAATCATTACTAATGGACAAAACTACGTTACCTCTCTAATCAATTCTATTTCTCGACACAATAAGTAAAAAAAATTGATTATCAGCCGACTACACCAACCAGGGTGTATAATATGATATACGGATTATTGTTCCTGATTTCGATTAAGTACACTAATAACTAATTTCTTTACTGTCTCCATTTCTTCGGGTTTACTGGAGGCAACAAACAAGGTAAGGCTCGCCAGCGCCTCGTTGCTTATAATAGGCATTTGATCTTGAGCATACAACAAGTCATTCTTCTCTAAGAAGAGCAGGAAGCCGGCTGCTGCTATACGTTTATTTCCATCTACAAAGCCATGATTTTTAACGATCAAATATAACGGAGTAGCGGCCTTCCCTCTACCGATGGATAGAAATCATCTTCACCAAACCCTTTTGAAATTTGCGATATAGCACTCCGGAAACTACCATCTTTCTCCTTTCCAAAGATTGCAGAATCGAAATCAGCTCTCATGACATCAATTATCTTTTCGTAATCGGTTGATTCAGGATAGTTCGTTTGACGTTTGACAATTGATTATCAATCGACTACACCAACCAAAGTGTATAATATGATGTACGGATTATTGTTCCTGATTTCGATTAAGCACGCTGATAACTAATTTCTTCACGGTCTCCATTTCTTCGGGTTTACTGGAGGCCACGAACAAGGTAAGAGTAGCCAAGGCTTCGTTGCTTATAATGGTCTTTTGATCTTGAGCATACAACAAATCGTTCTTTTCTAAGAAAAGCAGGAAGCAGGCTGCTGCTATACGTTTATTTCCATCTACAAAGCCATGATTTTTAACGACCAGATATAACAGAGTAGCTGCCTTCTCCTCTATGGATGGATAGAAATCATCTTCACCAAACCCTTTGGATATTTGGGTTACAGCACTCCGAAAACTTCCGTCTTTCTCCTTTCCAAAGATTGCAGAATCAAAGTCAGCTCTCATTTCATCAATTATTCTGTCATAATCGGCTGATTCAGGATAGTTCGTTTGACGTTTGGTTAGTCCTTTGCCGTCTAACTGCTCATGGTCATAATCGTCCAGTAACTCCAAACCCTTGGCAAAATGCCCTAACCAATCCAAATCGGTTTCTGCTATTTTGCATTCGATCGCACGACTTAATATACGGATCCCATCTTTAAGGGTCTGAACCTGCTGCTGCTTCTGAGCTAAACGCTTTTCATTGATCGCGTATCCTTGTACAAGATAGTCTTTTAAACGCTGGGTAGCCCATTGACGAAACTGGGTGCCTTGCTTCGAATTTACACGGTATCCGACAGATATAATAACATCTAGATTATAGAATTCAATTTCTCGTTCAACCTTTCTGGTACCTTCTACTTGAACCGTTGCATTTTTTGCAACAGTTGCAGTTCTATCCAGCTCTCCTTCCCCATATATCTTATTTATATGCCTAGAAACTACTGATTTGTCTCGCGAAAACAAATCTGAAATCTGCTGCAAAGACAACCAAAATGATTCATTCTCAAATATAACCTCAATTTGAGTTTGTCCATCCTTAGTTTGGTATATTTCAATTTGATTTTTCATTAACTAAGATTGTTTCATATATATATACAATTCAAACAATATAGCACAAAATATAAGACGCACCTATATTATATTTGAAATATAAATGAACAGCATACTATTTCCCGATACAGAACTTAGAAAATATATTCTCCAACAAATCATCAGTAGAAACTGCTCCTGTTATTTCTCCAAGATGATGAAGCGACTGGCGTATATCCATAGCTAAAAAGTCAGAGGTCACCGGATTATCAATGCCATATAATACTTTATCGAGTGCCTCCTGTGTCTTTTGCAGCGCTTCAACATGCCGTATATTGGTAACAAGCACATCGTCTGTGTTGATATTCGATAAATTCACCTGGGTTAGAAGTTCCTCTTTTAGTTCATCAATACCGCTATTAAATTTTGCGGATATGTATACCGGTTTTAATGGTGCGTACGTCTGACGCTGCTCATTAGTGAGTAGATCTTCTTTATTGATCAGCGTTACAAATGGAATATTTAGGGCTTCAACTTCTTCAATCTGCTGTTGCACATCAGCCACCGTGTCTTGCGTAGGGTCAAATAAATAGATAATCAACCTCGCCTGTTTCATCTTCTCTCGTGTGCGCTCTACTCCTTTCGCCTCAATGATATCGAGTGTTTCCCGAATTCCAGCTGTATCGATAAAACGGAAAGTTACCCCGTGAATATTAATTTCGTCTTCAATCGTATCCCTGGTGGTACCAGCGATTTCTGAAACAATAGCACGCTCTTCATTCAAAAGCGCATTGAGCAGTGTAGATTTACCTACATTCGGTTTACCTGCGATAACCACAGGGACACCATTCTTTAATACATTTCCCTGCTCAAAAGAAACAATAAGTTTACGAATAACGCTGTGTATATTGCTCACAAGTGAACGCAGGTGATCGCGATTAGCAAACTCCACATCTTCTTCGCCAAAATCCAGTTCTAGTTCAATGAGTGAAGCAAAATTCACTAAATCTTCACGAAGTAATTTAAGTTGATTGGAAAAACCTCCACGCATCTGTTGCATAGCTACTTGGTGTGAAGCCTGCGAATTGGAAGCAATAAGATCAGCTACAGCTTCGGCTTGTGATAAATCAAGTCCACCATTCAGAAATGCACGCAAGGTAAACTCTCCTGCTTTGGCAGCGCGAGCGCCATGTTTCATAAGGAGTGACAAAATCCGTTCAATAATGTACTTGGAATTATGTGTCGAAATCTCGATGACATTCTCCTTGGTATAGGAATTTGGCCCTTTAAATATGGAGACCAATACTTCATCGATGATATCCTGCCCGTCCCTAATAGTTCCAAAATGGATGGTATGGCTATCCTGCACATTCAAATCTCTCCCCTTGAATACTTTATTCGTTATATCAATGGCTGCACTACCCGAAAGACGGATTACAGCGATCGCTCCATTAGCGCCCGGAGAGGTCGCAAGAGCAACAATAGTATCTTGCGAAATTAAATCTGTTGACATGTTGCAAAGGTACGCTTTAGAATTTATTTTTGAGCGTAGTTTGCCTGCTGCCTGGACAAATTCAGTACCGTACAACATCCACAAATCCTCCATTAAATTCCCGCAAACTCACCCACACTTAACATGATGTTAATATTATCATTATATTTAAGACACATTATAGTGATACTTTTAAAGCTTAATTACGCGTGGTAAAGAAAAAGATGGTAAAGAAAATAATCCCCAGAGACATAAGTTGGTTGAGTTTCAATGGGCGAGTGCTGCAAGAGGCTGCTGATGAAGATGTCCCCCTTTCTGAACGTATTAAGTTTTTAGGAATATTCTCCAACAATATGGACGAATTTTTCCGTGTACGTGTTGCCGGATTACGTCGTGCATTAGTTTTTAATAATAAGGAGGCCAGAGAAATATTCTTTGAAAAGCCTCAGGAAATTCTTGACACGCTAAACGAATTAGTGATTGAGCAGCAGAAGAAATTCGACAAAGTCTGGGACGATGTTCAACTCGAAATGGCGAAACAAAAGGTATTCATCAAAAATGATACGGAACTGGATGCCGACCAACAACAGTTTGTCCGAGACTATTATGAAGACGAGGTGGAGTCCAATATCATTCCTTTGCTTTTAGAGGAGAATCGCCCTATGCCCTATCTTCGCGATAAAAGTCTTTTCCTTGGAATAGCGATGCGTAAAACAGATTGGGAATACGAAACGCGATTTGCAATCATTGAACTACCTTCGCGTAACAATGGACGGTTTTTACTCCTACCTTCACCTAAAGGCGAAAAACACGTAATACTGCTGGAAGATGTCATCAAATTCAATTTGCCTTATATTTTTTCCTACTTCGGCTTTGATACCTTCAAGGCAAATGCCTTCAAAATTACAAAAGATGCGGAATTTGATATCGATAATGACATCAATACCACCCTGGTCGAAAAAATTGAAAAAGGCGTAAAAAATCGACGTAAAGGAAAACCTACGCGCTTCGTGTTTGACAAAGAGATGGACCCCTCGTTAGTGGAGCTATTGATTAAAAAACTTCACCTTACAAAAAAAGACAGCATCATACCTGGACAGAAGATTCATAATTTTAAACATTTTATGGACTTTCCAAAAGTCTTTAAATCAGAAAGTAAACCTGTAGAACGCACATCCTTTGATCACCCCGAATTCGCCGAGCGACAACGCATCAGTGACGTACTTCTAAAAAAAGATGTACTACTCTCCTTTCCATACCATCACTTCCACCCCATGATTGACCTCTTACGGGAATCGGCGATGGATCCGGAGGTAAAGAGTATTCAAATCACTATTTACCGGATGGCACAAAATTCAAAAATTGCCAATGCGCTCATTAATGCGGCTCGTAACGGTAAAGATGTAACCGTTATGCTGGAGTTACGTGCCCGTTTTGACGAAGAACACAATTTAGACTGGAAAGAACGCTTTGAGACCGAAGGAATAAAAGTACTCCTGGGTATCGCGAACAAAAAGGTGCATGCCAAACTTTGTATCATAAAAAAACGAGTCAATAGTAAAACCATTCAATATGGTTTTGTTAGCACAGGGAATATCAACGAGAAAACGGCAAAAATTTATGGCGACCACTGCCTGATGACCAGTAACAGAACGATAATGGCCGATATAAACAAAATATTTCATGCACTAGCGAAAACGACGCAAGGAGGAGAATTAACGATAAAGCCGACCAAAAACCTACTAGTATGTCCGGCCACCATGCGGCAGACAATCACCGCCCATATCGATAAGGAAATCGAAGAGGCCATTGCAGGCAGAAAAGCCTATATGGTCATTAAAGTAAATTCGCTAAGCGATAAAATGTTGATTCAAAAGCTGTACCAGGCGGCCGAAGCAGGCGTACAGGTTGAGCTAATCGTACGCGGAATATACTGCGCGATGAACCAGAAGAAATTCAAAGAACAGATCCATGCGATCAGTATTGTCGATGAGTATTTAGAACATGCTCGTGTGATGTACTTCCACGCTGCTGGTAAAGAAGCTGTATACATTTCATCGGCAGACTGGATGACTAGAAACCTCGATCACCGTGTCGAGGCGGCAGTACGCATCAGTAATAAAAAAATAAAAAATGAGCTCACGGACATGCTGGCCTTACAATTAAAAGATAATGTCAAAGCACGGATTTTAGACAACGATCTAAATAATAATTATGTGCGAACAAAGGGGCCTGAGCTACGATCTCAAGTTGAAATCTATCGTTATTTACGTGTTAAAGCAAAGGCTGATTAACTGCTGTTTACTTTATTTTCGTAACTGTTAATTATTTGTTAAACCTATTCTATTTTTTAAGGATTGGCACTCCAATTGCAAAAGTTCGGTAACAAATGGAGTATTCACTAATTTAAAGCAGTTATGAAAACGACGATTAAAATTTTAAGTCTATTATGTATTACGTTATTCACCTTTGCAAGTTGTAGCAAGGAT
>JAALOO010002157.1_pt1 | contig 11457 bp, 12 predicted proteins | sample 7257641 | NCBI WGS metagenome assembly JAALOO01 (sample SAMN14085613, study PRJNA598686) | mite metagenome | biome: ENVO:01001000; feature: ENVO:01001002; material: ENVO:01001226; isolation source: single female mite from University of Michigan culture on fish food culture... ... | reverse complement strand
GGTGGAGTATGTCCAGACTAACGTTTCTTTCGCCTTTCTTTGCAGGGAACTACTGAAGAGTAGAGCTGAGGAGAGAGAAGAAGAAGAAGAAGGAGAAGAGAAAAGAAGAAAGAGAAACGGCCACCCAATTACCGAAGAGGAGGAGAGGGCAGAGGAAGAAGAGGAAGGAGAGGAGACGCCGTCACACCGTCGTCGTCGCCGTCGACTATTATCGTTGGCGTCATCTTTTTCTTCTGCAACCTACTACTGTTCACCTGCGCCTTTCTCGCAAGGATTAAAAATAAAAACCCGCCATTCTGCATCAAGGGGCAGTAGGCAAGTGAATTGCTGCCTTTCTACGGCCAACCTACTTTGCTGCGACTGTTGCTGCAGCTGCAGCAACAAACACTTGGACAATCTCACTCTCATCTGAACACGTTCTATCGTTCTTCTCTTCGAACGGTAGAAGTTTCTCACCGTTTATATATTTTCCCTTCGACCTAGAAGCACTCTCACACCTCACTGGTGCTTCATTCCCCGTGCATCGGTTGCAAGAGCAGCACTCATCACATTCACATTCACGCACCTTCTTGCCTTTCGCAATTGCTGAGCAGCACCTTTAATTTTGACTCATTTCAAGCCGGAGCATGTCGCCTGCCAAAAAGGTTCTGTCACCTTGTTTACCACTTTACCTGACAATGCTCAACTCTGACTCATCAGCCAATCTGGCACTTTTCCTCCTCACAGGAAGTGTTCATCGTCGCGGCGAAGCGAACTCCCATCGGCGCCTTCCAGGGAAAGCTCGCCTCGCTGCAGGCCACCCAGCTGGGCTCCATTGCCATTCGAGCCTGTCTGGAGCAGGCGGGCATCTCCGGTGAGCACGTCGACGAGGTCATCTTTGGCAATGTCCTCTCTGCCGGCGAGGGCCAGACGCCGGCCCGACAGGCGGCCCTCAATGCTGGCATCAGCAAGACGACGCCCTGCACCACCATCAACAAGGTCTGCGCCTCGGGCATGAAGGCCCTGGCCTGGGGAACGCAGACGATCATCGCCGGCGACAATGACGTCGTCGTGACGGGCGGAATGGAGAGCATGTCCAATGTGCCTTACTACCAGACTCGAGGTATGTACAGCGGCAACGGTTTTTTGGCTTCTTTTTGTGCCTTTTAGTTGCACTTGCTACCATTTCCATCACATGACATTTGGAGTGCATTTGCCTTTTAGTGAGCGTAATCAGTTTGCGAGTTAGTGTGCTGTAGCTCGGTGGATTAGGTCAATGTTGTGCCAATCCACACTAAAACTTGCACTAAAACTCACATAAACACACGCCGGACATCATCAGACGGCGACGGCGGAAAAGTACTATTTCCAGCGGCAGTACTGTAGCTGTTTAGACGCGCAGACTCTGGCTGGCGTCATTTATTTGTGAGAACAAACTGCTGTGCTCTCTCTCAGCAGCAGCAACAGTGGCAGCGGAGACCGCTCAAACCGGATGCTCCTCGGCCTGATAACCTGACCATTGACCGATTGTCTAATTCGAGCATACCAACTCTCCGCTGCAATGACCCCAATTACTGAAGACAACAGACTGCAGGCCAACTGCCACTGAAGAGCGCTAGCCAACTTCAGCTCATATCTAATCGGTGCTAAGTGAGCGTTCTTCCACACAGGTCACATCTTGCACGACCTCAATATCCTTGCCAATCTGCACTAGTGACTAGTCCGTTTTCATGTGGTCACCTGTGGTTTTTTGCCATTTTTATGAGCTATTTTTGCGCAGTTTTCTTGGAATTATGGAAGCATAATTATGGCAGTGCATTTCCATCAGATTAGGCAAATTAGGTAATGAGATGCTAACAAGTTCTATAGATGATGACGACGACGACGGTACTATTTGTCAACTGACTTTCCTCGTTCAGCCGAGTATTATCTAAGTGTGGCAATCGCCACCGCAATTTGTTGTTTATCGCGGTTCAGATCAGTTTAACCTACTACCACTGTCGCCATGCATTTTCAGTTTCGACAGGCAAATTAAAAACACGTCTTTTTATCTGATTTCGCATTTCAGGCGCCACGCCGTATGGTGGCATCAGCATGGTGGACGGCATCGTCCAGGACGGCCTCACTGACGCCTTTGAGAAGATCCACATGGGCCTGTGCACTGAAAACCTGGCGAAGACCTTTGCAATTAATCGAGAGGACACGGACGAGTTCGCCAAGCAGTCGTATCTGAAGGCGGCCAAGGCTCGTGACAGTGGCATTCTGGCGAAGGAGATCACCCCGGTGAAGATACCGGGCAGGAAGGGAAAGCCAGATGAGATTGTTGAGGTGGATGAGGAGATTTCCAAGGTGAGCTTCGAGAAGATGCCTCACCTGAATCCGTGCTTCCAGCGAGATACGGGCACCATCACCGCTGCAAATGCCAGCTCCATTAACGACGGCGCCGCTGCCTGCATTCTCATGTCTGAGGCGGCAGTGAAGAAGTACAATGCCACACCGCTGGCCAAGGTCATTGCCTACGCTGATGCTGCCATCGATCCCATCGATTTTGGCATTGCACCCGCTTACGCCATTGAAAAGGTATTAGTAGCGTACTGCTGGTGGTATTATTTTCTCATATCACTGTTTTTCAGCTGCTAAACAAGGCACACGTTCACAAGTCGGAAATTTCCCACTGGGAGCTGAATGAGGCGTTCAGCACTGTGGGAATTGCCAACATTCGCAAGCTGGCTTTGGATCCCAGCAAGGTCAATCCTTTTGGTGGTGCTGTCGCTATAGGTCATCCTTTGGGGTTAGTCTCGACGTTGTTACTTTGGAACATTTCCCTAATACTTTCAATTTCTCCTCCAACTTTGCAGCTGTTCGGGTGCTCGCATTTCCAACGTTCTGGTGAATCATCTTCTTCCAAACGAGTTGGGCGTTGCTGCCATCTGCAACGGCGGTGGCGGCGCCTCTGCCGTTCTTATTCAAAAGCTGTGATAACATTCACCCTCAGACTATCGATATACAAATGAGAGACAAACTGCATTATATTGGCATTTCGAGTAGTGGACTATGGGAAAAGACAACTTCAAGTTCAACAAAACTTTCACAATCGACATGTAAGCCAACTTGACCTCAACTTTTACATTTTATTATATTGCAAGAGTTTATATTAAATGTTAACTAATGAAATTTACAACCCCTCCCCAAAATAAGCACATGTGTGATATGTGATATGTGTAAGTGTTAGTGCGTTGCCGTTAACATCATCAGGTGATGATGATCAGGTGATGATGATCATCAGGCAGGTGGTGAAGGCAGCAGTTAAGCAGTAAAGCTCAGCAATGAATGCGGCACTGCACACCTTGTGGCGAGCAGATGCACTTCTTGCAGTCAGTGCTCAGTTGACCCACTTCTTCGCCCGTCTTGTACATTTTCCCGTATATGTTGCAACCTAAGAAAATCAGTATTAGTGACAGTGGAATTTTAATGCGCAGATATCTTTGACTTACCCGACACCTGTAAAATATCCCAAGGCCCTGAAGGCTGTTGTCCAGCTGTGGAATGCTGCATCGGAGCTTCAGTGGTCGACGGCACAGCTGATTCAGTGGGAGCCACTTGTGGTGGTCTCGGCTTTGGATTCATGTTCGACTGTTCAGGAGTGTTGTTGAGAATGCCGCCGTTTTCCAGTTGCATCGGTGACTGGGGCAGTGGGCGAATCTGGGAGTGGTGGCCACGAATGTCATCCATAGCTGGCATTGGCAGTGGTTTGTTGTGCTGCTGCTGATGCTGATGCGGTTGATGATGTTGCGGTTGAGGTTGATGTTGTTGATGCTTAAAGTGATTGCCGTTGTGATGTGGTGGTGGGTGAGATGGGAAAAGAGGACGATTGAGAAGTGGCTTATGCAGATTCAAGATGGGGTTCTGCAGATGTGGATTCGGCTGCAGTATTACGCCAGGAGGCAAATTGTTTGGAAGTTTGTTCTTCTGTGGAAAATGAATTCGGTTTTCCGCAAGTCGAGTTCCGTAGGCTAAATCCATTGGTCGAATGCCCATTGTGTCAAAGGGAAAGGAGATGCGTGGGGGTGGTGGTGGCTGATTTGGATGAGGAGGTCCAAATGCCTGTCGATTGAGAGGCAGTGGAGAGGGCGGGGAGACAATATTTGCTGGCAATGGCTCACCATCAAATCGAGACTTTGCCAGAGGAGAGTGTTGTTGATCTTCCATTGAATTCACTGGTTTACTGTTGGCCGCTGTTTCAACTACCTGCTGGTGCTGGCCAGAATGGTCAGGCATAAACTGTGGTCCCTTTCTGAAGTGCGACTTCTCCGCAGCTTCGGCAGGGGCGGCACTTCTCTCCAGCACCGTTGAGCTCTCATTTTGCGTCGCGCCACCTAATCGACAGGTGTACACTGGACAGCACTGGTTGGCCACCCGTTCTGCCACACAGCCGAGTGAAGGTGGTGATGGGCACTTCTGCTCCTGACAGATTTCCTTTCCGTAGAAGCAGCGACAGTAAACGCAGGGGTCAGTGGACTTGGGCAGAATGGCGTTGTTCTCGTACTCTTTGCCCTCGAAGATACACTTGGCTGTTGGAAAAAAGAAATTGTTTTATTTTCGTTTTTTGCTGTTTTAGAAACAAAACTCCCATTTACCTTTGCTGATGTCAGTTGGCTGCTGAGAAGTGCCCAGATTGTGATTGTTGCTCGCGTCAGAGGTCACTTCTGGTTTGGCAGTTGTGGTGCTGGTGGTGGTCGTAGTGGTGGTGGTGGTGGTTGAGGGTGTTGCCGATGATGTTTGCACTGTCGTCGAACTTGGTGATGCCAGTGATTCAGTTCTACTTGGCCCTGACTCTTCTACTACCTTCTTGTTGTCTGCAAAAAACAGAGGCCTATCAATCTGGGGACGTTGTTTGTGCTTTAAGTTTGGTATAGCCCGCCAGCCATTGGAAAAGGTGTGCCCCTTAGGCGATGAAAGGCCCTTATCAAGTGGAACATTCTTGCTAAGGTTACTTGAACTGAATGGAAGGTCCCGGAGTGACTTCATCGTCTCAACGTGCCCTTTGTAGTGTGGAGTGTGGTGGCTGACCTGTCCTGAAGTCATTGAGGCGCCCACCACTAACTCCTGTGCTTTACCGCTGCCGCTGTGTGCCACCTGTTTGGGCCCTTCAAAGTGATTGCCACTAATGTAATGTGCCTGTGCCTGTGATGGTGGCTGAGCAGTGATGATCTCCACTTGATCGCCGGTAGAGGCGAATACCAGTGCAGGCAACAGGTGACTGTCATCCTCGACCAGCATCACTGAATTGGGCACTGGCGGTAATTGTTGAGCTGGTGTTGTTGGCGATAGCGGCAGCACTGCCCCCACTGCTCCTCCATCATCCTCCTCAACCGGTGTCCCCCGCGAATCTACCCCAACTGTTGTTGTGGCCGTTTTGCCCGTCAATCCGAGTACGTTGAAGAAGTTGCTCAAGAAGTTGGCCACATTCTCCAGCTTGATGGCGTTGCCGGCCGTGCCATTGTTTACGCTAATTGGTCCAAGTTCATTTGTGAACGCCGTCAGCTGTGGTTTATCAGCCAAATTACGGGCTTCCAGTGCATTCCCTCCTGACGATGATGTGAATGACTTGGCTGTTGTTGTTGCTGCTGCTGCTGGCACTGGTGCTGCTTTGCCCAGTGCACTAGTCATCTCATTCACAATTCCATTCACTGCGCCGACTTCTTTTGTTATTTCGTCTGTTGTACTCACTGTTGAAGTTAAGTTTGAATTGTCTGCCAACACTGCAGCTGCTGTTGCTGTTGTTGTTGCAGTACTGTTGCTGCTGGTGCTGTTTTCTGTCTTCTTCGAACTCGCCAACAGGCTGAACACAAGAGGCTGCTCAGCTTTCTCAGTTGATGGCCCCTTTTCACCATCACCGCTGACCATCATCACTGCCGGAGTCAAGGTCGTCGTGTCCATCACCGCAGTGGTGATTCTTTCATTGGAAACCATGTTGAACAGCAGCGCCGGCTCTGTAGTGCTAGTCACTAGATCACTGGTGGTCACTGGCGGTTCATTTTCCTCTGATGGTGCTGCCAGTGCCTCGCCATCTCTTCCTTCTGCCGCCGCCGCTGCCACCGTCGACTCAAACTGCTCAATTGAATTGAATTGAAATGCATTGTTATTATCGAATACAGCCTTGACCCGCATACCCTCGATCAGTTATTGAATGAATCAATGGGAGAAAATTGTATAACATACCTTTTCAGAAGAGGCTGTCAGTGTCGGCAGAGAAGTCGAAGAATCAAGACCCTTCTTATCGTCTGTGGGGTAAAATGTAGTGAAGGGAAAAAGTTACATAATTTAATTGGCGAGTAGTGAGCAAGCAAGTGGTGACTGATACTGACCGCACTTGTATTCGCTCGGACAGCAGTGCCCCTCAGGGATGACCGGCGTGCAGTGGTCTTCGAGCAGCAGTGAACACTGAATGGCCTTTGTTGTCGACGAAATGGGATTAGTATTGTAGTATCTGCTGTGACAATACATTCGTCCGTTAGCCAGATTGACATACCTTACAGCTGCGTTGACCGTTTGCAGCACAGTAGCAATGAGCGCACTGAATATCACTGGGCATAAACTCGCCGACTTTGTAGGATACGGAATCGAAGACGCAGTCTGTGTGTGTGTTTGTGTGCAAGATTAAAAAGTTATTGATGATAGAGTTTATGGGTAAGTTATAAATACTACGATCACTAACCAGTCATTCGAGGATGCGTACCCAGTGGTGTAGAATTATTCTGCAAAGTGGTGGTTGTTGCCAAAGTGGTACTTGTTGTCGTGGTGGTGGTAGTTGTCGTTGTGGGAGGATCAGTTACCGTTACTGCTACATCGATCGGTGCTCCAGTGATCGTCGTCATCTCTTCTGCCACTTGTGCTCTCTCTTCCAAAACTCCTCCTTCCGCTTCAAACTCATTGACCAGTGTTCCGCTAGTTGGATTGGCTGTGCCATTGCTCAGTGCGAGTTTGTCGTCAAGTGCATAGAAAAGCGACCACTTTCCGTTAGTCGCACCTGACTTGGTGTTGCTTTTTGAGGTGGAGAGAGCTTCAGTTCCTTGAGGTAGAAGAAAACAGTTTATAGCATGAGGATGAACAAATGTTAACAGAAGAAGAAGACACAGTAAGTGGACAACTAAAGCCATTGGCAAGGGTTGTGTGTGTGTGTGTGCTTGCAGAGAGGAGACTAAGACTAAGCTGTGCGCTCACTGACTCAATGCTTGAAGAGCAAGGGTAAGGAAATGAGTTTGAAAAAATGACTAAGTGAGCCGCTAAAGGCAAAGATGAATTGCCCAATTACTGCTGGACAATTAGACACGAAGAAAGGAGAGGACAGGGTGACAGGGTGACCACCGCTATCATCAAAGACTACTCACCACAGGCATAACTTGTTGGACAGCATGCGAATTCGCTAGAGTACCTTGGCAGGCAGCCAAGGATGGACAAGTGACATCGAGGTCGGATGCACATTCGCTTGCCACTGTTGAGGGGTAGTTGAGTAGGAAAGAAAAAGAGAGCAATTAGCAAGAGGGTTATGATGATGACAAGAGATGTCCGATGACCGTTACCGAATGCAGTAGCAGTACTCGCAGAAGGAGGAAGAGGCAATGGCTGACCCTTCTGCATAAAAGGTTCCGTTGACGTAGCAGTCTGTGCTCAAAGAAGAAAAATGGATGGTCAACCACAAATCTGCATTTTTTTAATCGGCAGTACTCACTCTTTCCGAATCCATTTAACAGATCGGCCACATAGGACTCAGGTGATGATCCCTGTGCATGCAGTGCCAAATGTGGCACCGGGCCACTACCGGCGCCTCCAATGCGCTCCTTATCAGGGAAGCTGGACGAGGGCACTGTCTGGAGAATGGTGGTATTTCGCTGCGGCAGGTGTGTCACCGAGACCATGTGATGACCTTTGCCAGTGCTGGCCACGACGGCGTTCTCCTCACTCATGCCAGACTTGTTGCCGCCTTCTAAGAGGTTGCATTGTTGTATATGTATAAAATTATTTTTAGCAATTATGATTAGCGCAAAGCAGATGAAAGGGCGCCAAGTGCAGTGTCAACGAACGCTCGCTTGTCGTCGCTAATCGGCGCAGTTTTCCACTTCTTCCCTTGACTTACCTCTGTTCTCCAGTCGGTTCACCGTAAAGAGTGAACTCTCCAGAGTTATCAGAGGAGTGACCGTGGTTACGCTCTTCTCGATGCTCTTGATCTCGTTGCTGGCAATGATGGCGTGCTCTGCTGTCTGCTGCCGGTCTGCTTTGACGGTGGTCGTCGTCGTCGCCGAAAAAGAACACAATTGTCACATTAGTCTTTTACGTGCCTCTCTCTCCTTTTAGTTCTGTCATTGCCTTAATTCCAAATGTAATGCTGGCTCCCATAGCTTACTAAATTTTGTTCGCAGCACTTACCGTTGGCGCTAAGGTCACTGGCAGCTGATGCTGTCGCAGGCAGGCACTGCACCTTGGGACAGCACGTGTTTGCCTCTCTCACCACTTGACAGCGTTGATTCGAGGAGCCGCCGCCATTGATGCCACCACCGATGCTAAAGTTGCCCGTAACAGGTGGACAGATTCGCAGGGCGCACATGAGGACTCCTTTGCGGCCGCAGACACAGCGCAAACACGGTTGCGGTGTTGGAACCTCATCGCCACTTTGAAACTTTTGCTTGTTGTAGAGGCAACCTGTGTAAATCACACATACACACGTATTATTAGATTGCTAATTAAGTGGCTGTTGGCCACCAGCACTGTGGCCAGGAGACAAACCTTTGTGGAGCTGCTTGCCGGCGGCAGCTGCTGAGAAAGTTCGTGCCAGCGAAGTTTCGTAAAAGATCGGTGAGGCTTCTTCAACATGGCTGCTGCTGCTGGTCTCGGCTGCAATTTACACATGTTGCGTGTGTTGACAGAAAACAATATAAGCGAAAACAAACGATTATTAGTAGAGACAACAAGGAGACTAATAAAGGCGTAAATCACGATCAAGTAGTGTAACTGTCAACTGCACCACATCACTCTCTTCGAATGAGATTGACATCATAATGCGCCACAGCAGGGTATGTAATTATAATTAAGTCATCGAAGTAAGAAGAGCTGAGGAGCACCTCGTCAGGTGGTCATTACTGCTCTTTAATTGGTCGTGCAAAGTGTGCGAATAGAAAAGACGGTGCTATACTGCACAAAAAAGAGAGAAACTGACAGCCAGGCCAATGACCAAAAGGGGCGCCAAGAAAAAAAAGAAGTTGTCGACAGTAAGCTCACGTCAGTTTTTTGTTTTCCAGCACTGGACAGATGTGAACTTTGCACAAAACCACTTTAGTTTAGGTCGAGGACAGCGAGAAAAAACGGACAGGTGAAACGATACTGTCTCAGCAGTGCACATTCGTTTGCCAGAATGGCCTCATCGACTTTGCTGAGGGTGGTGGTAGTGCTGACATCATTGACATCACTGACACTTGTCGCTGACATAGTGCTGCCCATTATGTGTGAATCAGTGTGTACTAATCACTGCAAATCACTGCACGCCTGCTTCCCTCATTCCTTCCTTCCGGTTAGCCATCCATGACAGTGAATGTCTGTTGTCGTCGTCTTCAATCAGATCATCTTCACCGCCATCATCACTACCGCTATATTTCGGGACAAAGATATACAGACTGCGCACAACTGCACACACACGCACAATGTCCTTCACTGAGTGAGGCAATTGAGGCCAATTTACAATTCTCACGACTCGATTCGATTGATTCTAACAACTCACATAACAGCTCCCGCTCTCGACGCAATTCACTGTCCAGGTTAGCGGTTGTTTCACAGGTGCGAACAAAGCACTTTAATTGACTCGAAGCCGTAGTTGTTGCTGCTGTTGTTGTTGTTGTTGTGGAAAAACATGCAGGACAGTCAGTGAGACACCGAATGTTCAACCCAGAATCGTGCGCCTGACACCTGACAGCAACAAAAGGCCAATTGAAGCGTTCGCTAGTTTCGACTCATTAAACAGGAAATGTCCTTACTTGAAGTGTGCCTCTTTTTGCTGAAGTACTTGACAGAGAAGGCAAAAAGAGCCCCTGCAAAACTTCACATCGATGACTAAACTTGAACTTGGCAGCAGTAAACTGAATGCACTCAGCAACTAAATAGCCTGGGTCGATAGACTGAACATACACAAACACACATTGTCAATTGAAGGTGAACGGTGGTGCCAATTTTCTCCTATCATCAAGTGTGCACAGAACTAAAAGGTTAATTTAATTAATCTGTTTGTCTGACAACTCAACCCAAACGAAGTGTTTAAATTTAAATAAAATGAATTTTTGTAAAGTCTGCACATACCTTGTGTTGAATAAATAAATAGATGAAGAATAAATACGATGAGAGGAAATTGCCAATGTCGATTGAGAATAAACTTCGACATGACTGTGAAGATTGGCCCTTGTTCGAAAGGGACTTTGCTAGCTGAAAGGGAGCGTTGATTCTGGTAGGCACTAGAAAAGCTTAAAGGCTTAGCAGTGAGCTAGGCGACAAAGATGCGAAGGATGCAGATAAAGGATGAAGAAACAACTGAACCCTGCTCCTAAGCAGGTTCTAGGCAATAAAATCAGCAATGATGAATTGGCAGTGAGTTCTGCAGTAAAGGCACACATAGAGAAACTAAGCTTTCGGTGCGTCTTGGACGCCGTTTCGACGATAAAGAAGAAGAAGGAGATGATGATGAAGAGCCGCGTACCGTCCGTCTGAAGACGGTGAAGAATCGCGCGCGCACTCGTTCTCGTCCAAGCTCGAGGGTTCACAGTCGGGCGACGATGAAGGCGGATCGAGAGCAGTGTCAGTAGCAGAGGCATCAGCCAGAGCAGCAGCAGCAGCAGCAGCCGCCGCGGCAGTGTTCACCTGGTCGAGACCAGTGCCGCCGATTCAGTGTGGTCTGCTGCTGCTGATGCTGATGCTGTTGTTCTCTCTTTGTGCTTGCTCTCTATCTCACACTCTCTGCGTCTGTGTCGGCTTTGCTCACGTTTTGCTCTTCGCTCTCTTTCTCTAGCGGTGCCGGACATGTGCCGTCTTTGATGATCACAATATGACCACCACGACCACCACTATCACCACAACTACCACCACCGCTCGAGCTGGCTGCGTCGCCTCGACCGCACTTGCGTCAGACAGTTTTATCGTCGGCTTCTGGACACACTGAAGAATATAGGATGGTGGACAAAAGTTCAGACGATGATGAGGATGATGGTGATGGTGATCACCGACTGGCAGACACTTAGCCACTGTGGCCGTGCGCGCAAAGGTGTGAGGTGATGCTACTTGATTCACTGTGCCAGACACCGAGTGGACAGACGCTTTCCTTTGCATGTCTGCCTGTTGCTAAGTCTCTCTCTCTCTCTCTCTCTCTCTCTCTCTCTCTCTCTCTCTCCATCACCATAAAGTGCCTGTGTCGATGTGCGGTAATTACTACTGTTAATTAGA
>JAALOO010002156.1_pt1 | contig 11470 bp, 8 predicted proteins | sample 7257641 | NCBI WGS metagenome assembly JAALOO01 (sample SAMN14085613, study PRJNA598686) | mite metagenome | biome: ENVO:01001000; feature: ENVO:01001002; material: ENVO:01001226; isolation source: single female mite from University of Michigan culture on fish food culture... ... | reverse complement strand
AGGCGGCGCCACCGGGTAGTACGGGGGCGGTGCCCCGGGCAGTGAGAAGCCGGGCACCGGGGGCGACTGGTGGGGCGCCGGAAAGTACACCGGCTCAGAGGAGAAGGCCTGAGAGGATAATATCATTTGTCCATTATCATTTTGGGGATACACAAAACCGATTTGACTACTTGACGGTTGATAGGCCTGAGTGGTCACATTTCCCGTGGAGATTGTCGTCACAAAACCGTTCGGAGGAGGAGGAGGAGGACGTCTCGCCTGTACGACAATCTGCGCCGTAGGCTGAGCATTTTGGTAGTGCACAACACCGCCGCCATTTGCTGCGATTCTTCGCATCGCCAAAATGCGCCTGATGATGATGAGAAAGACGACCAGGAAGAGGACGCCGAAGAAGATAAAGATCAGCTTAATGAAGACGGGCAGGCCGCTGCCGCCGCTAGAGTAGGCGTGGCAGGGACTGATGAGAAAGAGTAAGAAGGCGGTGAACAGAGTGTTTAGGTGGTGGTTGTGGTGGTGGTGGTATTTATTGTAAAGATGACTACGACTAGCGACGGTAACCGAAGGCAGTGAAAATGAGGACATGTTGTGTTTGGTGGCAAAATGTGTGAATTTTAAAAAACAAAAAATTTTTAAAATGACCGTTTTATTCTTAATGTCCAAGGAAGAGTTAATAAATAAATACAACTTTTAAATGTAAAGTAAAAAAGTTTAAGTTAAAATTAGTGACCTTTTGCGATACATTGAGAGTCTTCTAGAAACATTTTAAATCATTTTTTATAAAAAAATCTTTTACTTGAAACTACAATTTATAAAAAAAAACAATCAAGTATAGAATTCAATCAAAAACTCAAAAAAGCATATGACAAAGTAAAAAAACATCAACTTTGTTGCTACTTTAGCAAATAGAAAACAGCGTTTATTGCTTTTAAGTATCAGAAAGCTGTGGCAGACTGGCTGCTGATTACACTAGCACTCCAATAAGTGAGGGTTGTCAGGGAAGGAAAAAGGACAGGTAAAGCTATCACATAAACTAAAGGCGCAGTTATTAGCAACTGTTGTATCAGACTAAAATGAGATTAGAAAGCAGCAGAAAAAGAATGGCAGGCATTTGCACTACAAACCAGTGCTGCTGCTGCTGCTGCTGTTGGTTGCTGTTATTGTGAGGTAAGTGCAAACCAACAGAAAAGAAAAAAGTGGTAAAAATGGAAACCAGAAAAGAAAGACAAACGCAAAAAAGTAGAAGTGAAATTCACTGCTGCTTAACTGCAGGCTGCAATAATGGAATAAAGTGCATCGTAATTGAATTGGCGGTAGCGTAAGATTTGCTTTCACGTTTTGCTGTGATTTGAGTAAGCTTTTGCTTTAAATGTAATGGCGCACTGGTGAAAATGAAAACAAAGTTAATGGTGAAAAAAACCTTTTTTACCGAGACACAATGTATATTAACCCAAAAAATAATTTAAAATGTAACCTTTTAAATACTCTGGGCAAAAAACGAACAAAAAATTACAAGCAGTTTAAAACAAAATACAAAAAATTGACTACAAATTCTGCAGCACATTTAAGTACGGCTGCCTGGTTCCGGCACTAGCATTGTTCAGGTGCTGAAAAAGCACAAGGCTGCAGATGAAGTACTTGTTGGGGTGGGCAGCTTTTGCTGCGGTTGATTTTTGGACAGAATTAAGAATAGTAGGCGATTCAGGATTCAGGAAATTCTTTCCTCTTCCTTTCCTCAAATCAGCCTGCAACAGGTGGTTGTAATTAGTATTGCCACCACCACCGCCGCCGCCCTTTGAACGCTGTTTCCAGAAGCCAATCAGAGAGAGGATCAGAAAAAAGGTGATAGCTAGAAGGAGTAAAATGATAAAGGTGCGAGACATGGTGATGCCCAGAAGAGAAACAAAAAGTGGTTTTACTTGCAACGGCAACAATGGCAAAAATAATAAAAAGTAGCAGTACCGTTAAAAAGATTTGGCTAAAGTGGAATGGGAAATGAAATTGATATTAACTGTTAGTGACACAGTGTGTTTAAAACACCTCCTCTAACAACAGCAGCTTTAGTTTTATTGATTAATGTGAGATTGGAAATGCAATCTCCCTAGCTGTAAATGTAAATTAAATAAATATTTAAAAAACCTTTAGAATAATAAAAAAGGGTAATATTAAATTGTAAATGCGGAATGTTATGGTTATGTAAATGTGAATGAATGATACGCATGTTTTTGAAAAGTGCTAAATGTAAAAATGAAGTAATGTTATTGTCAACCATTTTTAACTAAACAAAGCACTAATACATACACTATAACAAATTATTAATACATGTTTCAAAAACACGTTAAAATTAATTTCAAACAAAAAACAAATGTTTACCAAAAAATCTACAATAAAATTAAATATTATTTTAAATCTTTTGTCTTAAAACTGGCTAAAAAACAAAAAATTAAAATTAAATTAAAAACCATTTGCGAGTTGGAAAATTTTTAATCAAATTTGAAAACCATTAACCAAAATTAAAATCAAAGTAACAAAAAAATATAAAAAAAGCTAACTAACAAAAAAAATTATCATTCGGCACAATCAAGCTCCGCTCAAAGTTTCAGTCACCTCTACCACCAAAACCATCACCACCATTCTCAATGGCCAATGACTCAGACAAAAAAGATGCATAAACAGTACCAGAGCAGCAATCAAATAACAAGAGAGCAAAAGAAGAAAGCAAAAGTGCAAATGAAAAAATACTACTGTAACCGAGGCATCAGCAGCAGCAGCAGCAACTGAAGCCAAAGTACGCACTACTTTCCCTACGAACACTAGCAAAGTGCGAGAGAGAGAGAGAGAGAGAGAGAGAAAGGGCAAATGACAATGTAACAGTAGCAGCAGCAGCAGCAGAAATAATCGATCAACGGCCACTGTCGTCGTCGTCGTCCGGGCAACGACTGACTGAGTGTACGACTGAGGCAACAGCAGCAGCAGCAGCAGCAGCAGCAACAAGTGGCAATCCTCTCGCTCTTCTCATATCTATCATTTCTCATCGAGTCACTGCTGCCAGCACCACCACCACCACAATGTCTGCTACTACCACTGTTGCCACCACTGTTATCAGCACTTCTCGACTTGAGCTGCTATCAGCAACGAGCACACAGCACAGACGAGATTGCCTGATTGTGAGCGCGTTACCACAACTGTTGTACGTCTTCTCCGACGACTATCGACCAACGCCAGCAGCAGCAGCAGCAGCAGCAGCCACAGATTTCACTGTTCTCTTCTTTCTGTTGTGATTGTTGATCTCCTTTTCTCGCCTCTTCACTTCCTCCCCTTTTCTTTTTGGTGTGAAATCATCACCACCATCATAGTGTCTTCTACTTTTTTCTTGAAGAGAGTTGGCAGTCGTTGCAGTTGCTGCCACCAGGATTGCAGAGTTTGTTTTCCCAGAGACCACCACCACCACTGTTCCCATCATCAAACAAAAAAACTACCTAACAACAAAGATGTCTTCAAGCGACGACGAGGACGCCTTCGAGGCCTTCCTCAGCACCTTCCTCACCATCTTCTTCCTTTTCATCGGCATCAGCCTCTTCTGCGCCTGTCGGCGGTGCTGCTGCAGCCGCCGCCTCCGAAGGGGCGTCGTCCTCGGTCCGCAGCAGCCCTCGGCGATTATCAACATCACCCGCGGTGCCCATCACCAGCAGCCAATTATCAGATCAACCTCGCCACCTCCTCCTCCTTTGATGCCTCCTCCACTTCCGGTGCAGGCTTATCAACAACAGCCAAACCCTCATGCAGCTTATCCAGGCCAGTACGGGGCGACCACTACCACGACTTATTACCCCGTTCCTGGATCGGTTCCACCTGCTCAAGGCCCTCCACCGGCGACCTTCTTTCCGCCGCCGCCCCCTTATGAGGCGATGTTTCCCGCTCAGCACCCAAACTCCCAGCCATCTTTTAATCCGGAGTTTTCTGCCCCTCCAGGGTATTCGGAGAAACAGTAAAGACAGGAGCAATTTAGTAGCAGAAAATTATTACTGTTAGATGCCAAAGTTAGTCGATATGTTCTTCTCAACCTCGTAAAAAACCTTTTTCAGTCGTCAACCTTTCTTTTTTCCTTTTTTACTTAAACCCTTGTAAATAACTGCATTTTTTCTGTTCAAAACTTGCTAAAATAGCAGCCACATCTTTTTCTTTGTAAGTAAGCTGGTCAATAAAAAAGAAAATGCAAAACTGCAAAACTGTGCCAGTGCTAACGTGTTTCACCAGAAACACAGTCCATTTCTTATCAAGTAGAACCTCAATAAAAAGAAGGAAGAAGGAATGCCTAGTCAATGATTTATACAGGGCAACTTGCAACGGTTGGATAGCCATATAAAGTCTCTAAATAATAAAAAACGAGTCAACTCATCTCTTTCTCTCTTTCTCTTATGTTATACATTACATTTCTCGTTAATTTCTCGCCAACACACACACACAGTGGAAAGTCCGCATCAACGATGATGATAATGGCGTACAAAAATGTTGCAGCTGACATTTGGTGGTGAGCTCAGCCTTTTTGCCAGCAAAAAGTCTCGTCAGATGACTAACAGTCAGCCTCACCAGAGAAACCAAACCAAGTATTTAATGAGAAAAAGATAAACAAGCTCATCAAAAAAAAATATTATTAAACAAAAACAACACTTCAGAAGGATGATCGAGTTGCTGGAAAACCTTCTTGAGAAGATCAGGGGCTTCCTGGCCGACCCCGGCCACCTTGCTCTGGTCATTGTCGGCGCCTTTCTGGTCACACTCGCCTTCACCTGTTGCTGTCTGTGCTGTCTCGTCTGCTGTGGTGGAAAAAAAAGAAATAGTTCTAAAAATCATTCGAATCATCGTCGAACCTCATCATCAACTTCTTCAGCTGTCACCTCATCTCCACCACCACCACCACCTCCCGAGCCTCGACTGAGTCAAATTCTGCTGGATCCGACGCAAACTCCATCAGCTCCACCAACACTAGGTCAGCCGCATCCGTCGATGCTTCGCAGTCTTCGAAATGCTCAGCAGCTTCGAGCCGAGCGTTTAGGCCACCACCATCAACAAGACCTTCTCTACTACAGTAATGACCAGGAGAGGTACTGGCTGGCAGGAGGTGATAATGGTCACCACCAGCAGGTAAACACCAGACCCAGGGTGAACTGGGACGTTCCTGGAACCTTTGCTGAGTCGGTGGTGGTGGAAAGCTCCGCGCCGCCGCCCTCTTACGCCGAGGCAAATAAGAACAATAACAGAAATAATAATAATAATGAAGGTGGTATGTACCCGTACATTCCGCCGCCTACTTACGATTGAAAAAAAATAAACTGTTGGAAAACGTTTTGTAAATAGCAAAATTTAGCACTTTAATAAAAAAACAAAATAATATATTTACAAATTAACCAGCCTCTAAATAGCAAGGGTCCCTAATACCCGTTTTCACAACAACCATGTTGGTCAATTTGCTCCGTTTGCAGTTTGCCCGACGTTCATCAGTCTTCCAGTGACAGCTGCCTGCTTGCTATGAGTGAATGTACCTGTGTTTGCGACTCTCGAAGTGCCGCATCAGTCAGATGAGCAAGTTGCGCTTTGAGGAGTTCAACTGTGGCCCTCAGCTGAGCGCATTCGCCCTCACGGTCGGCAAGCAGCCGATTGGCCACCTTCAGTTGCTCTTTCATCCGGCTCTCAGCCATCAGATCCTCCAGTGAGCTAAAGTAAAATTCTCTGTTAAATATAAATTCAATCCTCTTCACAATCCTCTTTTCCGGTATCAGCTCCAGCAATCTTCGAGCCAACTCTTGTCCACAAATATGAAATTGAGGACCTTCTTTAATGCTTCTCCTGCTGCAACTGTCTCCATCTGAATGATGGGAAAAACCGCACCGCAGCTCAAGCAGTCCCGGAAAGCAGTGCATCAGGTGAAGTTTCTCCGCAATGTTGATCTTGTGACCACTGCTCAGCACCAGCGAAAGGCGGCGCACTTGGGGGAGAACAGGCAGGGCGGTACGGGGCCAAACGGGATGGGGATCACAGGAGTAGTTTGCCCAATGTACCTCCAAAAACAGTTCTTCCATTAGCGGCAAAGCGGAGACTGCGTCGAGGAGGGAGGGGTAGTCGCCGTAGGCTAGGCTCATGCCCACAGTCAGCCTGATCTTCGCCAGACTGCGCATCTGAGGAAGAAGGCGAAAGAGGCTGGCCAGCGCCGGGTCGTAATTGGCGGGCTTGTCCAGCGGAATCACCGACCAGCCAATGGTCAGCTCGAGGAAGGTAATGTAGGGCAGCAGTTCAGGCGAAATGGACACCGTTTCATAGTGACTATAATCGAAAAATGTCAGTCCAATGCAGGCGCTTTCTCCGTGGATGAGATGGACACCGTGTTCTTCCTTGCGAAGAGCTTCAATCACTTTGCTAAGCACCCAAAGCTGACTCCCAGTATGCACAAAGGTAAAGGAGGAGAGCTGACGTAGAATGGGCAGCGGTGGAAGCTCATAAAAGTCACTGTTTTTGCCCGACTGATCGGCATCCAGATTCAACGTCAAACTACGTAGGGCGGGATGACGTTTAAGTTGAGCCAGAGGACGCCAGAAAAAGTCGAGCAAGTGGAAGCTTTTGTTGCTTCTGCTATCATACGTTGTAACTTGAAAGCTGAGAGTGGTCAGCAGTGGCAGGCCACTCAGTTGAATGAGCAATGTCGCAAAGTTGTCCGGATGAGTAGTAGTGGACACTGTCAGCGAGCGAAGGCTGGCGTAGGTGGCCGTAAATTGCAGTGCAACACTGCTAAAAGACGTTCCAACAAAGAAGTCTTCAGTAGGAGCTAGTAATTCAACCAGCGATGGTCTGCCCTTTCCAATCGTCAGATTCAGCGCCTTAGTTTTCTTCTTCTGTGACTCTTTAAAGTGGTAGTACAGACGACGACAGGTGAAGCCGAGGGGCATTGCCTCAAACAGCTCTAGACGAGAGAAGATGTGCTGAAGAGAGTCGGCATCGGCGCTGGCCAGAGTGGAGTCATCCTGAAGTGCAGTCCACCAACTGCTGACATCGAGGTTACCTAGGGGCACCATATTTTCTGCATGAAGATCATTTGGAAGTTGGTGAGCACCATTAGTTGAGGCCATCTTTTTTAGGCAAAACACTCACTTTGTTGATGTTAGCTGGCTAAGTGCCCAGAGAGAAAGTGTGCAGTTGACTCTGTGCAGAGACTCTGAGGTGAACTGCGGCCACGTGCCTTGGAAGAGCCCAGCACTTCCTTTCTTTCTTTCTCTCTGTCCTCTGTGTCCCACTGTGCAGGCAAGCCAGTCAGTGGCGCGCATTTGAAAACAACTTTGTGTTGAGGTATTCGATATACCGAACTACTTGCACTAACAATAGTGTACAGCGTCCACTAAACTAGCTGTACACTCACCATTTTATAATACAACTAGCACCCATTAAAACTAAAACCCCATCTTCCCAATACGTGTCTTGTTCACTCTGTTACCTCTACGTCCACTAACACAACAACACTTTGACATAGGCGCGACAAAACACATTGGAAAAATGCAAACGGCTCAATTGTTAGATTAATAAAATTCAATTGAAAATCCAGGCATCTTTTTTAATTTAAATCAAAAACATAATTAAAAGTTTCAAACAATGCCCTGGACTGAACAAAGAACACTGTTGTGAAGTCAAATAAACTGCAACGGAAAAAAACATTTAAGTTTTCTAATGAATCCTTAATTTATTGTCTCTCTTTTGACAAATAAGTTTTTGCATTAAACCTAGTCTTTTCTGAGCTGGCCACTATTTTGCCTTGCTTAGATAGTCAACATTTGCTCTGTTTGCAGGCTGCTGACGTTCTCTTCCAGCAACAGCTGCCTCGCTATGAGGGACCGATTTTCTTCCTTAGCCACTTTTAGCTGCCACTCAGAAGACTCAGCCTGTGCTTTTGCCTCTCGAAGTGCCAATTTAGTCTGAGCAAGTTGAGCTTTGAGAAGTTCATTTGTGGCCCTCAGCTGAGCGCATTCGCCGTCACGGTCGGCGAGCAGCCGATTGGCCACCTTCAGCTGCTCTTTCAGCCTGCTCTCAAACATCAGATCTTCCAGTGAGCTAAAGTAAAACTGTTCGTCAAACTCAAATTCAATCCTCTTCACAATCTTTTCCGGTATTAGCTCCAGCAATCCTCGAGCCAGCTTCTGTCCACAAACAGCGTACTGAGGACCATTAATATTTTTGCAGCTGCTTGCTGAACGATGATTGAAACGGCAGCACAGTTGCTGAAGCTCCGGAAAACAGTGCATCAGGTGAAGCTTCTCCACACGGTGGTCTTGTGATTACTACTCGACAAAGCCAGTGAAAGGCGGCGCACTTGGGGGAGAACCGGCAGGGCGGTGCAGACCGGCCCAACTATATGGGGATCACTTTTAAAATATTCCCAATTAATTCCTAAAGAAAGTTCCTCCATTAGCGGCAAAGAGGAGACTGCGCTGAGGAGGGACGGGTAGTCGCCGTAGATCAGGTTCCTGCCCACATACAGTTCGATCTTCTTCAGGTGACGCATCTGAGGAAGACAACGAAACAGACTGGCCAGTGCAGGCTCGTAATTGGCCGGTTTAGAGTGTGGAAAAGGAGATTGCCATCCAATGGTCACATCGAGGAAGGTAATGTAGGGCAGCAGTTCAGGCGCAATTGACGCCGTCTCAAATTTATCATGCTTGAACAGTGTCAGCTCGATGCAGGCGCCTATTCCGGGGATGAGATGAACACTGCAGTTTTCCTTACGGAGAGCTTCAATAACTTTGTGAAGCGCTGAATAGTTTGGTGCATAATAGTTTGGTAAATACACAACGGTGAAGGAAGTGAGCTGACGTGAAATGTGCAACGGTGGAATTTCAAACAAGTCGTAAGATTTTGCATCCAGATTCAACGTCAAATGACGCAGAGCGGGATGCTGAAGTTGAACCAGGAAAGGCCAAAAGTTGAGCAAATGGCGGGTTTGGTTATTAAAGTATAAAGACATGTAGGGATCACATATTGTAACTTGTAAATTAAGAGTGGTCAACAGTGGCAGCGCCGTCAGTTGACTAAGCAATGTTGCGAGGTTGTTTGGATGAAAAGTAGTGAACACTGTCAAGGATCGAAGGCTGGCGTAGGTGGCCGTGAATTGCGGTGCAACACTGATAAAATACATTCTAACACAGAAGTCATTAGTAGCAGCTTGTAGTTCAAACGATGGTCTACTTTTCCCAATCGTCACATTCAGTGTTTTAGTTTTTTTCTGTGAGTCTTTAAAATAGTAGTACAAACGACGACAGGTGAAACCGAGGGGCATTGCTTCAAACAGTTTTAGACGGGAGAAGATGTGCTGGAGAGAGTCGGCATCGGCGCTGGCCAGAATGGAGTCATCCTGAAGTGCAGTCCACCAGCTGCTGACATCGAGGTTACTTAGAGGTACCATATTTTCTGCATGAAGATCATTTGGAGGTTGATGAGCACCATCTTCAGTTGAGGCCATTTTTACCTGGCCAAACACACACTCACTTTGTTGATGTTAGCTGGCTGAGTGACTGAGAGAGAAAGTGTGCGGCTGACTCTGAGGTGAACTGAGGTGAACTGCGGCCACGTGCCATGGAAGAGCCTAGCACTTCCTTTCTTTCTTTCTCTGTCCTCTGTGTCCCTCTGTGCAGGCAAGCCAGTCAGTGGCGCGCATTTTGAAAACAACTTTGACATAGGCGCGACAAAACACATTGGAAAAATGCAAACGGCTCAATTGTTAGATTAATAAAATTCAATTGAAAATCCAGGCATCTTTTTTAATTTAAATCAAAAACATAATTAAAAGTTTCAAACAATGCCCTGGACTGAACAAAGAACACTGTTGTGAAGTCAAATAAACTGCAACGGAAAAAAACATTTAAGTTTTCTAATGAATCCTTAATTTATTGTCTCTCTTTTGACAAATAAGTTTTTGCATTAAACCTAGTCTTTTCTGAGCTGGCCACTATTTTGCCTTGCTTAGATAGTCAACATTTGCTCTGTTTGCAGGCTGCTGACGTTCTCTTCCAGCAACAGCTGCCTCGCTATGAGGGACCGATTTTCCGATTGACCACAATCAGCTGCTCTTTCCGCCTGCTCTCCGCCATCAGATCCTCCAGTGAGCTAAAGTAAAACTTTCCGTCAAATTCAAATTCAATCCTCTTCACAATCCTCTTTTCCGGTGCCAGCAGCTCCAGCAGCCCTCGCGCCAACTTCTGTCCACAAATATGATACTGAGGACCATTAATATTTTTGCAGCTGCTTGCTGAACGATGATTAAAACGGCAGCATAGTTGCTGAAGCTCCGGAAAGCAGTGCATCAGGTGAAGCTTCTCCACGAGGTTGATCTCGTGATCATCATTACTCGACAAAAGCAGTGAAAGGCGGCGCACTCGGGGGAGAACCGGCAGGGCGGTGCAAACCGGCCAAACTATTGTGGGATAAGTACTATTAACTTCCCAATTAATTCCTAAAAAAAGTTCCTCCATTAGCGGCAAAGAGGAGACTGCGCTGAGGAGGGACGGGTAGTCGCCGTAGATCAGGTTCCTGCCCACATACAGTTCGATCTTCTTCAGGTGACGCATCTGAGGAAGACAACGAAACAGACTGGCCAGTGCAGGCTCGTAATTGGCCGGTTTAGAAGAAGGTGGAAAAGAATCTGACCACCTAATGGTCACATTGAGGAAGGTAATGAAAGGCAGAATTTCAGGCTCAATTGACACAGTGTAGAATCTACCATTCTTGAACAGTGTCAGCTCAATGGAGGCGCCTACTCCGGGGATGAGATGAACACCGCAGTCCTCCTTACGAAGAGCTTCAATCATAACTTTGTGAAGCGCTGAATAGTTTGGTGCATAGTAGAGTGGTAAATACACAACGGTGAAGGAAGTGAGCTGACGTGAAATGTGCAACGGTGGAATTTCAAACAAGTCATAAGATTCTGCATCCAGATTCAACGTCAAATGACGCAGAGCGGGATGCTGAAGTTGAGCCAGAAAAGGCCAAAAGTTGAGCAAATGGCGGGTTTCGAATATATAGTATAAAGACCTATAGAGATCACATATTGTAACTTGTAAATGGAAAGTGGTCAGCAGTGGCAGCGCCGTCAGTAGAGTAAGCAATGTCGCAAGGTTGTCCGGATGAAAAGTAGTGGACACTGTCAAGGATCGAAGGCTGGCGTAGGTGGCCGTAAGTTGCAGTGCCACACTGGTAAAATACATTCTAACACAGAAGTCATTAGTAGGAGCTAGTAGTTCAAGCGATGGTTTACTGTTCCCAATCGTCAGATTCAGTGCTTTAGTCATCTTCTGTGACTCTTTAAAAAAGTAGTACAGACGGCGACAGGTGAAACCGAGGGGCATCGCCTCAAACAGTTTTAGACGGGAGAAGATGTGCTGGAGAGAGTCGGCATCGGCGCTGGCCAGAATGGAGTCATCCTGAAGTGCAGTCCACC
>JAALOO010002155.1_pt1 | contig 11473 bp, 13 predicted proteins | sample 7257641 | NCBI WGS metagenome assembly JAALOO01 (sample SAMN14085613, study PRJNA598686) | mite metagenome | biome: ENVO:01001000; feature: ENVO:01001002; material: ENVO:01001226; isolation source: single female mite from University of Michigan culture on fish food culture... ... | reverse complement strand
AGAGAGAGAGAGAGAGAGAGAGAGAGAGAGAGAGAGAGAGAGAGAGAGAGCATTGCAGAAAGACATGGAGACTGATAGGGAGACGACCACCAGGCTGGTCATTAGGATGGCCACCTCTGCTGTAGCTGTCCATGAAATGATGATGGCTCCGGTGACCGGTGAGAATGGAGCCACTTGGAAGGCTGCCTCTCTGCCTCTGATCACTGCACAGTCACTCCATTTGGAGAGTTGAATCGTAATTGAATCGAGCTCATCTAATTATAGAAACTCTTCTGGTGCTTGTCGATGGTCAGCAGTCCTCACTGTCCTCACGTTGGGCACACACATGTCAACGAGTGCAGTTGGGCAGTGTCGATGGAAATCAATTTGCCCGTCGCCATTAGTGAGTGAGTGAGTAAGAGAGCGTAAGATAGTACACACACAGACATTGTGATCACTTGAGTACTCTGGGGCTGCTTTCGGTCATTGTTGCCATTATCGAGCTCATGATCAGGGAGAGAGAGGGGCAGTTGGCAAATAGAATTGCACTGGCCGATTGCATTCTCATTCAAAGTCGTGATGATAAGGCTGCTTGTGTGTTTGAGTTTGTGTGCTCTTGTATCAATTTGCGAGAACCATTGTGATGGTGGTGGTGGTGGTGGTGGTGGCCAGTGTTGTCTGATCAGCACACTCCGTACACCGCAACACACAACACAACAGCAGCATCATCATCTTTCAATTGAGTGCATCGTGAAGCCATCGGTTGCAGTTGTAGTAGCAGTCTGGCAGGCATTGTTTGCCGGTGGAAGACGAGAAGAAGTATTTGTCAGATATGCCAAGAATTCAAGTCACCATTACGTGCTCACCGATGTTCAGGGCAGTATCAGCAGCAGCATCAACGATGCTTTGGAAGCTGTCGTTCGAGGAGATAGAAAGCAGGCACCAGCAGAAAGAGAGGGAGAGAGAGGTGGTCTAATCGCCAGCTCGGCGCTGGCTGGCTTCATTATGCCCGGCTTGGCAACTTGAAACCAACATCAGAGAGGGGCAAGTGAAGACAGTGCAGAAGACAACACAGAAGACACACACACACACACTAACACTGAAGCCAAAGACAGAGAGTGCACGAATGCGATCGAGCATCATTAACGAATTAGGCGTGCTTAACATTTTGCCAATTAGCCACAGACAGGCTCGCTGAGTCAACTGGGATGATGTGCTCACTTGTGATGGTGATGAACTGGCACACGATCTAGTCGTGCCCGGTCGACCAGATGATGCTGGACAGTGCTGAGCCGGTGAAGAGAGCGAGAGAAAGAGAGAGGGACAGCAAGAACAACAGCAAGAGCACTTCGGAAAACGATTCAGACACTCTGGCGACACTCGGTGCCCGAAATGTGGCGCATCTTTGTCTGTCTGACTGTCTGTTTGCCATTCTCATCTTCTCTGGAACCAACTTCGCATCCGCTCTTTTTCTCTCCAACTTACAAAGTGAGTGGGCACTTGGCGTGCACAAAACAGCTAACATCAGCATCACCATTACAAAACTGAATGAAGCCACAAACCGCATTCTCGAGCAGTTTACTATAAATTAAAGACACACAAATATCTTTAAGCCTTGGCAGTTATGGCAAAAATATGAAGAAACGTAAAGAGAAAAGGAATTGAAATGTGAATTAAAATTCATGAGCCAGACAGTAGAGAACGACGGCTGAAAAACCATTTTCAGCAACACGGAAATTGATTCGATGGTGGCCAAGCTAAAAACAGAACGAACGGACACGCCGGCAATTGTGTGTGTGATTAATAATGGCCAACAATTACCTAAATGACCATCTTGGTCACTGAAAAGACCTGCGCAATAATTAATAAAGAGCACGAGTGGAATGCAGTACCGGCCAGTGACTGCAACTTTAAGATTTTTTCGTCTCAACAGTCATAGCACACACTAATGACAGCTTGATTAATCTGCCACTTTTTACGTCTAAATCAATACGCAGACATCTATTTGCTGTTTCCTCTTTTTTCGACAAACTGAAAAAGTAGCTGATGCTGCATCCTTTCAAACGCGGAAAGACGGAAAGGATGCAGCAACAATTTCTGCTGTAGAATCGCACCCCTCGTCAGACTGAAAACGCTCCTTGTTATCGTCGTTTTTCTTCTGCTGATCACCAGCCATCAGAAGCAGCAAATAATTGGCCTGCAAAGTGGTCCCCTAACGAGGCGACTTGATGGTGGGATAAATCGAATTTGATTTCAATTAAATTCAAAGTGTGCACTTACTCACTCACTCACTAACTCAGTGGTGGCGATGCACACAACTGGAGGATGCAAATGATGTGAGAGAAGGAAAAGGAGAGGGGGTAAAGTAAAGTAAAGTTACCACCGGCGAAGATGCAGCAATCAATCGTGTCAGTGCCCACAGCACTGCTGCTACTACTACTACCTGATCAATTGGCCAACTGGTCACACTGTTAACAGACTGTTAGTAGTGGTGGTGGTAGGAGACTCGTGCTCCAAATTAGTACTCTTCAGCCATACCCGGTGATTCAAGGATGGCACTGAGGCAGTGTGTGTTTTGTCCAACGGTGGCGGCGACCGGCCACACATCGAGCACATTCAGCAGCAACAGCATCAGCAAAGTGCGAGCCAAGAGAGAGCGCAAACAAGATGTAAATGATATGGCCATCGCTTATGTTATTATTGGGCAGGTTGGGCTGCTGCTGCTGCAGACACAGTCACCGGGCATCGTTTCGTTCTCGCGAGAAAAGGCATCATCACCAATTAGGATAAGATCACATAAAATCTAATGTGATAATAATAGCAGCTGTATTAGCTGTTTATTGGGTATCACTGTGATTTTTCATGCTAAATTGCATTCCTCAGTGCGAGGATCATCAGACAGTCACTCAGGCATACCTGCTGTTGCTGGAATGGCTCATGTAAGCATAATTAATCTATAAAATATGCAATTACACCGTTTGGAGATAATAGATTGCCCTTTCTCAGCAGCAGCACACTTTAATTCGACAACATATACAAATTACAATGTGATGACAAGGAGGACAAACCTTGAATTAGCGAGTGAGGCGAGAGAGGCATTGAATAAATCAACACAGTAAGTCGGTGCACACAACGTCACCAGCACAAACGACTTCAGTAAAGAGGAAAGAAAGAGCGAAATCAACAAAACGTAAAATGAAAAATTACAAAACTGAAAGACACAAAGGAGGGAAACCGAGAAAAAGAAGAAGATAAAGTCAGGCATCACTGTAACACTGTAACAGTTCATCGGAGTACAGCTTATACATGAGAATGAGTGAGAAGAATGGAATAGAAAATTGATGAACTGCTTATCGATGACACAAACACGCAACAGCAGCAGCACTTGATCAGGACGGTCAGGTAGGCACACACAGAGAACGAAAGATACAAATGGAAATGGCAAACAAATATTTGAGAACTTGCACACACACACAGCAGAAAGAAAGGGCAAGTCTAAAGACGGCAAGAAAAATCCCCTTCAGATTAGCACCGGTGGAGAAAGTCTTGATCAAATCAATAAATTAGGAATCAGCCATTTCATCAGTAGAAGTGCGTGCTGGAAACATTTGAAATAAAGTAAAATGGACATGTTAAAAATAATTTCCCTCCAAGACTGCTATCGCCATCTGCAGCCACGTACCTCAATAGCGACGCTAGTCAGTATAATGTGCGCCGAGTGGGTGAAGCCAAAGACGCGCGAAATCTGCCCGGTGACGGCCATCAGGGCGCAATTTGACGCAATGGCGACGATGCTCAGGTAGTAGAGCACATTGGCCCACTCGCCAATGGAGCGCACGTGGTGGCTGTCGGCGGCGAAGGGTCGCTGGAAGACGAAGCACAGCTTGAAGGCGTCACTGCGAATCTCCAGAATGTTGTTGGTCAGCGCGCAGAGGGCAGCCAGCGGGAAGACGGGCGCAAAGAGCATTACATAGCCGAACTGAATGACCAACTCGAGGTAGTCGTCAAAGGTGGACTCGTACTGGAACATGCACGACTCCAGCTCGCCCTTGCTCACCACGTCGCCCATTCGGTCCTCCTCGCTTTCTTCTTTTTTATTATCAGCTGCTCCCTGTGAATGGCTTTTTTGGGCCCGTTGATCTGCTCGGTGCATCTTTCGAGTGGCAATTCGATATGACTCTTTGAGAAAAGGCCACACTGCTTCATTGAAGTTGCCAATCACCTGACGGGTGATCAGCTGGGCGGCCAGCTGCTCCTTCAGCTTCTCCACGTCCACAATGTAAAAGGCAATGTAGAAGAGCGGCAAAAAGGAGTTTAAAAACTGAAACTAGTTCAACGAAATAAAGTTGAGTCTTTTTGACTGAAAAAAAGAGTGGGAGCTTACCAAAACTAGCTTGGTGATCAGGTTGTTTTCCTTAGACTCTGCACTGGCGTACTTTTCGCTGTCATTGAGCCACTGTGCAATTAGGTAGTAAATGCAATTGGATCCATTGATGATAATGGCAAGGAGAATTTTGGGAACAAAACGAGTCCAGCTAGGATATGCCTGCTTCTCAATCAAAACACTGTCCCACCAGGTCTGTCAGATAGAAAGAGTCAACCATTGTCATAAAAAATGAGCAGAAGTTGTGCGCCAAGCAAAAAAAATGACAAACCTGAAAATGGAAGATCTGAAACATGATAGCAAAGGTAATGGCCAGGCTGCAGCCCAATGCTGGGAATGTAACACAATACTTAAAGATGAGTCGATTCAGTCGACGATCACTGCCGGACGGAGATGGCGGCGGCTGAGTGCTTCGCCGGCCACTGCTGCCACTCAGCTTACCACAAAGAGCAAACTCAATGGGCAAAGTGAGCCGACTCCAGCTGGTCACGTGCTGGCGACACCGGTGCTCCCACCTCTGCAGCATGATCGTCGACCAGAACATGTTGAAGATGGTGAAGGCAAACTGGAGGACGTCATTTAGCAGCTTCTCGTCGAAGACAAAGAGCCAGGTGCACCAGTGCAGCCAGAGAATGGAGGCATTCGCGTGACAGAGCTGCATCAGGTAGGGAAAGTAGGTGATGAAGAGGCCAAAGAGGCTCGGGTAGAGCAGGAGCTTCGTGTAGAAGCCAATGAAGGCAAAGTATATGGCGATTTTGATGCCAAAGTACTGGCAAATGCTGTCCAGTGGCTGCGCAGAGAGGAACTGGTACACCCAGTCCTTCTTCAGGGCGGACAGTGCCTCGTCGTAGTGCAGCGGAAAGACCTGGCTGATCACCTTGTACTGCATCAGCAGGTCAATGGTGCCAGAAGCGTTTTCTTCCACCGCGTCCCCGTCATAGCTTCTGTTCGAGTTAAGGCATTTCGTGAGACAGGGAAAGGAGGTTGCGGCAGAATCTTCCTCCTCCTCATCATCTTCCTCCTCTTTGAAAGGTTCAAAACGCCACTGCTTGAGAATGTCATGCAGAATGGTTTGCCGCTGAAGGGAAGAGCACTCCGCTGATGGCTGATCGCGGCGATTTTTAAAGCCGGCTGAAGAGGCGTCATCCCCCTCCTTCTCCTCGTCGTCATCCGAGGTGCTGTTAGTGCCGAGCAGTGGCATGTAGGCGCTGAAGAACTCATCAGTGGCGGAGACGTACAACGCCTGTTCGGTGTAGTTGGCAAAGTAGTGCTTTCGGTGCTGAACGGTGAAGGTGGGGTGGGCCAGCTGCAGGGCCGTCTGCAGTTCGACCGCCAGTGCCGGGTCAGTGCGACGGTCGAAGGTGATGACGATGTCGTAGCAGTGAATGTCATCCTTGCTCTCATTGCGAAAGAACAGATTGGCGCCGGCCTCCTTCAGCTGACTGCGGTGCTGCTCGTAGTCCTGGTAGATCCACCGCTTGAAGGTGTTCAGGTCCTTCGTGGCGATCGACGCCTGCAGAGAGAGCCGACGCAGGAGGCGAGCATTCTGGCGGAGAATGAAGATTTGCAGCGCCTGAAAGAGGTTCTCATTGCTGTTCGATGCTGAGTGGTAGTTTTCCTCATCCTCATCATCTTGTCCTGGCGTTGATTCCCTCGAACCGCTAAAGATGTTGTCGCAGTCCTCGTCAGATAGCAGGTCCGGATAGGGGCCCCGGCCATCGTTACCAGGGTCGACGTTCATCCTCGACTCAGCTCGTTGTTGATCACAATTTGTCACCTCTTCCAGTCACTACTTTAGAACGGCACTGTGTAGGCGGCATTCGTGGTGGTAATGGTTGAGGCGATGTTGATGATGCAGACGATCTGTGCCATCGAACTGCTGCTGCGGCTAATTTTCAGCATGGCCATCTCCGTGCATCTTCACTGCTACAAATTACTTGCTGACACGAGCACATTTGACAGATTATAGCGAGTGTAGTGCGACAGTCTTTCATCAGTCAGTCATCGCAGCAGTATATCACAGATCATTCACTTCTGTCCCTGTCCTTATCACGACGAATTACGTGGAAGATGCCATACGCTGTTGCTGCTGCATCATCCTTAAAGGATCACTACTGTGAAGACAGAAATCGTCAACGCTGCGGTGATATCGTGAACCGCGACCACCGGTAGTGCGTGTGCGAAACTCTATGAATAGAATAACTGCGGAATTGATACAGATGTGCTGCCTGTCTGCCTGACTGTTTGGATGTGCTCCAGAAATCGCTTACATAGCACTACTCCATGTGTTCAGGTAGACACGATGCAGGATGAGAATAGCAGAGAGAATAAGAATACATCACACTTGAATGTCATGCCGAATGAGTGACTGACTGACTGACTGACTGAATGGTTGAGCTGGCCTTCCTTGCACTCTCTCCTGACTTTCTGGTGCTTGCTTTTTTCCTTCTGTCGCTGCTGAAACGAGCCAAAACATAAACACGCACAAACACACTTCGCCTCAAAGTCATGCGCGTACTGAATAAAGTTTCCTGTTGATGAATCGAGAGCACTGGAGATTGCAGTCCGATTCTAGAATGGGGTCAACAGTTTAGGGCCTGGAAAAGGGTGCCAGGCTTGTCCGTCTTTCCTTCAGTTGATCTAGTATGATGAGTAGAAGTGACAATTAATTGAGTGAAGTGAAAGTTTTTTTGTATTGTAATATATTAAAAGTAAAGTATTTTTAGGGTGATAGGGCTACTAAAAATAGTAGAACAGATAATATATAGCGTGTGGCGACAATGAGGAAGGCGCCTGAAGGTGGAAGAACAAGTGTGTGTGGGAGTTTATTACTTTGCGTGTGTATTCTTTGAGTGTTTACGTGTATGTTCGTTTGTACTTGTTGTATTTGCTTGTTTATGTCGTGTAGAGCCCGAAAGCCCAAATGATGAGATGAGGAGGAGGAGGAGTATGAAAATGCGGATATTACTAAATAACGTTGAATCACAGGGAACAAGATGAATAAATTAAATCGAGCGGTTATATTAGCGATGCTTATTAAAAAACTTCCTCTGGTGATAACCGCCGTTGGAGTTAGGTCGGTGGTGGTGGTTATTGTTGTTGTAGGGATGGTGGTAGCCGTTGTGTTTATCAAAATGTCTGTGATGACCCCCACCACCACTACCTCCTTCTCCAAATTTTGTAAAAGGCTTATTATTTATACCGTTGAACTTATTAGCTGGCGGCTTATTGAAGGAATTTCGAAACCAATTTTGGCTGTCATTGCCGTTGCTGTTGTTGTGGTTGTTGTTGTTGTTGCCATACCTGCTGTGTCCCGCACGTTGAAATGGATTGGTCTTGATTGAACTCCGATGAAACACGTCCACCTTTTCCATTGGCTTTTTTGTCTTTTTGATCTGAAATTATAAACAGGTAAAACATAAATAAATGTTCAGTAAACTGTAAACGATTCTAGGCTATTTCATCGCGATTTCAGCGCCATCGCATGCACTCTAACAAGGCGATGAAATGTCCGCCTACCACCGTAAACAGATATAACCTACCTTTCCCTGATCAAACTCATTATTGTAATCGTCTTCATCGTAATCATAAACGGTTGACTTTTTATTGTCCTCAGCAATGGATCGGTTCAAGTTGGACGACTCGCCATTCCACGATTTGACTGTCAGTGAAAAATAAAACTTAGAACGAGAAAGTCCCAAAAAATGTCTCAACATTACCATTCTCGTCAAAACCCTTAGGCAGGGCACCCTTCAGCAAGGAATCAAGAACGTCCGTTTTTCGTGAACTGTCAACAGCGGAGTGTTTCATCTTCTTAACTCCATCAATGGCCGTGGAGGAAGTTTCCTGCTCCAGCTGTGAATGCTTTCGCTTCTCCGGGTGGTCTAGAGAAAAAATTACTGAATTAGTTGAAACGTACATTTTTCTTGCAATTAGCAAACAAACCATTTGACTTGTGCTGAGATTTGTTCTCCTGCTCCAAGGTCTCTTTGGTTCGTTCCACCCAGCTGAGCTCAGTTTCCTCTTCCTCGTCCGAGTCCTCGCTCCGCCTTCTCTGTCGTTCCTTGTCCTTCTTCTTGCGCTTCTTCTTCTTGTCCTTCTTCTCCTTGTAAGCTCGTTCAAGCTTCTCAGAGTCGGAATGTTCTTTATGGCTTTTACTGTTGTTGTGTTTACCTTCCCCGTACTGCTCATGAGTGCCGCCGCCGTTTTGCGAGGCACCCTCCTTTTCTGAAAACGGACTATCCGAAAAGTGCGAAGATCGACTGATCTTCCACGACTTCATTCCCGTGATTGACTGCTGCACCTTGGGACTCTTCTCACTGCTGTAGACTTTCGAGCTGGGCGCCTTCGCCTCGACCACCTGCCACGAGTTGGTCGTCGCCTTCACCTTCAGTATGGGAATCGGCTCCTTAGCTGGCTCACTGGCTCTAACCTGAGACTGCGTTGAGGAGGAGGCAGAACTGGAAGGTCGACTGGAAGGAGGCAGCGTCGAGTCGCCGCTGCCGCTGGTGCCAGCACTACTGTTGCTGCTACTGGACGGCGGACGAGAGTCCTGTGACTGGCTTTTCTGGTCTCTCTTCTGGGGCAGCACCTGCTTCTTGTCAGCACTGCTACCATTGCTTCTCACCGTCACAGAATTGTCCTCCGAATGCTGCTTCTCATCGTCCGAATCGTAAGGCACAAGTTGGGTAGGCTTTTTCGGTGGGGAGGCATGAGGAAGCTGAGTGAAAGACTTGTTAAGCGGAGAAAGATTGAGGCGAAGGGAGGTCGCCGAAATGGGCGTTGACTTGATGTGGGCAGTGTTGTTGTTCAGCGAACCATTGAGATAGCCACCTCCATTCGGCCTCTCAGTGGAGCCGTTCGAAAATTTGAAATTTGAATTAAACACTTGCTTCGGAACTGGAGTGTTACGCTGGAAGTTGTTCTCTAATTTCACTGAAGGTGTTGGAGAGTTCACATTCTGCAAAAAAGTGTTTAGTCAAAACCTCACAAGCACTCAGCAAAACTCACCAGTTTAGGTGCTAATTTGTTGTAGCCCTGATATTGCTGCTGCTGATGAGAAGCAGTATCGGGAACGCGAGCATAAAAAAGCACATAAGCTTTTTGCCTAAGCACTTCGTCGAGAGGAACCTGAGACACGTGACTATCGTCCATTAGGTACCAACTGTTGTTTGAGTTTCGAACAAAACAAAAGTAATGTCCGGAGTTTGAGGTTTGGCCATGATGGACCAGGACCGACATCAGCTTGTACATTATTGGAGCACTCTGCAAAAGATTAAACGTTGGCTTTAAATCTTGAAAAACAGCAACATTTAAAATAGCAGTACCTTGTCTGACATGTAGGGAGCAAGATTAAGTTTCTCTGGGTAGGTTACCGGTTTGGAAATTTTGCCAAAGATTCGAGTGCAGTCAAAGCGTTTAAACTGAAACGTGGCAACATTAGGCGCTCTGTAGACGGTAAACTGTTTTCGGGCGCTAACTGATTTTTTGCACTTTGAACACTTGTATGCATTATCATGGCATAGCGTCTCTGGTGTCACAAACTTTTGCAGTGCTTCCTGCAAGCTAGAAACATTCTGAAAAAAGAGCAAAACTTGTTAGTTCGTGATTAGAGCAAAGGGGAGACAAAATGTACCTGAATTTCAAGCATAAAGTCCATAAAGTAATCATACGTGTTGCTCTTCTCCTTGCAATTCAGACATGAAACCTGGCTTCGGTGATACCCTCCGAAGATGTGATTGATGGCAGTGGTCGACTTTGTCAGGTGGTCAAGCTTGGCGTTACCGCCCAGATCTTGCTCGTGGATAGCCAAACACGAACGCCATAAGTGATCAATAACGTAGCGAAGGAACTCGTGCGAGTCTTCCTGTCGGCCAAAGTTGAAATGCTTGGCAATTGACTTGATTCGCTGACATATTTGAATCGGCTTTATGACGGGTGCAATGCGTTGCAGTGCATTGTTGATGTGATTCGTCAAGAGGCAGATCATACAGAAGTTTTGCCGACCTACACCGAATAAACAATAGTGGCCTTGATAAAGAAAACAGTTCAAAACAAGTACATGTGACTTACATTTGTCTCTATGTTCCTCTATAGTGTCGTTTAGGTAGTTGACCAATGGAGGACAGTAAGTTAGGCACTGCAGTACGGAATTTAAAAAGCAGGTGTTGCCTAGGTTGCTCAGGCCAGCACCTATTCTGTTCGGCTGTAAATAGAGGAGATTCTTGTTAGCCCTTGTTAGTTCCTCTCGCTCGCTTTCTTACCTTCTTCCAGTCAAGTTGGGTGTTTATCCGTTCTCGAGGGTACAGGATGAACTTTGGCTGGCCAAGTTCATTGCCATCCTTGTTGGCTGGCTTCGGCAGGAGATCATTGTTGTTGTTTGTTGATTTGGCGGCTGCTAACTTCGCTTGGAGAGCACTAGCGCCACCGCTCGCGCCAGCTGATTTTACCTCGTTAGCAGAATCCGGTTTCAGGTGGGTGTACTTTGCTTTCAGGCTGTCACTCTCCTCCTCGTCGCTGGATTCATCCGGTGAATGTTCTTTTGAAGATTTAAACTCTACACGTGTGCTGAGTAGTGAAGTCTGGGAATAGTAGTTGAACTGTGGCGGTGTCCAGGTGGCGCACGAAAAAAAGGTTAGCTTTTGACGATTGTTTGACATTTCTACGTACCTTGCTGCTGGCTGAACCGAATCCGTTACCGTTTATTTGACTGATTGTGAAGTTTTTCTCGCCGATTAACGCCATATTTTGTAAATTATACGGCGTTAATCTCTTGGTCGTTGCGGTAGCAGAGTGAAAAAATGAGCATGGAAAACAGAAAATCTCACGCGAGAAAAAAACCGTCCCTGTGGCTAGGGTTGCCTCATCGGAAGCTGAGCTCCAAGGGGCGGAGACTTTGTGTCACAGGAAAGCACTGTCAAAGCAAGTGACGTAGTGCTTACTATCAGTATGCAAAAGCCACCACGCGCTCGCACCAGTTTGCACTACTGACAGTAGGCACTACGTCACTTGCCGAAGTCTCCGCCTTTTAGAGCTCAGCATGACGCGCGCAGTGCGCTGATGCGAAAGGCGGGATTTCTCCTCGCATATTTTTTTGCTGACTGCTAGACT
>JAALOO010002154.1_pt1 | contig 11484 bp, 13 predicted proteins | sample 7257641 | NCBI WGS metagenome assembly JAALOO01 (sample SAMN14085613, study PRJNA598686) | mite metagenome | biome: ENVO:01001000; feature: ENVO:01001002; material: ENVO:01001226; isolation source: single female mite from University of Michigan culture on fish food culture... ... | reverse complement strand
TCTCTCTTTCTCTCTCTCTCTCTCTCTCTCTCTCTCTCTCTCTCTCTCTCTTGGTGCACTGCGACAACACTACACCGCATGCAATCTCCCCTTTTCAATCACAATTTGGACTTTTTTTTGTAGCACATCTGCTGCACTACTTTCAATTGCTTGCTGCTTATTTTGTTTGCTGTTTTCACCTGCATGCTGAGCCGCCAAATTGGACATCATATTCGGTGTTTGTGGTAGTGTGATCAATTACAGAGATCACTGCAGTACAGGACCACTGCTGATCTAACACCGCTAATTAGTCATTGCTAGTTTAGTTGAGCAATTATTAAATAGTCTTTGGTTTTTCATGTTCTGCCTCTCATGCACTCAATCACAACTGTTCTGGTATCCTCGATGATTGATTTAGGTAGTGCACGCACTGCTTCCTTATTACTGCTCTTTAAGCTTAATCGAGCTAATCAATTGTTCAGAGAACTTGACACAACCAGACAGACTTTTAGACAAACAGGTGATCAAGTTTGCAAAAAATCTGTAATTGCTTTAAAACTAGATCTTTTTATATTATTGTGTGCAGTCAGTCGTTTTGAGTTCAATTTTTTGCTCTAAAAAGTTTTATTTTTGGTTACTACAAAAATGTGCCTTTTTTTCTTAGTGCATGCAAATAAAAACACTGGATGTCAGTCAAAAACAATACTTAGGAGATATAGTGGGTTTTTGCTCCAGGTATCAGCTCGGAGTTTGGAGTTTTACGTTTGCCCGATTTAATGCAATAATTCATAAACGTCGTTAAATTGCCTTAACTGAATGTGAGAAATATTTCAAAACAAAAGTTTAAAAGGTTAGGCAAAACCCAGAACCCTAAGTGAATACTTTGCAAAAAATTACACTATTCACTGAGTATCTGTGCCAAAAATTTTGCAGGATCTGCTAAAGGTAAATGCTTTGCTTTTTTTACCTGTATCGCACAGCTGTCTAATGCAGACTGCAGCAGACAGCGACAAGTACTCTTATTTGCTTTCCTTCTTTTTGGTCATTGGCCATCAAATATTTTCTTTTTTTCCTTCCTTTATACCCAAACCAAGTGATGCTGGTTGCTAGCCATTTCTGTGTCTGGTTCCTCTGTGCTCCGGTGATTATCCTCTGGCGGCGGCGGCGGTGGCGGCATCGACACTCAAACTAAACATTGCTCCGAGATGTCATTCGCATTGTGTTACATACTCAGGCCAGGACAGGACTGGCTTTACTGCCTAATCTTGCTATTTGGATAAGGAGATAAGGAGATAAAAAGAGAGAAAGAGAGTCGCATTGCCGTGCTCTTTTAGCAAAGCTACAGACTGCTGAGAAAAACAGCAGCAGCAGGAGCAGTGGTAATTAGCAGCCAATAATGCACTGTCGCACCATCAATTGCCCATTATTACCTCTAGCGTCAGTGGAGGTGGTAGCACTCGGTGACACCAAAACTCGGTGGCAAATTTTGATCTCATTGTCTGCTCTGTGTGTTGACTGCCTGAGCTGTCAAAAACATTGCTTTGCATATTGAACAACAGCAGCAGTACACGTTCCTGTCATTGTTAGGGAGCTTTGTCACAAAACCCAAACCATGAGTGCGAGCACCAGAAATCGGCTTCGCAAGCACAAGCTGCAGAAGCAGCAGCAGCAGCAACAACAGCAGCATCAGCAGCAGCCAAATCAATCCAAACCGCTGCATTTTTCACCACCTTCCAACATCATCTCCTACAAGTGGCCTGAAATCTACGTGCCCCACACGAGCTTCACGCGGTACATCGTCGAAAAGTTTCTCTTCTACTCGAACCAAATATTTCTCGTAATGGGCACTTTGCATTTTTTCTACATTCACATCAAGTGTGCATCTTTACTAAATCATCTTCTTTTATTTCCCTTTTATCACACACATGTAAACAGATCGATGGACAGAGCGGCAGTCAGTTCACATACAGGCACATTCTCGTGGACAGTCTGAAGACGGCCCGCATTCTGCGCGCCAACCATGTCACCGCCGCGAGCACCGTGGCCATTATCGGTGGAAACTGTTACGAGCACGTTTGCACCTTCTTCGCCGCCATGCTCCTCGACGCCAAGGTGGTGCTGGTGGAGAGCACTGCCAGCAAAGGTAGGCAGCAATCACTCGCCAGATCGATGTTCTTCTTTGTTTACAAATCTCTGACGAACAGCATCGGTTTTCACTGTTGTTTTGAGCAGCAGTTCACTCAATCAATGTTTTGATTTTTTCTTTCCCCTTTTGTTCCCCTTTCATGTTCATTTCTTCTTTTTAATCACTAAAACATCGCCACTGACAGAGCAAATAATGGCCGTCGTGCGTACCTGCGGAATCTCCTATCTGGCGGTGATCAAGCCAAAACAACAGAGACAGGGCACAAAGAAGGAAGGACATTCCTTCAGTGCAGCTTGCACTGCACAGCTGACGACACTAGTGCAACAGTGCAGGGTAATTTTTTGTGTGTTATTTTTAGATCTACTTGCACTCTCAGATCTTTTTCCCTGACATCAACCGTGTTTATGAAAATGTGTAAATTAATGACTGAAAATTTTAAATTTAATCTTAAGTTTATTTTTTAATTTCCCTTTTATTGCAAGAATCCCTATTTAATGGCGTTTGGTGATGACGATGGAAAGGAAGAGGATGACGCGGAGAGCACCCTGCTTGAAGGCATTCGCAGCTACACCGTCTTTGAGGAAAGTCCCATCAACTCAAAGTACCTTGGCCTGCAGAGAAAGGCAAACAGTGAGAACCGGTGGAACCGAACTCGGGTGATCATACCGAAGTTTAGGGGCAGCAAGGTGCTGAAGTGCTACCACATCAACGAGTACAGTCTGATGAGTCAGCTCACCTATGGTAAGCAATTGGTTTCCCGCCAGTGGTGATTAAAAAATAGAAAAAGGGAAAGAAATAGAGAGAATAATACTGATTAGTGTGTTTTGATGATGATGCTTCTGATGCTGATAATGATGTTTACCTGTTGATGATTCCTCTCACTTAACTTTTCCCTTTTTTCCAGCTACCTTACCTCAGAGTGGCTTTGAATGGAACATCAATGACGTCATTCTGAACATGTGGCCATTGTGTCGATTGTTGGGCATCTTTGAACTGCTCGTCACCTTCTCCGTTGGCGCCCGAATCGTATTGCACCGACACGATGATAGTCGCAGATATGGCCGCTGTGGTAGTGGTGATAATTGCGGTGGCAGACAGCGAATGGAGGTAGAGGAGTTGAGTGATCTGGTGGCCAGGCACGGCATCACCGCCGCCGTCCTTCACTCCTCGTATCTGCTAGATCTGGTGAAGTGGTCGTCGTCGAATGGTGGAAAGGACCAACTGTCGTTGTGTTCTCTGGAGAAGGTCCTCTACACTGAACAGCCCATTCACCGCAACATTGTCAGCGCCTTTCGAAAGAAGTACAACATCACCAACTGCCGTTATGGATACTGTGAGTGCTAGAAAAGGGGGAGAAAAGGGAATGATAGCTGATGATGATGATGACTGTGATGAGCACTTTGTCGTACAGCATCACTCTAATGAGACTTTCAATTGTTCTGCATTTCAATTTTGAATTTCTCTTTTTTCTCATCTTTTCATTGTAGTTTTGCATGAGGCGAGTGGCTTTGCCGCCATTGAGGTGATCAATTACGCAAATAGCAGCGCCGTCTCGGTGACGCCACTGCCGAACATGGAAATCGTAGTAGTCAATCGAACGACGGGTGCTCTCAATGGCCACGGACAGTTGGGCAAAATTTTCATTCGAAGTCCGTATTGCGCCGCCGTTGTCACATCTTCTACCTCCCCTTTGACCAAGCCAAAACAGCCAAAAACAGCCAATGATTGGGTCTTTTCCGGGTTCATCGGCTACTACGACAACAGCACCTACTTGCAGGTGATTGATCACTACAGCAACTTCAGCAAGTCAGGGCACATTTTCATTTCCAAAACTCTAGTCGAGACGGTACTGCTTTCCCATCCTGCTGTCGCAAGGGCCGTGGCTATGAAAAATGCCACTCAAAAGACTTCCAATGAGTTTCAGGCATTTGTCACGTTGAAGGAAAGTGATCAGCAACAGTTCTCCGAGGAGGCTCTGGGCACCTATTTAAATTGTAAGTATCATCATTTTAGTAAATTGCGTCACAAAAGCACATTAAGAAAGCTAATAAATGGTTTGCAGCCTACCTTAATGACAATCGAATGGTGTGGTCAGTAGCAATCGTACAAAGATTACCTCGCTCTTCAGCGTCTCATCAAATCATCACTCGTCGGCTAAAAACAGTGCAAAATTAGCAAAAAGAATTAAACTTTTGTGATATTAAAAACATAAAAACGTAAATCAATCAATTCTTTGCAGATTTTTTATAACTTTTTTTATTTGTACTATCCGTTCATTATTCTGCTGCTCCAATTGTGTTACAGAAACTTCACTGAAGATGCAGACAATAAGTTATTTTATTAACATGAAAGCAAGCAATAGAATTCGGATAATGAGAGCTATCAGGCAAGAAGGAATAGTGTAGACAATTGTGGAATCATAATAATAATAAAATCAGCAGTAGTGAGATCACATTGGTTAAATTATTATATCGCTAGAAGTGAGAGATAAAAAAAGAGCAAGAAAATGGCCAGTGGATGACAGAAATAGATGGCGATGATGGGACAGTGTGTGTTCGGTGCACATACCGGGAAGTGCACCGGTGTACGGCTTGCTCAATTTTCACAGATTAACATGATGAAAAGAGTGGCTCTGTACTGCAACGACTGGAAAAAGTTGAGAGATGCATCGATGCACTTGTCACTGGCTACTAGCACTACTTGTTGTAGGCAATGTAGTGCAGGAGAAGCATTATGGTGATGAGAACACTAATCACGGTGATATCTTGATTGAGTGCCTGACTTCGCAGGCTGCTCCAGTGATCTTGGAAGCTCTTGATCACATTCTCGCAGTTTCTAAATAAAAACACGGGGAGGAAGAGGGGAAGGGAACAAAAAAGAAGAAGAGAAAAAGATTAGCAAAAAGACAGTTAGATGATGTGTGATTTATAGCGTGTCAATCGCGATAGCTGATGGTGATGCGTCTGGACATTTGCTGCTCCGTCCGGCAGCTAGGTGCTACTTTCAGTGACAGTTTCAGTACACTCTCACCACACACATGTTGCCTGTAAACACATGTGCCAAGCTCAGGGGAAGAGTGAAGTGTACAGTGCTGAAGCGCTGAAGTGAAGTGAAGAGTGCATACCGCTTGAGGCTCAATGACATTGAAATGACTAACTTAGCAAGGAAAAGAGAGAGAGAGAGAGAGAGAGAGAGAGAACAGAGACTGCATCAGCATGCAATCACTTGACAACGACAAGTTCTATTCTGGTGGTGGTGATGGTGGTGATCGTATTTGCCCACCACTTGCAGTGCAGTAAAATTCCAAATGCTGCGGTGACCACTACAGCCACATCAACCACAACAACTACAACATTAACCATTAGGCAAACTGCGTTCTTGCGTTGTCACAATATTGATTTAGAAGCCAGCAGCGCTGAGGAACTGCTGTACAAAGGCCAATATTTACTGTGTACAGAGATAGCAGTGTTGCTTTTTGTTTTTTGTGCCTGGCAGCAGGTGACCAGTGCTGATTGCCAGTGCTCAAGCGGTGCCTGTCGAATCAAACGACACTACAATGCCATTTTAGTGCCCTTTTATCGGCTGCTAAATTATGCCGATGATAATTTCAATGCAAATATAGACGACATGGCAATCTTCTGGCACTGCTGCTGCTGGACTTTAATTTAGCTGCAGCAGTTCAGTGCATCTATTTGCATCGACCCAACAGCAGCAGCACTGTCTTAATGAGTTGTCAACTTTGCACTGATCTGATTTGAAATTTGTTGCTGTAATGTTAAATCAGCACTTTTTAATTTAATTAGCATATCATGCCATCATCGCCTGTTGCGACATCGTCATCGTCATCATTACCATTGGCATGATTGATACACTTTTTAATTTCAAGAGAAGGAGATCTAGGTGCACTGCTGGCGAACTCATTTACGTCACATTAGCTGACTGTGCGCTCTCCGGTTGTCAACTGTCATTCGCCGGTGGGTGGCTGTAATCGTTTTCATTTCGCCCCCAGTCCACTATGGCCGTATCTCTCCTCTTTTTTTCCTTTTTCTCCTTTTTTAAACTTTTCATCCAGCCTGTGTGCTCGGTGCAGGTGTCTGTCTGCAACCATTTAATTTGCAATGCATGTAGTGCATCTGTCAGACAAGCCTGCCTGCCACCACTGCTGCGGCAAGTATCAAGTATCGCTCCAAGTCTGAAGAAGCCTAGGTCGGCCAACTTTGCCGCAATTAGCTCGACAGCGCAAACAGCACAAACAGCGCACTCAAGAAACGTAAAACTTTGCGCAGACACAGGCAGACTGACACACAGGCAGTGTCAATTAATGCCCGCGCGTGTCAAGGTGAGACGAGGACGAGAAGAGCTCCAGCACTGCTGCAGAAGAGGAGACTTGCCGTTGTCCAGCACACTCATGCACTCAGGCTTTCTGGGAAGCAGCACTCAAATTTTTGTTGAAAATCTAAAGCAGCAGCAGCAGCAACAGTTTTGTGAAAAGGACTCAACGGAGTTTCTAATGTCAAGGTAAGAGATCACGCACACAATCTATTGTACAGTGCTCAGTGGTGGCAATTACAGGGCATGCAGATCAATCACACACACTGCAGATATTTGAGATGCTGTCCTGCCTGATGCGGCTAGCTGTTCTAAACTGACACACGCACACACACCTGTCATCAGCAACAAATTAGGATGTTTACTTACGGAATTTGAAGGGGAACAGACTGGGAGTCCATGCTGGTAGTTGGGGAGGTGGTGGTGGCGGTGTTTTTAGAGGCGGTGATGAAACAGGCGTAGTGAAGCTTGCAATGATCAACACTGGACGACGGCAACAGGTAATTGGCAACTTGGGAAAAAGTGACGATAAACGAATATTCTTTCAAATATTCGCTCGTGAATAAATTGACAAAGTCAAAAGTTTAGTTGTGATAGTAGAAACAGAGTTGTCGACTGCAGCGTTCAACAACCAACGAGATAATCACGCTTCCAGTCGGATGGCAAACGGTTTAAATATGAAAGCGGTGTCTGGGCAGATATTGCCGCCAGTGGACAGCGACAGCAGCAGCAGCAACTGTTACTGCCAGTAAGTTGTTGGGGTGGTGGTAATGATCGTTGTGGTGGTGGTGGTCGTGGTTGTCGTGGTGGACTCTCAGTCAGACACTTCAGCGAGTGCTGCAAAGTCAGAGAGTCACTCGAACAGACTGACAGACAGACTGCCCCTGTGCAGAGTGTGCACTCTGGCGTCTTCAGACACTCGGCAGGAGCAAGTGCTGACTGAACACGACGACTCTGTCGACGGCAACTGCGAACCACCAACTTTGTTTGATGCAGTGCTGCACAGTCCTCTTCCTACAGGTGCCACAGTCGCTCTGAATCGATGGCAGAAAAAAGTGAGAGAGACATAAACATTCAAGCTCACAGAGAAATAGAAATAGACAGGAAGTGCACTGGTTCCTTCAACAGGTGCTGGTGGTGCAGGCTACAGGGAAACAGTCAGTGTGTTCAGGTGTGAATGTCGGCACTGGTACTGTTGTCGTTGTTGCAGTTTAGGTGGTTGCTGCTGATGCAACTGTTTGCGCGCGGTTGTTTCGCAGACAAAAGTGCAACTGCAGCAGCAGCAGCGACAGCAACGGCAAAAGTCACTTCAGCACCGATGACTCACCTGTGATCAAGAAGTGCTTCGAGTGTTGAGGTGAGGTGAGTCAGGACGATGGCGTGTACGAGTGCTGCTGCTGCTGCCGTTGAATGAATCGTCCTCCCATTCACTTTCTCTCACGCTCTCTCTCCTCTTTTCAATGTTTCATTGTGTGCAACAACATCAGCACTGCCGCCTTTGCTGACCATGGGCTACACTGGCTACTCTCCTCCACCACTGCAATCCATTGGATCAGCGAAGACTCTCTCTGTAATGGATCGCACGCACAAACTTTTCCCTTTTGTCTTTCCCTCGTTGTTGTTTTCTGTTATTTTCTTTCTCAGCAATTCTTTTTTTCTTATTTCCATTTCTAGACAACCATGTGCAGGCCACTGGAAAGCATAACTGCTGCTGTTTCGCCCTGTATTCCCTTGTTTGATATTTCACTTGAAAACTGCTCTAGTGTGTCCTCGACATTCGAATGCTGATAAGGAGGAAAAGGAAAAAATGCCTGAATTGCAATGCTGACAAATTGCTCGGCTACCTTTTTCTCTAGAAAGCAGATACACTTTCTCTATCTGGCACGTTTCTGCTGATAAATTTGCATATACTTTTCTGATTTGTGTGATTGTCTCAGCTGTTCTGTTGCTAACTTATGTTCTCCACCTTAGGTGTGCACCTTCCTGAATCAAAATTCGAAGGTTCTTTTCAGTTTCATTTTTTTCTTATCATCGTTGTCTTTCTGCACGCACGCCAGTGCCATTGAAAGTCGGCAGGGTAATTTTTTTCTTTTCATTTTCATTCATTATTATTATTATTTGAAAATCCGCGTATCCTGCCTCTCTCACGTTTAAGGGAACTTCTCTCTGCCTATCTGTTTCGGTGCATCTTAATTGCAGACATCGTTGTCGTTGTTGTTGTTGTGTTGGAAACGTGTGCCGTTAAGTGAGTGAAAGAAGAGAAGGAGAGTGGAGTCAGGCAAGTGCTTCTCGCATCTCGGCATCGCTGGCAGGGTAATCCAGCTGAAAGTCACAGACAATGTCAATTAGCCTGATTGTACGGCTGCAGCTGCTGAGCAAACGAGCGAGCGAAACTCCTGTTCTGCTGTACAAAGGAACTGCCAAGCTCAAGCCTGGATAGTGCAGACTAATCAGCAAGTTTGTCCAGCTTTGACTGCTGTACAGAGAATGTGTTTGCAAATTTGTTTTCATTAGAAGCACACACACATTGTGATTTCCCTTGAAAAGGCCCTCTAGCTTCATCACTTACCACTGCTGACGATGGCGATGGAGCTGCCGATCAGCTGCCAAAAGAAGGTATTCCTTCTAACAGGACACCCTCTGTCTCGCATTTCGCTCCCTCTCTTTCTGCCTACCTCCTATCATATTCGTACCAACGTTCACCTTCTCTTAATTGCCAGAAAAAGCTGATGATGATCGCTCGAATGATGACTGTTGTTGTCGTTCAATGTGTGTGCGTGAATGCTTTGTACACAATTCATGCAAAACAGTTTGGCAGAAGCAAAGAGGTACAACTAAAGTGCAATGCTCATTGGCAGTGTCAATTGAGCGCAATATTCTGATGATTGTGGTGGTTTGAATATAGCTCGTACCTTCGTTCACTCACTCAAACACTTTATTTCTCCTCTCCCTCCCCCTTTTGCCCCTTTGTTGCCGGCGGCTGTCAGCGAAGATTTGCCTGCCTGCCTCTGCAGAAAAGAGAGAATGAATGACCTTAGACTGTAAAAGTGAGAGATGCAGGCTGATTAGGATCAGTGACGACGTGACCAAGCTATCGTACTGAAGGTATTGCAATCACCGAGGGGGTTTACAGACCCACCAACAAGCAGACCAACAGACAGACAGACTTCCCATAAAGAAGGAAAGAGCAGAAAGAAAGAGTGCTTCTGGAGAATCTGCTGAGAGCACACACCTGAGTGAGATCACACAGCGATCTGACGGGCAGAAGAGAGTGAACAGACTGTTGCAGACTACCTGTGATGGCACCTTTCAGCTATTCCAAAGCTGAGTCAGCTGACTGACCCCAACCGGTTTGTTTCAGCTGACTACCCACTGAACTGAACAATTCTCAATACTCAAGGAAAAGGTTACTGAGAAAACTTTTTTCTCTCATCTCCCTCTTTCTGAAATGACCATTTCAGTTTTTTGTTGCTTCTTTTTAATGATAAGGCCAGTGCACCGAGACCGGAGGTAGTGCAACCGCTCTCACTAGCAGTGCCGATTACTTTTTATGGCTTTTGAAACCTACGATGAATCTAAATGGTTTTCCAATGTCGAATGTCCTTTTTCTTTCTGTTTCTTTTTTGTTCATCTGCACTATCACTGCGTGTAATCACTAGGTCATCGATGTCAGAGAGTGCTTTGAATTCCGGGCACAGTACAAACATGCACACATTCTCATCGATAAGAAAAAGAGGCCTGCGAATGGAGTTCAAAAATAGAGCATTTGCGATAAAGATGGAGAACGTGGGGTATAGCCAGCGTTGTTTTAAAATAGATTAGCCGTAGATGTACAGTAGTGGGGAAAAGGAAAGATGTGTCGTAAAAAAACACTGGCGACCTAATTATAGCCACAGTCGCACCATTAGTGCTCGATCGGTGCCGCAGATCCTTCTTCTTTTTTGGTGGTTGGCTCAACTTTTCCTCCCTACCTACCTTCCTCTCCTCTGATCAACATTTTTTGCACAGTACATTTTTCTGCCAAACTGCTCATGCCAGGAGTGACCTTGAAATGGACGATCGCCAGTCAGCGGCAGACTGAAAATGTTGGGAGCGGTAGACGAAAACAGCAGCAGCGGCAGCAGCAGCAATTGCCGGCAGTCAGAGAGAAAGAAAGCGACACCGAAAGCACACCTAAATTAGCTCCTGACCTTGGTGGGCAACGTACACACACATACACACACAGGCATACTTTGCTGAAGTGGCGGCAGCAAAGACGTCTCGCTGTCTCGGCGAGCTGTCACTGGCGAGCTAAAGCTAATGCTGAAGTCAGAAGTTAAAGCTAAGCGCGCTTTCTGGACTCTTTCTTTTCTTATTTTTTTTCTACATTATACAGCTTTTCACACTGCTCTCCACTTACACGCACTGCAGAGACTGTACAGGACAAGCTGAAAAGAGAAAGATAGACAGATAGACAGGCTGCAAGCAACTGTCTTTACCACTTCCCGACAATCTTTGACGTTAAGGAAAGGCGAGAAAGAAAGAATATATACACTGTCCTCGCCACTTTTAACCACTCCACCGGCGGATAATGAGTGGTGGTCTTGCTGCAGCTTCTGTTTTTCAGGTAGAAGCATACTGGTTGTACGGCTAAAACAAAAAAAACGACTGATTGAAAGCTGACTGACAAGCACTTTTGCCTTCTGTTTGCTTTTTTGGCCACTTCTGCAAAGCTACTCCTGCTGTCCAGTGATAGCTGTACAGTGCCACTTGCTGCAAAAGTTTTCATCCCTGGTGGAAAGTGGACAGTGGTCGTGGTTGCAGTGGTGGAGGGCCATCGACAACGGCAGAAAACTGCCCGATGGCCGTTAAAATGAGGGAGAGAGGTAGCAATCACAACGGAATTGAACAATGCCGACCAGTGACTGCTAATTTGTTTTGTTTTCTCTCGTTTTTTTCTTATTTTTTCAAAAACGTTTAGTAATGAAATCAATTAGGGAAGAAGATGTTTTGGCCCTCAACGCTAGGAAAAGCCACTGAAATATGAGTAC
>JAALOO010002153.1_pt1 | contig 11486 bp, 11 predicted proteins | sample 7257641 | NCBI WGS metagenome assembly JAALOO01 (sample SAMN14085613, study PRJNA598686) | mite metagenome | biome: ENVO:01001000; feature: ENVO:01001002; material: ENVO:01001226; isolation source: single female mite from University of Michigan culture on fish food culture... ... | reverse complement strand
AGTAAAGTAAAGTAAAGTAAAGTAAAGTAAAGTAAAGTAAAGTAAAGTAAAGTAAAGTTGGGAACCTTTTTAATGGAAGCAGCAACTAAAGCAAAATTTTTTCGTCGCAAATTTAAAGCGTCATCATACCATCATCACATGGTTTTACTATTATTATTATCTAGGGGAAATCGAGCAAAAAGAGGAATATTCTCTCTCCTCACTTTCAACACAAAAGGTTGACGGTGGAATTGCTATTGTGCTTTGTGCCTGCAGACGTGCTGTTTTTAGCCTTAACTTTAAAAAGGAAAATACTAAATAAATAAATAAATAAAAATTGTGTTTTCTGTATTGTGTGAGATGAGGACCACCTCCACAACAAAAATGTGCTCGCAGTAGAAAAGTGAACACAAATTCAAATTAATCTCCATTGTCTAACAGTGGAGAAGTAAGGCTAATTTAAAGTTTTTTTGGAAAGAAAAAACAAAGTATAAAAATATTGAAAAGTAAAAGAATAACCAGTTACTGGCTGAAAGCATTAAACTATACAATTTTAAAAGCACCTTCCTTAAAAATAAAAAAGTTAAAACTATATTCTCTCTCTTGAGAATTCAACAAGACAAGAGAAAGTTAGTATTATCGTGATCTGGAGTCTTCTACCACCAAAAACAACAGCTGAATTGTTAACAACAAAAACTTTTTCTGCCTCTAAACAAAAGGAAAAGACACCGAGACAACAGCAGACAGAAACGGAGAAAGGAAATGGCAAAACAGAAATTTTAAAAAGGTTAAATTAAATTAAATTAAGGCAGGCTGAAATGAAAAAGAGAGCAGCAGCAGCAGCCTCCTCCAAAGTCATCCTCAAAAGTCAAGTGAACAAAAATCTCTCTCCTGAAAAATTAATTCAATTTCACAATACTTTGCCGCAGCCATTTCCTTCCGCAAAAGATGAGGCACACGAGAAGGCTATATCCTCATCCAAACTACCACTTCTGCTCTTAAAATCTAAAATCAATCAATCGCTCACTTTCTTCTCTTACTAGATAGCTTCTTCTTCTTCTTCTGCAAAAAGGAAATCAATTGACCATTTTCATTCTTCTCAATTGATCCAAGTATTACACTTCTAAAGTACATCCCCAGCTTAGCAGCAGCAGTTATTTGAGAGTCCCTCAGAGACGCTGACGAAGCGTAGCAAATTCCGGCTCGTTTTTTAAGCACTGTGCTCTGAGCATCGCTCCTGCGCTCTCTCTCTCTCTCTCTCTCTCTCTCTCTCTCTCTCTCTCTCTCTCTCAGTGCTCAATAGTCACCACACGGTCGACTAGGTGAGCTGACGATCCATTTGGAACGCCTGAGCGTACTAAAACAGCAGAGAGAAGAGAAAGAAAGAAAGTGAGGTCTCATATGGCCGCCAAATGGGCCGCTGCCGTTACTGCTTTGGATGAATCATAACATGGACGTGAACACATAACATAGCAAAAACATGATCCCCAGTCAGTCAGTTCCTTCACTAGTCCCTGGCACGTGGCAGACTGGGAATTGGCAGACAAATTGGATCCTATGAGAGAAATAGAAAGAGAAGAGGACTAACAAGAACACACAGCTCAAACAGACAACTTAGACAGAAGACTAAAAAACACACACACAACTTTCACGTGAGTGAGCAACTTCAACTGCTAAGCAAACTAATTAAAAGCAGAGAGAGAAAGTTGTGCTTGAATATTCTGCAGCTAGCCGCAAGAATCACTGGGCCAGACAAACTAAACTACAGCAGAACCCTAAAGGGGCAAATTATAAAAGCGCCGACAAACTGAGTGAGGAGGAATTATTCATTCATTCACTGGCTCATATTATTCAAATCAGTCGCGAAAAATAGCAAAGAGAAAGAGAGAGAGAATGATGAAAAATGAATGAAAATTAATGATCGCAGAAGCGAGCGCTAATTTTCAAACACGTGTCGCAACCAGGGCTAAGGCTAACTAGGGCCCACACCATGTTTAAGCATGGCAATTAAAAATTAATAAAATAGGAAAAGGGTTCTACTCACGTGACTGAAGAAGGGGTAGGAAAAGGGGTGATAAGCTGTTTGTTATTGCACCAAAGAGGACCAGAACGACTGAGATGTTTTTCATTTGAATGTTTGAAGAGTTGTTGCGGTTTTGTGGTTGTGGTGAACAAGAGATTAGATTGCTTCGGTGGTTTTGTGATGTTCTGTTCGGTAAAGTTGAAAGATAAACAGAGAGAAACTGAAAAGTTTGACTGATGCCTGTCGGTCTGTTATTCTAAAGTATTAGAGTCCAACTCCAGCTAAGTCCGAAAATAGAAGTTGCAGATAGTGTAGTAGTATTCTTTGAAAGCTTGAAAAAGCTGATGATGAAAGAGTTGAGTGTGTTTGAGTCACTGTTTGTCAAGTTGTTCTGAGTTGAGTGAGCATTGAGAATTAAATATTCTTCAGTTCAGCTTTTCAGCTCAGCTCAAAGCATTTCCTTATCTCTCAGAGAGGAAGAAGAAGGAGGAGGAATTGGATGAGGAATTGAGGAGGGGGAGAGGAGAAGAGGACGACAATGGCAATCGATTCAGAAAGCGAAATAGAAACAGCCAGTGTCCAAAAGTGAGGGAGAGAGAGGCGTTCAAGCAAGCCAGCTTTCCTTTCTGCTGATTTGGGCAGTTATTTTTAGAGGCAAAGCAGCTGTGCTGCGGTGGTGGTTGCTTCAGTGGTGACAAACGAAGAAATAAATAATAAGTGGCGAATAATTTAGCTCGCTCCAGCAATTTAATTCGAAGGCGACGGCGGCGGTCAAATTCCTTGAGCACAACTTTCTTGATGAGACTGTCGTCTTGAGAGATTCCCTTCTAAAGTGTGTGCAAGTAGAAGTTGTGTGCTTGCAAGTAGGACGCTGCTGCTGACCATCTAGGAAATTCCTTGGCAAAAAATCTTTAACTTCAAATGTTCATTTCAAAGCCATTGACATTTACATTTACATTGAAGTGAAGTGAGACGGCAGAGAGAGAATTTTGCTTGACCAAAACGACCTCATTTGAGAGAATTTGGGAATGAGAGATTTTGGCTTGTCCCGGACAGACATTCTGGTGACAACACTTGCAGATTGCACACATTTAGCACTCAAATTCCTCGCAATTAGCACACTTGAAAAATTCGAAATTGATTTGAGGATCCTCCGCGGATTCAAAATTGATGCTGCTCATCACCGCTGGCGACACCTGTCGTCGGCCAATGGAACCAGCAAAGAGTGAATGAATGATTCAGTACACATCGGTTTGTTTGTTTTGTTTGCTGCCTCTGCCGAACCAGAGAAGGGCAGAAGTTCGGGCTCCAGAGGTTGGCGCACTTTATTTGTTGTTGGTGGTGTTCAAAAGGGGAAGGGAAGGGAAGATGGGTGGAAAACATAGAGTGAGTGAACTTCCGCTCTTCAGTTGAAGCGGCAGCAACAGCTTTTGGTGGTGTTTGGATGGTTGATCACTCCTTGTCCACCAGCTTAGACCTCCTTGGTCTCTCGAAGGCGGCGGATGGCCGAGCGGAGGACAGCTGCAGAGTTGGTGGCAAAGACGTAGGCGCCGCCGGCCACCGTCTTCTTGCAGGCCTTGCAGGACCAGATGCCGACGCAGGTGCGCTTCATCGACTCCTGAAGAGCAGAGAGATTGTTGTTAGAATTAGGGTTCGATTTTGGATTTATGATCATCAGATCATCAGAATATAAAAGCCGAACACTTACCTTGCCGCAAAAGGTGCAGGTGTACTTCTGGTGCTGGGTGATCTCCATCTTCTTGACCATCTTTCGGAGCGAGGCGCCGTACCGGGTGCCGTACTTGCCCACCACTCCGACCTTCTTCGTGCGCTTGGCCTGGTGGTGAACAAAGGAAAACAGAGGATTAGAATCACCTTTTGGTCAACAAAAATTCCCTCCAATCACTTACCATTGCTTCTCGAGGTGTTGGAACGAAATTCGGGCGTGAAACCGGGACAAAGCTTGAAGCGGCGACGGACGCGGCAAAAACGCTGGCGATCAAAAGAACGAGCGAGGCGAGAGGAAAACAGAGCCAGCCAGCGAGAGAGCAGCGGCAGTTTCCGACCGCGTGTCAGGAGGGCAGTTCGCAGATGAGGGCGAGCAGGGGGAACGGGGAGAGAAGAGGGAGCTGCTGCCCAAGCCAGCGCCCCACTGCCCAGGCCATCGCAGTGGCCGCTCGCAGAGGACGACTTTGCCAACTGCTGCTGCTGCTGCTGAAGTAAAACACCGGTAAAGATTTTTGGACTTTTAGCAGGTTTTTGGCTGGTTTTAGGCGGATTTAGTGTTTTTAGAGTTTAGTGGAAGTCTAATTGGAAATGACTGAGCAGATATTGGGTAGTTTGGATACCGAAAAAGTGAAATAAATCAGAAAGAAGATTTGGTAGTTTTTTAGAGTCCTCCTAGTTATTGAGGATAGCTTAGGGACGCACATGAGCATCGCAAATCTAAATAAGAGCTTTCGCATTGAAACACTGCGGAAGCTATCATTAACTGAAGGAACCCCTTTTTCTTAAACAAAAAATAAAAGGGTTATCGATCTGAGGAGTCATCTGATCTTTTTTTCCACCTATTACCTCACCCTCATCGATAGAATAGATGAGTAATGGAGAGGAGATACTTTGTCACAGGCAGTCTACTGCGGCAGCAGCAGCAGTAACACTTTTCAAGGTCAACATCAGCCCGATCTTGCACTTCCTCTACGCAAATATTTACGTAAGATGGTGATGGTGACCAGAGACGCGTAACTGATCGATTAGAAAAAAAGTATATAAAAGAAGGAATGGAATGGAAGTGAAGATGTAGATGACAGATAAAGAAGGTGAAGATGATGGACGCTGATTCATTGAGGTCTATTGTTTGGCTTTTTGATTTGCTGTGGCCGCATCTCCTTTTTTCCATTCTTAAAAATGCTCTAATGGTTGTGATGGTGGTCACTGCCATAATATTCAGGTTATTTATGACATTTTGGGTTTGAAATTATTCAAATAAAAAGTAAAAATTTTTTAGAAAAAAAGGGACAAATTGGTCACCTGTTTGTGTTATATTTATTAATGAAATCTTAAGTTGGTTTGCTAAATTAAATTAATTGAAATAATAAACTGTAAAGTTTAATTGAGAAATGGCCATTTAGAAAATCGAGAAGTCAGCGCGGGCCTAAAAGTAACATTAAAAAGATGACCTTTTTACAGACGATTTTTCATAGACATTTAACTAATCAAAAACATTGATTGACAGGTAAACAACAGCAATTCCGTTCAGTGCAAACTTATTAGCAAAAATTCAAGTGCATGCGGGCAAACGGAAAACAGAATAATAAGATGAAGAATAGGAAAATAATAGGAAAAGGTTAGATGACTGCAAACAATAGGAAATTAACAACAGAAGAAGAGAACAAAGGGTTAAAGCACTCTCTTTTTCTTTGGCAGTTCTTAACAGCTCTTGTGGGCGATCTTTTAGCATCTTTATTATTTAAATAAGAGTATTGTTTTTACCGTTTTGCAGTCTAACAGACAATAAGGAACAAATGTGCGTGGGAACATAAAAATTGAACTAAAAGGGAAATAAAAGAGGGTTGGCTTTATCTGTAACAATAGTTTTTACCTGTAAGCGTAAGTGTATTTACATAAAAACTGTGATTGTTGACAGGTGAAAAAGAGTGCTAAATAAAGGAGAGTGTCGGTGTTTGTGTTCACTTTTGTTTGAACATCGGTTTACGAGAAAAACGAAATGTTTAGGGAACTGACCGGTGAACTGGGTTTACATTGGAATCATCAACAAAGAAGAAAAGAAGGAAGGGTTAATGAACGGCTAGAGCAGCAGAAAAAACAGTAAATCACTTGAAGAATTATGTGAACTGAATTTCTGAACAGGGTATTACAAAATTTGATTAACAAAAAAATTTTTTTAAAGTAAGTTTAGATGCATTGACCTTTTGTTCAACTGGTGAAATTTAAATATTAAAAAAATTGAAACTGTTACAATTTAGTAAAAAGTTTAAATTATCAACTCTAAGCCAATCAAATTAAAATTAATTAATTAATTTTGCTGAAGAAAATTAATAGCAGTTAACCTTTTTTCTATAGTGGAAACTAAAGAAATTCAAATTACTAAATTAACATAAAAACAAATGTACACCGTTTAACTTTCGCCCTAATGACCGCCACTGTCGTCATCTTCCTTTTGGGAAAAGTTTTTGCAAATTTTGCACTGACCAAATGACCAAACATATTGTCCAAACAATAAAAATAAAAAGAAGGAGCTTATAACCATCACAGACAGACAACAAACGCATGTTGACAGCGTAATGAGCAGGTTCAGTGTTCAGTGAAGATTCAATTATTGAGCATTTAGTAGCAGGTAGTAGCAACAACAACGAATTATTTGCCTCAATGACGTACTACAATGACGGACTTTAAAATGATGATGATGATGACCAACTTGGTCGTCGTCGTCGTCGTCATTATCATATGATGGAAAGTAATGCGTGGTTTTTTGTCTGTGTGTGCTGGCTGGACTACAAAAGAAGAAACAAGAGGGTAATTGATCAAGGAGAGAGAGAGAGAGAAAGAAAGAAAGAGAAAGGACTGGAGAGTTTTAAATCAAATCAATCACCATTACCGTCACCATTTTGTGTTGATCCTTTTGTTGTTGTTAACAAGTGCAACAGATGGTTGTTTTGTGCATTTTGTGTGTTTTGTGTAAAAGGCTGAATAGAAAGTGGTAGACTAAACAAACAGTGCTAGTAAGTCAGTAGTAGTAGTAGTAGCATGAGGGTATCATTAAGCTGTATTGTCTTGGTGCGTTTTAATAAAAAAGAAATAAAATTGAACAAAATAAAATTTTGTTGACCATTTTTTAAGCTTCTACTTGTGTGATTTGGAAAATTCTCATATTTTTTACACAGCTATTTTGCATGAACAATATTTTCTGGTTAGTTTAAAAAACCTAAACACAAATGTACGCCAAAATTACTGCAAACATCCTCATCGATCATTTTCCCTAGCAGTTTTCTTTCCCATTCACTAAATTCTAAGTAAAAAACTGAAAAATTAATAAAAAACTAACGAGGGTTTGATTTGTGACCAGATGGGGAAAACAAATCTAAAAACAAAAAATTAAATTAAGAGCGTTGAAATGTGAAGTGAATAAGTAACCATCGCAATAATAATAATAATAATTAGATAAGGGTTGCGGTGAGGGAGATCTCGATTTGTTTGTCGTCTCCTCACTTCCTACTCGTCTTGGCAAACTAAGAGACAAGGGAAGAGAAAAAACTTGATCTGAAAAGAAGAGAAAAGAACGGCAGAGTTCAAGGACACATTAAGTGCAGGAAAGAGAGGGTTAGATGAAAGGGTGATTCGGGACAAAACGGGAAAACAAAAACAAACAAAAAGAGAAACTAGTTCGGGGAAAAAATGGTAACATTGATGGGTTGCCTTTTGAGAAGACCTGATCAAATACTTGAAAATTCTGAAAACGTTTCAAATTCATCAAACAAACAAAAAAAGGGTAAACCTCCAAAACGTCTTTTTCATCTTCTGTTGCCGCATCATCCTCTGTCGTCTGTTCTTGAGTTGATATTGTGTTTTTAGTTGTCTGTTGGCTAAAAAACCTGTTGCAAGTTTTGCGCAAAGTTTAAATTCTCCAGCGGCGCCCACCGTAGAGGTTATTGTGTTTTTGGCTATTGTCATTGGAAGGTGAAGTTTTGTTTTTAAAATCTCTGTCTTCTATGAATGCAAATTCTGTTTCTGTTGTTTGCCTGACAATACTGTTAACACCTGTTAGCACCTGTTCACTCAACGCCAACATCCGCCGACCTTTGAGCTGAGGCGGCAGCAAAGACTTGAAGACAACTTCCTGAAAAGTTAAAAGCAGTGTAAAGTGAAAAGAGCTTTGAATTTTTCAAGGTGACCACAACTGCGGCTGATTTGTTTTCTTTTGCTGTGAAACTTGTTTTTTGAATCTTTGCTTTTCTGTGACATTTAGTTTGTATGGAATAGCAAAAGTACTAAATGAAAAAATGTTGCGAGAATATTCTGCAAAAAAGAATTGAATAAAAAAATAAATATTTTTTAACCATTTTATAAACTAAAAAAAGAAAAAACAACAGAAAATATATTTACACCTTGACAACGCCCAACATAAAAAAAGTTGAATTTAACATAATAAAAATGTCATCTTTATCATCTCGGACGGACGGACGTTTCATTGTCTTCTTCACCATCAGCAGCATTACTTCACTCTTTCTACTAGTGCCATCAGCGACGGCCGCTGCCGCCTACGCAGGTAATAAATAATAAAACCGAAAAAAATTTCAATTTACAAAACAATTTAAAAAGCAGCATTACAAGATGAGAGTGCTAGTAAATCAAAAGTAAAAATTAGTTTTGTGAAAAATTAAAAACCTTTTACAATTTTCACAAAAACGGAAATAAAAAACTAGTACTTAGCAGTAAAAAAATCATTTTTAAACAAGCAACTAAAAGACCTCTCTCTCTCTCTCTTTCTCTCTCTTATAACTGTTTTTTGCAGGAAGCTTTGAACTGCCTCAAACAGCTGCCTCCACTTTGAATGGCCGTCGCCAGTCGTCACCACCACCACCACCACAAATATCACCTCCAAATGTGATCACCACCACCACCACCACCGAGGCTTGCAGCAATGCCTCCGTGCGAGCCGACTTTGGAACTGCCTGCCTGAAGAAGGCCATCATCGGCGGAGATACTCAGCAAATTGGAAGCTCTCGAAAGAAGATTTCTAAAAGTCCAATTCCCGGTCGATCGAGGTACTTTGCCGTGAAGCCGATGATGGTCCAGCAGACTGCTACAAAGCAGAGGAAAAGTTCCTTTGGAGTAAAGTCACCGGTTTTGAGTGGTAGGAAAGAGGAAAAAGAGAGTTGAACTTCTTTTGATTACTAAAACCTATTTTAAAATTTTTCGTTTTAGCTCGAGAACTGTACGCCAGCAAAGGCTACCAGCCGTTTCCCGTCAAATCAGTGCGAACCGTCTCTGGAAATAGTATAAACATGTTCCAGCCTGCCTTGCCGGCAAACCGCTTCTACCGAGTTGGAAATAATGATAAGTCGAATGAGGTATTTTTGGAGGGGCTTTTTGTACAGCAAAAATACTCAAAATTTTTTTTATTATTTTTAGCAAACTTCATCACCACCACAACTTCCACTAACTCCCATCGATCCGACGGCCATCGTCGTGGGAGAGGATGACGAGTGGCGAGACGCTCCAGAGCAAATCGTTTCACCGACGGGACTTCCTCAAGAACTTCCTAAATTCACCCACAAACCGGTCCCTCACCATAACCTTCAGCAGCAACAGCAACAGCAAGGACAGTACTCTGAAGAGCTAGAGATGCTGCGAAGTTTAAAGCGGAGTTTGGGAGTTCTCAGTGCTCAAGCTCTGAACTTGAAACAACGCTCAGCTCTGCTCTACCGAGAAGCTCGTCGCCGGAAACTGTACTTCTTTGACGCCCTCCTCAGTCGAACTCATTCGTAAGTTTTAAGAATAGTTTTCAAAATTTCAAAGTTTAAAATTTAAACTGTTTTTAGATTTTTGACCGAAAAGACCGACGAAACTCGAAACGCCCTCTCCGACATTGACACTGCCATTCGCCAGATCGAGGTCCACCACCGAGAGGCGGCCGCCCTTGAGGCACTTCGACGTACCTTCTACTTCTATCAGCAGGACTACAATCAGCCCTCATATTCAGGCCTTTCTTCTTCTTCTTCAATTTCGGCTTCTAGAAGCCTAAACTCCGCTTTTACCTCGAGAAGGATGAGAAAACGGAACACCTCCAAAGTTGATCCGAAAGAAGTTGATCAGCTGATCATGGACGCGCTAAATCACGCCAAGCGAATGATGTCCATCGTTCGGGAGTTGAACGAGGCAATGGACGAGTTTGAGGAGCAGTTTAACCTTCCCCGGTTTGAGCCAAATCGAGTACTTCACGACGATAACTCAGTGGACGGAAGTAGTGAACATTTTTAGAGTGGTTTTGAAAGATAAACATTTTTTCAATTTACACTTCTCACACTATGCCAACTTTGAATCAACTGATCTTCTATTTATTTATTATACCAGCACAAACCATCGACTTTTCTCATCAACTTTTGTATTACTTTGAAGCAAACTCAAATGTTTAAAATAAAAAATGCTTTTATTTTAAAATCTATTTGTTGTATGAAATCAAAATGAAAGTAGAGAAGATGATCGGAAAAAGAGAAATGGGACTGGGATGTTCACCAGAATGGCGCTGGTGTTGCGCTGCTTGGCCGGAAGCGCCGAGGCGGTGCCCAGAAAGAGGACGTTCGGCTTGAACTTGGGACTTGAGGACAGTTTGGAGGTCGACTCTTTGGCTGACGTCTTTGAAATGGCAGTATGATACTCGGCCAGCTTCGCCGCAAAGTCGGCGACCTCCAGTGTAGTGCTGAGAATCTCCTCGGCCGTCTTGACGCGGCAGCTGGCCGGCGAGAAGCTGAAGGGCTGCTCCCGGGCCGGGCGAAAGGTGTAGGTGAGCATGGTGGGCGCGTCGGGCAGGACCGTCTGGCGGGCGCCCAGCTGGAAGCAGGTGACGCCGTCCTCGCCCTCCTTGCTGCAGTCCTTCTTCGGCACCGTCTCGATGATCTCCGGCGGCGCCTGCTCGCTGAGCGCCCGAAAGATCGTCCCGTCGACGGCGTTCAGCTTCACCTGCGCCGAGCTGCTGGTAATCAGACAGGGCTCAGAGCGGTTGTCCGCGCCCAGGGGAATGTGCTTCACGGCGGCGTGCCTCCCTCCCTTCCCGAAGCCCTCCTTCAGCCAGCGCTGGTAGTGCGGACTGCCGAAGACGTGCTGCGGCGCAATGTGCACCACCAGGCGCAGCTCGCGGCCGCCCAGCAGCCGTCCCTCCTCCTCGTCCAGCACCTCCTCGAAGCTCTCAAAGAGCGAGTAGGTGTGGTTGAGCGTGGGACACTCGAGGATGACAAAGGCGGGCCCGAAGAAGCCGGCGAAGCTCTCTGGTCGAAGACTAGTGAAGAGGACGTGCTTGATCTTGCCGACGCGAATTCTGTTTAAAATATAGGGTTTAGTGTGCTGTCGATGTCATTTAGAGACTCAGGGTCTAGTTGTCACTTACTTGTGCTCGGTGAGCAGTCGCTGTACGCCTTCGCCGCAGTTGAAGAGCAGCGTCTCGCGGTCGGTGATGACGGCCACGGCGGCCGGATTGGCATTGGCTCCATTGCCGACGATGCACAGCTGAACTCTCGCCGACAGCTGGGTCATAGTGGTGGTGGTGGTGGGGGTGGTGGAGGTTTTGGTGGAGCCCTTTTGCCCTTTTGGGTTGTTGCTGTTCTTCTTCTTGCCCATGTTGTTGATATGTCTGTACTGGTGTATTGCTGAAGCTGTTGCTGCTGCTGCTGCAAAGTGTGAAAGCTGAGATTCCGAGGTGATGAACAGGTGATGGTGCTGATTGCTCCCCTGCTTTATACTGCTTCTT
>JAALOO010002152.1_pt1 | contig 11489 bp, 14 predicted proteins | sample 7257641 | NCBI WGS metagenome assembly JAALOO01 (sample SAMN14085613, study PRJNA598686) | mite metagenome | biome: ENVO:01001000; feature: ENVO:01001002; material: ENVO:01001226; isolation source: single female mite from University of Michigan culture on fish food culture... ... | reverse complement strand
AGAGAGAGAGAGAGAGAGAGAGAGAGAGAGAGAGAGAGAGAGAGAGAGAAAGAACACTCTGCCTGTACTTTCAGTTGACGAGGCACTGTGTGCTGTGTTTGAAGACACGACACCCTAAGAGCACGTCTGCTGCTGCTTGTACAGTCGTACACAGTTGCCAGCAGCATTTAGCAAGCACAGACTACAGCAGCAGACACTGGTCGGCACTGGTCGCCATTCGCCGAAGTCTTCACTTTCACTGAACGGACTTTCACTTTGATTGCACACACATCTTCATCAGCTTTTCACCATCTTCTCTTTCTCCTCCTGATCAGCGACCATGGACCAGGCCTCCTCCGTGTCGACCCTCTCGCCGCTGTCCTCCTCGCTGGTCATGTCTCCGACGCCCTCCTTCCTCGACCTCTCCTTCTCCCTCAACTCCATGAACTCCTCTTCCACCTCGGCGGTCAATGTCAGCGGCGGCAGTGGCAATGGTCAGCTGCCGCTGTCCTCCTCCTGCTCGTCGCTCTCCTCCAGCACCAGCACCATCTCAGACTACGCCACCGGTATCTGTAAGTCTATGAGTTTAGATGGTAAGAATATCTTCACTTCTAACTCTCACTTACCTCTCAGCAAACTCTCTGAGCAATGAAATCGCCGTCCACCTGATGCTCTTCAACTCCATCGAGATCATGTCGCGGCGCTTCGCCAACGACCAGATCTACTACAAGCTGACGTGCTTCGACATGAACAGCATGGAGACGACGGTGTCCTCCTCCTCGATGCCTTCCACGCCCACCGTTTCAAGTGCTCCAGTGGTGGCCATGGACGAGGAGAGCCTGGGCATCGGCGATGAGTACAGCTGCGAGATTGCCATCATGAACAATGAGGAGTTCAAGTTTCACGCCCAGGCGACCTTTGGGCGGCTGCTGAAGAAGAACGAGTTTGTGATGGTCCGCGCGAGGATGCCCATGACGGAGAACATTGTGAGTCATTTTGTGTACATTTTATAAATTTAACCATTCTACTTACCAATTTCTTCTCTAGGGAGTCCGCGTGGACCTGTTCAAGCGGACGGTGATGCCGGCACCGCCCACAACCGTCGACGACGACGGCTCGTACATGTACGAGAAGATCGCCTTCTGCTACATCTACCCGCTGGACGTGACGGAGAGCAGCGATGGCCTCTGCCGCATGCCCATCACCTCGCGCACCGGCAAGCTGGTGGCCCGCATCAAAGGTTAGCCTTCTTGTTCAGTGTGGGGTGTGCTGGTGCCTCCTGAACTGAGGTGATGACACATACACCTCCTCCTCCTCCCTCCCTCTCCTCCTTTGCAGCCCAGTACTTCATCGCCCGCCCGTACGCCGGCAGCGAGCCGCAGCAGATGATCAAGACGCGCCTCGCCCGGGGCAACTCCAAGGCCTGGCAGCTGGCCAAGGGCGGCGGCCTGGACATTGGCCACCGAGGGGCGGGCTCGGCGCGGCGCACTGACCGCAGCGAGAAGGTGCTGGAGAACACCGTGGACTCCTTCAACTACGCCTTCAAGAAGGGCGCCGACATGGTGGAGCTGGACGTGCAGATCAGCAAGGACAAGGTGCCCGTGGTCTACCACGACTTTAATGTGAACATTGTCCTGCAGAAGGTACTAATCAGGAATCCGTTTGAATTATCTTTAGTACTAACGACTCCTTTTGTTCTCCTGTTGAGCAGAAGGACCGCAACATCGAGACCTACCCGGTGAACATCAAGGACCTCACCTTCGACCAGCTGCAGATGCTGCGCACCAATCCGGTCCGCCACGACGGCGACAGCAAGCCCGCCTACGAATTTGACGAGGACGAGGGCCAGCAGCCGCACAACCAACCGTTTGCCAGCTTCAAGTCGGTGCTCAACCACGTGGAGCCGCAGTGCGGCTTCAACGTCGAGATCAAGTACCCGCAGAAGAAGATTGTAAGTTTGAAAAAATTGGAAAGTTTTGGATAGAGTCTCTATTTCTGACACACTTTCTCCTAACTCTTCTAGAACGGGCAGTGGGAGGCGGAAAAGTCGCTCGACCTGAACGAGTACGTCGACCTGGTGCTGCAGGACCTGTGCAACCACGCCGGCGACCGCAACATCATCATCTCCTCCTTTCACCCGGAGCTCTGCTCGCTGTAAGCACCACCGGAAGTTACTATTACTAATAGTCCTCTAATTTCTAACACACCCATCTTTTTCCCCTCCTCTCCTCAGTGTGAAGCTCAAGCAGGACCGCTACCCGGTCCTCTTCCTCACCCAGGGCCTGACGAAGAAGTGGATGCAGTACGAGAACCCGCTGAATCACTCCATCGAGATGGCCACCTACCTGGCGCTCAGCACCGGCCTCTACGGCATCGCCGCCCACACCGAGGACATTCTCCGCGACCGCAATCTGATTCGCTTCGTCAAGTCGAAGGGCCTCATTCTCTTCGTCTGGGGGGATGACCTCAACGACCGGGAGGTCATCGCCGGCCTGAAGAAGGAGGGCGTCGATGGCGCCATTTACGACAAGTTAGTAGTAGTAACAGGCTGGGCGGCACTTCGGGGACTTTACTTTTGTTACCTTTACACTCTTTTTCCCTTCCTATTAGAATTGATTTGTACGTCAGCAAGGAGGATCGTCTGCCGCAGGAGGGACAGCATCATGAGCAGCATCATGAGCAGCAGCAGTCGGTGGCCATGGACGTTCAGTAGATGTGTGGACGTTCACTCTACTGACGAAACCGATGACGATGATGACGACCACTACCTACTACCTACTAACTCTCTCACTCACTCACTCACTCACTCTAGAACATGTTTTACTGGCACACAAACGAAGTCGTTTTTATGTGCTCCCCTCCCTCCCCCGTTTTCCCGCGTGTGATTATTAAACCCTGCTTCACTTTTTATTACGCACATTTCCTCCTCATCCTCCTCCTGCTCTGCTCCTCAGCTGATCAAGGGAAAAGACAAAGTAGTACTACTACTAGGAGGAGGAAATGATGTGTGTGTGCAATCAGAGACAGCCTTCCCCCTCTCCCCGGTTTCCATGTGATGAAAGACAGATTAGTGGTGGTAAGCTAAGGTAACGGTGGTAGAACAACTGTTGATGCTGTTGCTGCAACCATGAACACCACTATCACACCGACGTGAGTAGCCCTAGCTACGCTCAGTTAAGGCGAAGTGATGTGGGTGAGCAATGGGAAAAAGAAGGCACGCCAACTGCAGCAGCAGCAGCCGCTGGCAGCACACACACACCTGTGCTCTTTCTCTCTCTGGCGCTGATAATAATGTGGCAATGAGATTGTCCGCTTCTCAGCCAACTGCTGCTGCTGCTGCTCACCACGGTGTGTGTGTGTGTACAACGGTGGCAAGTGAAACGAAAAACAGTGAAGATCATCATCACCCCCATTGAATACCCTACCCCAACATGGACTACAGCGAGTGGCACCTGCTGAACGTCTACCTCGACCTGAACGAGCTAGGCCTGGGCATGAGCATCCGGGGCGGGGTGGACTCGGCGGACGGCCAGGGGAACACTGACGTCTACATCAGCAAGATACTCGAGGGCGGAGCGGTGCAGCAGGACGGAAGACTGAGAATTGGTAAGTGGGGAGATGATGATGGTGGTGATGTACAGCTGTATTGATTAATTGAATACTAAACACCACTACTACTTCTACATTCTCCCTTCCTTCCTTCCTTCCTTCAGGCGACATCCTCCTGGAGGTGAACGGCGTCTCGCTGCAGGACATCACCCACAAGGAGGTGGTGCAGGCGATCATGAAGGCCGCCCCCTTCCTGCACCTCTACGTCAAGAGGCGAAAGAATGCGAATGTGGGTGATGATAGCAGAAGAGCCAACGTATTTCAAGAAGAGGAAAATGATGAAGAGGATGACGATGAAGAGGAGGACGAGCCGCTGATGGGCGACCGAGGTGATGATCACCCCCCTCAGGTGAAGAGACCACTGGGCAGAGTGAGCGGCAAGCCATCACCCCATACCACTACCACCACCGACTTCACCACCGCCTCCTCCAGTCTGATCACCGTGCCGCTGACCCGTGACGCCCACAATGGCTTCGGCTTCAGCCTGACGGGGGGCGTGGGCAATCAGCTGGCGCCCAACGACCCGGCGATCTACGTGAGCAAGCTGGTGCACGACGGGCCCGCCCACCGCTGTGGGCAGATTCAGGTGGGCGATCAGATTGTGGCCGTCAATGGGACGCAGCTGACGAAGGTGCCCTACCAGTGGGCGCTGCAGCTGATTCGCAGCAGTCCGCCGAGCAGCAGCTTCACGGTGAGGAAGGCGCTCACCTGGGACTGAAGGCGCCCAGCTTGAAGCATTTTGAAGCATTGGTTTGGAACTCACTCTTTATTCTCCTGGCTGTCATTTCCTTTGCCTCTTCAACACCAGCCCCGTCACCTGGCTGCCCACCTTCCCGCCAAAGGACAGCTTCGGCGTGGCGAACTCATGTACCAGTGTCAGGTCACCTGCTGGTGACGGCAGCTGCAGCAGCAGAAAGCGACACAGTTCCTCTCGAGTAAAGTTGCAGGACATGATGACCAGGTGGCCGTTTTCGGTGAGGTGATTGAGCACAAAGGAGCGGTAGAGGCGGCGATTCGCCGCCAGGTCACCGTCGGGCATCAGGGCAATCGCATCGTAGGTGCCCTTGTCTACCAGAACGTCACAAGCAGGGAATGAGGAGGAGTCTGATGAGCTGAGAATGTCCACCACTTTGAACTGTATGGCGGGTGCAGTTGATTTGTACAGCTGTCGGCAGAAGTCGATTGCCTTAGGCGAGTAGTCGATGCCCAGCAGATTGAGGAAGGAGTGGCGAGTGGCCAGCTGCGAGAGGATGTACCCGTTGCCGCAGCCCACGTCGCAGATGGAGGCTATGGTGAAAGAGAGAAGTGGTGATCAGTGGAAGTGATCATTACCATTATCATCATCACCAAAGAGCACTTACCCTCCTTGGGGACATTGTCGGCAATCCACTGGATGATCATGTTGGTGTTCCGCCGGCCGAACCACGTCTCGCCCTGGTCGCCCGAGTCGACGAAGTTCTCCAGCTCCGTCTGGTAGAAGTCCTCCCAGTAGGCCTTGGTGCCCAGCTCGCTCTCCGTCAGGTGCTCATCATCATTCTCTTCATTCTCCATCTTGGTCTTCAATGTTAGAATCTCCTCTTCAAATTCGAAGCACAACAAAACAAGCAAGCACGTGCACCAAGGGTGGGAATCGAGTCCACTTTTCCGCAGTAGCTACACAGCCAACGTTACGCGCCTTCTAGCGTTGGCTGTGTAGCTACTGCGGAAAAGTGGACTCGATTCCCACCCTTGACGTGCACTTCAGCCAGCAAACAGACAACAATCCGAACGTTCTCTGTGAATGAAGCGACGCAGGCAAGTACAGAGAGAGAGAGAGAGAGATTGCACTACACAATTTATTACTTCTTCTAACGGGATTGACAAATTGATTTTTACAGGAAAGATTCAAAGATATTTCGAAAAAGGACTAACTGGGCTCCTCCAGCACAATAATTCAGCAGTATGTACACAACAGAGGAAGACAAACTCCCTTCTTCAAGACCTGTCCGAGTTCTTGTCCTTGTCGTCCTCTGCGTCCTCAAGGGCGCTCTTGATCAGGTTGACGTACTCCTCAAACTCGGCGTCGCCCTCGATCACCCGACCGCCCTCGCGGGTGCTGATGATGCCGTTGATGGTGCCCTTGATGCCGGTGTCGTCCAGTTCGGCGAGCACCAGCGCCAGGGCGCGCTGCTTCTTGGTCAGGTTCCTGATGTGGGGATAAAAAGAACACGGATTAGTAGACATCAAGACTAACCAAAATCATCATCACCACCACCACTGCACTTACTTGTTGACCTTGATCTTGACGTGGACGTAGTGGTCGCCCTTGCCGTAGCTGTTCACCCGGGCGATGCCCTTCTCGGCGAGGCGAATCCGCGCATGGGAGCCAGTGCCCGCGGGAATGCTGATATTGAGGTTCTCGTACAGTCCCTGGATGTCGGCAGTTCCACCCAGGAGCGCCTGCGGCAGCGAGATCTCCACCTCGGAGTGAATGTCCGGCCCGTCGCGGCGAAAGTAGTTCGACTTGGCCACTCGAAAGTTAATGTACAGCTCCTTGTTGCCGACCTTCATGCGCAGCGACTGGCCATCGTCCACCCCGGCCGGCACCGGAATCTGCACCTTCTTGCGCTGCTGCGTGACGCCTTGGCCGTGGCACTCGCGGCAGGGATTCTTGATGTGCACTCGGGTGCCGTGGCAGGCGCGGCAGGTGGTGCGCATGATGAACGGTCCATTGGAGATGGTCTCCATGCCGGTGCCGTGGCAGTACGGACACTTGACGGGCTTCTCGTCTCCTTGCGATCTAGGAAGCAGCGAAAAAGGTAAGTGGTATTAACACACAGCAGTGGTATTCAGCCTTACTTGGAGCCGTTGCACTTCGGACAGGTGTCGATGACGTCGATGAGGACGTCCTTCTTGATGCCCTTCGCCGCCTCGTTGAAGCTCAGACTGAGCTCCACCTGCAGGGGCGTCGAGAAGCCAAAGTCCTCGGCGAAGCTGCTGCCGCCGCCGCCTCCTCCTCCTCCACCACCGCCAAAGTTGCGCATCTCCTCAAAGACCTTGCGGAAGAGGTCCTCGCTGTTGAAGGAGGAGGAGGAGAAGCCCTGGAAGCCGGAGAAGGGATTGCCCCCCGGAGCTCCGCCAGCTCCAGCGCCAAAGTCGGTGGAGCCAAACTCGTCGTACTGCTTGCGCTTGCTGTCATCAGAGAGCACCTGGTAGGCCTCGCTCACCTCCTGGAACTTCTTCGCCGAGTTGGGGTCGTTCTTGTTGGTGTCCGGGTGGTACTTCTTCGCCAGCTCGTAGTACGCCTTCTTGATCTCCTTCGCCGAGGCGCCCCGGCTCAGTCCCAGCGTCTTGTAGAGGTCCTTTGGGGCAGACAGCGGCCGAGAGGTGTGCAGGCTTCGAGCTGAAATGGAAGGAGGACATTGAAGGACATCGGTTCTACGGCTGAGAAGTCGAAGGTGAGGTGAGGAGGAGGAGGAGGAGGAAGGCACAGAAGATATTTGCTGGTGATTAAGGTTGCTGTTGTTGTTGTTGTTGTTTTGCTGGCCACCAGCACCAGCACACCACCACTGAAGACATCTGCTGCTGCTGCTGCTGCTGATCTTCGACTGTCTGCTCTGGCTTCGAAGGAGGATGACCACTGGAGAGCTGGAGCTGCATCGACGGGTGCCGGCAAACATGACGCAATCGGGGAGGAGGTTGTGCTGGGGAGGTCTTCGAAGATCACTGGATCTCACTTCGAAAGCACCAGAAGAGAGCAGCTGTACCAAGCAAGGAGAAACACAGCAGAGGGAGCACATGTGAGGCGGCTGATGGTGGCGAGCTGCTCCGGTAGGTGGCGTTACCTGACTAAAAAGCCAGCGCTCTCTTTTTCAACTTTGCGCCATTCTTCGCGTGGCTTCGATTTGGGAACGGTCGATTTTTTTTGGCGGAGTTTCTCCTTATGAAGATCTCTTTGAAGTTCTATTTTCCCGTGATGGACTGCCGGAAGAGAAGGAGAAGGAGGAGGAGGTAAGTGGATCACTTTCACCTGCTTAACTGCCAATTTTAACTGGAGTTGTTTACAGGCCGACAGACTTTTGCCCTGGAACTGAACATCACTCGAACGATTCTACTACTCAACTTCAGGAAACTGGTTTCGGCATTAAGGTAGGTGGACTTTCTTTTTTATTGAGATGAAGAAGTGTTAGTCTAGTTACAAAAAAACAATGAGTGAGATGTGATGTGTGAGATGAGGTGGCTTTTCAGGTGTGTATTCAGGTGTTTGTCTCAGGAGTTTTTGGCTTTGGACTGGCTACTCTTCTTTTTGTTGCCGCCACTGCTACTGTTCGCCGTCTCTTGCTTGTCCCCCTTTGCTTCTTTAGAAGGTTTGGCAGGCTTGTGGTCTCGTGTCACGTACAGATTTGAGCTCTTTTCCAGCTCAAACATACTTGAGGAGGAGTCCTCCTCTGAGGACGAAGACGACGACTTGCCACCGCCCTTGTAGTTGAAGTTCACCAGCGGCCCACTGCCCGTCCGCTCGGTGGCGTAGTTCTCCACGGGCATCACCTTGGCATTGGCGTTCAGGCCGAGAATCTTCGTCAGCAGGACGTTGTTGTAGTAGTCCGAGTCGAAGTGCGATCCTCCCTTTATGCTCGCCTTGTTGTTGTTGTTATTGTTTTTGTTGCCCTCACCACTCTCTCCGCCAGTCAGTGTAATGTACGAGTCGCTGAATGGCTCAATGTACGACGAGCTGGTCACCACGGTGTAGTAGTACTCGGACTGCTGGTCCTTGCTGAGAGGTTCCTCCTGGTAAGAGATGACCGACTTGGGCAGTTCGATTTGAGATTGGTAATCACTGTTGCTGAGGTAACTCGAACCAGTCTGGTGGTACTTTTCAGCAGTGCTGGACGCCGCCTCGTAGACCGGGTACACCGGGGCACTGTTGCTCACAGTAGAAGTGCTCGTTGTCTTCTTTGTTGTTGCCCCTTTCTTCCTATTTGGTGTGGCCTTCTTTCTATTTTTACTACTGCCATATGCATTCTCATTTACTGCTGCCGCTGCTGGCGGCATCTTCTTCACCATGTACATGTGATAGTGGTAGTTGACTTTTGTCGGGGAGCCCGGTGAGCAATCCTTACTGGGTGCTGCTGCTTCAGTGGTGGTGGTAGTGCTCATTGTTGTGCCCTTTGTTGTCATTTTGTTGCCCTTTATTTTGGTGGCGTAGGAGTAGGTGCTCTTTGAGGGATTAGGCAGCAGCGGCAGTTTGCTGCTGCTCTTTGAGGATGCAGCCGCGGCCTTTTCCCCTTTTTTCTTGGCAGCAGTCGCCGTCGCTGTCGTCTCATTGATCTGGCGAGGAGCAGCACTACCACCTGCACTATCACTCAGCTTCTTCTCCTGTCGCTGGTGGCCTTTGTAGTAGAAGCCACTGTCCTCCACTGCCTTTCCACCACCACCACCATTTGTTGTTATTGTTATTTTCTTCTCCGCCTTAGCCTCCGCCTTGGCCTCTGCCTTTGCCTCGAAGGCCTCCTTGAACGGCCCCTCGGCAAAGGGACTGAAGGCAAAGTGGTCCTCCGAGTAGTAGTGGTCGTCGTAGTCCTCGTCATCATCGTCGTAGTTCGCCTGATCGGAGTTCCCCTTATCATCTTCCTGATCATCACCACCACTTCCATGGTCGCCGTCACCTCGCTCATCGGCCTCGTCGTCGTCATTGTCGTCAGCAGCCATTGGCAACCAGATGGTGTCTTTTCCAGACGATGGTGTCGTCTCCTTCTTCTTCTTCTTCGAAGGGTTTGCCGTCTTTGTCGATGATGACGATGACGTCTGACCGATGCCAATGCTGCCTGGTTTGCCCTTTCGACTGATGATGGACGGCTGACTTAGCAGTGCTGCCTTAGTGTTGCTCAGTGAGGGCATTCTGTACTGCGAGTAGGTGTAGTACGTCTTTGAGGGAAGGGACGGCAGCGTTTCCATGCCCATTGGAAGGGAGCTCCACAGAGGAAAAGAGGAAGACGAAGAAACTGGGGACATTTGGGCATAGCTGAACGGGGGCAGTGGTGGTCCTCTTCTCAACTTTGTTCGGTACTGCGGTGGACGAATGTCCGCCTGGTAGGGTCGACGGAAGAGTCGATTTAGGAGGCTGTCCAGACTGAAGCGAGCCGGGGGAGGATCGAGGTACTGACGGGAGGGAGAGCCTGGGGTGAAGCGCTTCTGGGGAGAGAGGAAGGATGGGAGGAGGGAGGAGGTGCTGATTGGCTGATGAGGGAGGTGGTTTCCAATTGATGTCGTAGAAGACGATGATGAGGGTGGTGATGGTGATGGTGATCGGTAGAGTGAGGAGAGCAGTGCCGCAGTGCTCAGCAGACCCAAGGCTGCGCCCTGTGAGTGTAAAATGCATGTTCAATTGTAATGGATTTGTGGTGAATAGCCACTTGTACACTTACACTGATTGCCATTCTTCTTGGGTTGTCTTGTTTTGTCTGATATTTAGTTTTTTGTCTTGCTTCTTTTCACTTGTGATTGTTTCTGATGTCCATTGTCAGAAATTTGCTGTCTTAGTAGATGGTCACCGAGGAGAGGTGGAGGACAGGCGGCTTTTATACCTGCTCCATTTCATTGCTGATGCTCTGGAATGACTGGTCACTTGCGATCGGCTATTTTCAGTGAATCCTCAAAGTAGATTGTATTTCCAATAGTGTGCACATTTCTGCTGACTTTTCATTCGGTGTTTGAAGTAGGACAGCACACTGGTACACATTGGTCATCACCTCGGAAACCCAGTGATCGTCTCTTGGGGTAGCCAAAAATAGCCCGAAAAGCGAATAGAGAACCCGAGAAGAGAGGTATCGTAGCACCGGAAAGTTGCCACCTCATCTTAGGGCAATGCGCTCTGCTTCTCTCTGTATTTTGTCTTTATTGTTTTGCCAGTGCCATTTGTCTTGTCAGCCCTGGACATCTCTCGGTGTCGGTGTGTGTGGGTTGCAGCCGTTGTTGTTGTTCCTCTCCTCTCTCCTCAACTCATTACACGCCTTGTTAAGCTCGCGCACTATTCAGTGCCTTCTCAGTGCTTTATGCAGTATGACCCCCTGAACTTAATCTACTCCTTTTCTAAGGTGATAGCAGTGCGTCTGCCCATTTGGCTAATTTATGGAGCCATGAAGGGTCGTCAGCACGTCGGCAGGTAGTCCACCGGTAGGCCACATAGTACACACACTGGCACTCTGCAAGTGTGTGCTTCTTCAAAACGTGATCGACTGGTGTGAGCGAGCATATACTAGAGAGGATATAAATAAAGTCGCTGCTGCTGCTGCTGCTGCAATGGCTGCCGTCCATTGAGTGAAGTGTCAGTAGAGTGTAGGCAAGTTCTTCTGGCAATGCCTCGCTCTCTCATGCCTACCTGTCTGCTGCTTTTTCACTGCTGTGATCGACTGTCGACTGTGTGTGTGTCAGTGTGCCTGGTCGCGGCGGATTAGCTGACAAGTGACCGCCAGTGCTAGACACACTGGACACACACACACACACACACACACACACACACACACACTCACACAGTCGGCACATGCTTGAGCACTCTTGAGTGGTCTTGGTAGTGGTGGTGGTAGTACAGGGTTGAAGAGAGGTTGCTTGCCACAGTGCCTGCCTGTCGAAGCAGGACGACTGTGAATTAATGCACTGACATTCATTAGGGCCCATTAATGCCTGAGAGTGCTTGCTCGGCTCTTGGCTGGCTCCTTGGCTGACTGACTCGTTGGCTACGAATGAATCTATTCAAATCGATTTGCAATCCACTGAAAGAGTGCTGGTGGTGGAGGATGAGCAGCGCATCACTCGATGCTAGCTCAGCAGCAGCACTACTAATGCAATGGCCACCAGCTCAGTTGGAGCAGTAGAAGAGAGAGAGAGAGAGAGAGAGAGAGAGAGAGAGAGAGAGAGAGAGAGAG
>JAALOO010002151.1_pt1 | contig 11497 bp, 7 predicted proteins | sample 7257641 | NCBI WGS metagenome assembly JAALOO01 (sample SAMN14085613, study PRJNA598686) | mite metagenome | biome: ENVO:01001000; feature: ENVO:01001002; material: ENVO:01001226; isolation source: single female mite from University of Michigan culture on fish food culture... ... | reverse complement strand
CAGTTGTCTATCACCAGCAGCGCCGAATTGATGGACTCTCTTAGATGACATTCGTCTTTGTTCCAGCAGATGATGGTCACGTCGTCAGCATAAGCTATCAACTCGCAGTCAGGTTGATGGAAATCGGTGAGCAGCTCATTAAGAATGATGTTCCATAATAAAGGAGATAAAACACCCCCCTGCGGAGTTCCTTTTGTGAGAGCTTTGCTTACAGAGCGACCTTGATAGTCGAATACAATCTGCCTTCCGTTGAGATACGATTCCGTCATTTTGATAAGACTGGCTGGGACGTTTTGAGAATCCAGTTGCTTTATGATGGCTGGCCAGAACGCATTATCAAAAGCACCGCTGATGTCGATTGCGATCACTGCTACTTTTTGTGTTGCTTTCTTTTCAATCACCAAGTCTGTGATGGCCTTCAGTGCAGAAATTGTTGATTTCCCTTTTACAAAACCATGCTGCCGCTCATCCAAAGTCAATGCGTCTTGTAAACGGTTCCTAATCAGCTTTTCAAAAATTTTTGACAGATGAGAAGTGAGAGCGATTGGTCGATAGTTTTTGGTAATGGAGTAGTCACTCTTGTTGGGCTTCGGCAAAATCTGGACTTTAGCTATTTTCCAAGATGACGGAAAATATCCCAGTCTCAGGCACTTGTTGAAAATTTTTGTCAAAAACTCACAAGAGTGTGGAAGAGTGGCTTTGATCATGCGGTTACTAATCTTGTCTATTCCCGGAGATTTCTTTGGTTTCAAATCCTCAATCATTTGCCAAACTTCCTGTTCCTGAAAACTGACCACCGCGGTGTTAGACGCAACAGGAGAATAATTGCGAAGAAGGACGATTTCTGCACTGTCTGTGCTTGCATCATCATCGGGAAACAGTTTCCCCAGAAGATGCTGCATTTGGAGAGTTTGTTCAGGGCCGTCCAAAGCATCGATGAAAGGGATGTCCTTTGGTGCAGTGGCCAACCGCTTTTCCATCAGCCTGAAAGTGTTCCCATAAGGGTCACTGTTATTGCTTTGCTCTGCAAACTTTACGAACACCGTTTTCCGTAGTTTGCGGTACGCCCTGATGTACTTGTTTCGGGCTGCATTGTACATCAGCTTGCTGGCTTTGCCTCTGAAGTACAGATTTCTCAGGTGGCGAAAATGAATCTGTAGTAGCTCAACTTCCTTGCTCCACACAGTGTTCTTGTTAGGTGTACTTTTCTTGTTACATCTAAGGGTCGAATAAGCAGATTCAACGAGCAGTTCTGAGAAAACCTTGATGTTCTCGTCGATTGCGGCCTCGTTTTCTTCATCAATAAGTTCAAAACGATGAAAGCGATCATGAAAATCAGACGAAAAAGCATCCCAGTCAGCGTCTTTTTCAGAAAAGGCCCAATTGGAAAGACGTTTGTCAATGACAGGTAGATTGTTTCGGAAGTCGAATTGGAAATGGATTGCTCGATGATCAGTAATGGTTGATAAGCATTCTACACGCCACCTGAGAATAGAGCCAGTGGCGTGTGAATTGGTCAATGTGAGGTCAATCAGACTGCTGCCATTGTGAGTGATGCAAGTGTGTGTTTTGTCGTTCTGCAGAACTAAGTCCGTCCGATTGAAAATGTCTTTGAAACGTGCCCCATTCTGATTGGTCTTACTGTCGTGCCAAACTGGACTACGAGAGTTAAAGTCTCCACAAACAATAAGAGGATGAGAAGAAAAAGTCGTTGAAAGATTCGTCAGAAATTCGATGTGGTTGTCGTTGAGTTGGTTTGGTTGAATGTAAAAATTGGCCACAATGACAGCTCTTCCGTAGCAGCTAACACCAACAGTAGTGCAAAAATCATTCGAATAATCATTGATGATATGAATGTTTAAGTTATCATTGAGACAAATGGTGGCAGTATTGATATGTCTGTTGTTTTGAGCATTGTCATAATAAAGAAGTCTGGAATTAAGGTCAAATATCACTTTGTTACACAAAACATAGGGTTCTTGAATCAATAAAAGGTCAGGTCTGAGCTCTATTACTTTTTGCTTGATTTCATTGACCGCAGTAATACTTTTCCTAGTGTTTTGTTGGATTATTGTAATAGTGTTGCTGGGCGTCATAGTTGGGAAAAAGATTGAGAGTCAGCAATGGTCGTTGAAGAATTTCCATATGAAGTCTTTTGCACTATGTGTTCTTGTTGTTGTTTGTAAAGAGGACAATCACTTGAGTTTGGCTTGTGATTGCTAGAAGCACCTCTGTACTTAGGATGACTGGTGCAATTGATGCATTTCAATGTCTTAGCACATACATGTTCTCCAATATGCCCACAGAAACAGTGTCTTGCTTTGTTGCAGTTTTGCTTAGAGTGATTGGGATTGAAGTGGAAGCAGTTTTGACATTGTTTTACAAAAATCTTATCTCGAAAAGACACAGAGTTGTAGTCGGTAAAAATGCGGTCGAGTCTTTTTAATCTTTGATAAACTTCAGCTCCCACTCGAATCGCAACGTCTTTAGTGTCCTGGTTTTCATTCTGACCCATCACCCGGATAACTCTGATGTCTCCTTGCAAGCCTTTCAGAGACGTGTTCATTTTACAAAGGATCGACGGTAGATCAGTATAATCAGTAAGTTTGCTGACTCCTCTTAGAACACCAGTCGGTTGCAGGTCCTTTCGTCTGTAGATAGTTGAGTTTTCTTTAAGTTTATCGATGGCTTTGAAGTGAGAAATAAGATCATCGAGGTTCTCTTCTTTTGGGACCTTAACTACAGCTCCAGTTTTGGTGCGAATAATTGTGTTGATTTTAATCTGCTTTTCTTTTCCATTCCTCATCTTCTTCACGCCATCAAGCACCAAGTTTTGCACCTCTTGGACTTGGGCTGGAGATGCTGCTTTGATGATCATGGTGTCCTCTTCAATCTTTTTCTCAATCACTGTCTTGACAGGTAGTTTGACTGCTGCAGCATAAGACACGGGCTGTGGGGGGACGCTCATTGTTTGGGTACTGCTGATGTTGGCCAGCTTTTGGTCGAGCATCTTAGATAAAGTGCTGATGGACACACTGTCGACACACTTAGCCAGTTGGTCCACTTTCTCAGCCACACTCTTGGCCAGAGCCTTGACGTTGTCCTTGTCATCTTGTTTCATCATCTGCTTGGAGACAAGATTTGCAATCAACTTCAGGTTATCGCTTATGATCGTCCTGAGCTGAGTAATGGCTGTCCCTGGCGGGATTCCACCGTTGGTTGTATCCATCCCTGGATCGGGATACTACAAGAATCTTAAAAGAATCTGTAAAGTAGAAGAAAAAGCGCGTAAAAAGTCAGACGTGTTGTTGTTGTGTCGGCTATTTACACAGAAGTGAGAGAGAGAGAGAGAGAGAAGTACTTTTTTACGATATGTCACTAGACTGGCCACTGCCTGCACTTGCACTCGGCATGGGGCACGCAGCCAAACTCGCAGTTGTCGGCCCCTCAGGTGACTTCACACCTGTGCAACGAAGGAGGAAGAGTGAGAGAAAGAGAGATTGCAGTAGAATCGAAATGTCTGTTAACACCTTCTACAGTGTGCCGGCATGGCTGATTAGCGGACACTGAGAAAATGAGCAGGTTGAACGAGAGAGAATTTATTGTTCAAGAACTGGGCAGGCGAGCACGATTCTGCAGTGCTCTTTCTCTGCTCATGCTGAGCGTCCTGAACGAATATTGCCTGAGGAATGGCATGGGCAATTGGCCAGATGGCCAGCACCGATTCAGACTACCCGCACCTATCCGGAAAGATTAGATGAACTGGCTGAGAAAGGAATGGTGCTGGTCTCATGCGGCTAGACAGCGAAGGGCAAGGAGCAAAACGAAGAGTATGCCTAGAAGGTAGAGAGAAAAGGAACTGGTCAGAGATACTCACTTTATTGATTGATTTGAAAAATTAAAAACAAAAAAGAAGAATGCATTTGAGGCGCAGGAAAACTAAAAGTATCTTTAGTTTTACTATTTAAAATATGTTTTTATTCACACTGTGTCAGTAGCAACAGTGTATCGTTTCTTCTTCTTTGTCGCTTCTTCATTATCCTCTTTAATTGGCTCCTCACATTGTGACATTCTTCCGCAATCTGCCTCCTTTGCCAAACACACTCGTAAATCTTTACCTTTCACCGTCAAATGGTGTAGGTTTTGCACGCTTGGCACTGGGCAACATTTGGCGACAGATGGCTAGTGATCTCGCGGTGATGAGAATGAGATGTGCAAAAGTCTTCAAGATAAAAAGAAGAGACTGCTTTCTCTCGCTCTCTTTCACTTTGTATTGTTACGACTTTTCCTTTTTCTGGATCGAGCCACGATAATGAGCAGCAGCATGTCGCAAGTGGGTTAATAGGCGATTACACTTGCAGCAAGCATCGACAGCCACATGTGCCACTGGGCTTACGGATAAGAGAGAAAATGAGATGGGTAGTAGCAAAGGAAGGAATCGCTCTAGTCGCTTGGTGCCACTTTACTTGCGTGAATTGCCAACATTAAAGGCATACTTTTTATTGCCTCGACTATATCTGTACGTGCGTGCGTGTTGGTGCTGACTGAGAAAGAGAGAGAAGGAGAGAGAGAAACTGCCTACATGACCAGTGGCCATTAGTGTGGGTGCAATGGATCGCTTCCTTTCAACGACCGAGGGGACACCTGCGACAACACTGAACTACTGTTTGAGCACTGCTGGTGATGATGGTCCTTCTACTACACAGCACCAACTTGTGGTCTTCCTCAAGTGGGCCACTGAAAGCGGCAAGTTTATCAAGCAATCGACTAATTGGACCAACTCCCAATTAGATCTCATGACTGTAGCTAGAGATTTGTTGTTGTTGTTGTTATTTGCAAGCAAAGGAAATTGGAGATTCAACAGCAACAGCAACCTTAGACTGACATTTCTTCTCGTTCTAGAGTCTACTTTGTATCTTGAGCCAGTAATTGCAATGTTTTTGTCACTCCCACTTTGACTTTACTATTTCGCTTCTTCTTCGTCTTTTCACGGCTATCGGTGAACTTTGGATCGATTTTCACGTTGGTTTCTAATTACAATTTAGGTTGCTAAGTACGTTTCTGGTTGGAAGCACTATTTTCGGTTTGCATCGGCTGATTGGGGATTTTCGGCGGACTGATTGGCAATTTTGCTGAAACAGGCAAAAACGACAGACTTTGAATTGGCAGTCGGTGGCTTTTATTAATAAGAAGGCAGCGATGATTAGATTTACAACGATGCATTTGGCAGCCAGTTCGCCGATTACCGAACAGAGCCAATGTCAGCTAAACTCAATGTCGTCTCTTTGTTTGATGCAGACATTGCTGTTAACTGGGACTGCTTCATTTGCTGCCTCCCCCTGCCTCCCTTTTTTCCTGTTCCCCTCTTAGCCATTAGTCGCTAATTTAATTCACAAAAAGAACAGCCGAATGCAGGCGCTTTATGGCTCTGTACGATGGCTTCTGGCGGCACTGTCCTATTGATTGAAATCAGCACTACCACTACCAGTGACTGACACTGGCAGCAGTGTCAGTGAGCAATGACCAGACGACCAGGGCCAGTTTCAATGGCGCCATCAGTGGTGCTGCTGTTGCAGAATGGAGCACTGTGGGGACACTTTTGTTCCGGTCCTAGAGCAGGCCAGGCTTGGCGTCACCGTCTCTCACCGCTACTGTCCATTTCCGATTAAATGAGCCGTGAAGTGGAATTGCCGACCGTCGATGATGATGATGGCCAGTTAATTCGGCCTCCTCTGCCTCGGCCACTGCTCTATCACTCTCACTGGCTCATTATGTGTGCAAATGTCTGGCGTTTGGGCTGGTCGTCGCTGACTGTTTTGTTCTCCCCTCTCTCTCTCTCTCTCTCTTTCTCTTTCTCTCTCAGCCACTCTTTGACAACCCTCCTCAAAGCAGTCGTTAGGAATGGTCTGGAGGCAACGGCTGAGTCAAATGGAAAAGGCGAATTTATTAGGGTTGACCGTCAGCATTGCAATGGAAGCTGCAATTGCTCTGCCTTGTCTTATCTTTCTGGTCATTTGGTAGAGTTGCAGTGTCGCTGTGAGCCGCATTTGCACTGGCCAAATGTTGCCTAACGACGACACTTTGCTGCTCTGCTGTGCTGGGCATTAATAAAGACGTGTCTAGCGTAGCAAAAAATATGGCAATGACATTCTCTTCCTCTCGCCTGCTATTCTTTAGGTCCAACACTTGCGTCATTGTTTTTCATTGGTGCTATTCTATTCTGAAGACAAAGATTTATGAGTGGGTGGAAATTTGGGAAGCTTAAAGTTTGCTCTGGGCTGTTTGACTTTTTATTTGTTTGTCAGCTGACTGAAAGGAAAGTAGTTAGAGAGTGAGGGGAAAGTTCTACAGCTGACTAGGAGGCATCAAAACTGCACAATTTGCCAAATTAATTAAAAGTCCAGGCTCTCTTTTTACTTCTTTCACAAACTGTCTCCAAAAAGTTACGCGCCTAAAACTGCTTAATTAGAACGGCTGCATTTGATTTTTTTATTTTGCTTTCACTTTTTCTCACTCTCCCTCTCTCCCTAAGGCCAGCATTTCCCGAAGGTCTCTGAGTGTGTGCACAAGTGCAAATATGCACATTTTTAAATCGACGTCAATTAATTTGCCTCTGCTTCGTTCATTAGCCAGCTTTCAAGCTGCCCTTTACTTTGTCTAGTCTCACTGCAGACGTGTCTGCCAAAGCTTCTCTCGAGGCAACTCTCTCTCCTTCTCCCGCTCGGAAAGTTGGAAGCCAAAGCAAAGCTGTCTCGAGGCTTTCAACTGCCGATGTTTTGGTTCAATGGTCGTGCTTGATTGTGAATGCTGTAGACTGCAGGCTGGCTAGCTGGTGGTGGTGATGGTAAGTATGCCAAGTCTGCCTTCTTCTTCATCTATTTGCATTGTAGCCAGTGGTTGGTGGTGAAGTGTCGGTGGCAATGCGATTGCCTGCCACCAGCAGGACACTGTTCTGTCACGACTGCTGCCAGTGACATACCAACAGGCTTCCAGTAGAAGCTACCTTAGGCACAGTGAATTTATGGCCGTCAAGGTGGAAAAGAAGTAGTGGCTCACTGCAACTCCACTGGCGGCGCAGAAGCTGGCCAGGTTGAAGGTTACCGAGATGGCGTTGACAGACACTCGGCGAGCAGACAGAGAGCACATGCTAGCGTGGAAACGATGGCATCGATCAACTCGAGTCACTCGCCACAATTGAACATGTACGACTCTCAGGAAAGACTGAGGCAGAGCGAGGAAAGGAGGAGATATAGAGAAGTTGAAGAGAAGTGAGCAAAAGAAATAAAGGCCTCTATCGGTTGAGAAGGGATCAAGTCTGGAGACGGTGCTAGAGAAGTGAGAACGAAATGGGCTTGAGAAAATTATGATTCATATTCATTTGCTGGTGCTGAAAACGTGAAAGGCTCAGAAAAAAAGATGTGCATTTCTCTCTGAAGCTTCTCTCACAACGATGTGCCCAAAGCCACCATTTTTTGCTGTGCATCTTCCCTTTACTCTCCTTCACTTGCCGCCCAACCCTTTTGGATTTTTCCCATCGATCGATTAGTTGGCTGATACTGCGGCTTTTTTCTGCTCTCTCAATTCCCAGCCTCATGAATTTTGACTGTCTTGAGTAGGTGCAGAGAGCTGCAGGCAAATGGCATTTTTTCGCTGTTGCCGTTGTTGATTGATCAGCTGCCCGACAATTCTCAAGTTGCTGAGTGAACTTTTTGGCAAAATTTTGAAGTGTCTGATTGGTGCCCACTTGAAAAATGAAGCCTGGAAAGTGTACAAAGTTGAATGTTTTGTTGAAAAGAATCTCAAACGAACTGATTTTGCCCTTCTTTTAAATAAAAAAAACATATGAAAATACGGTAGAATTTGTATAAAAATAATAGTACTAGAAATGTTCTGTTTTTATTTGCAAAAATCAGTTTTGAATAGCTTTTATTGAAAAGCAAAGTATACCGTTGTGTGAATTTAATTATTGACTTTGCCAGGAGCATGAAAGCACTAAACTCGACCCTTCTCTAGAAGGTGCCTTTGATGATGGCTCTGAAAATGGTACTTCTAATTTTGCATTCAGATATATTTTTCAGGCTCGTCTTCTGTTGTCCTGTGGCGGTATATGTTTCAAGCGCATCGGTGAGATCATCTAATAGTAGGCTATTGAGAAGTTCAATTGCTGGAGGAAGCGTCCTCTTGAACGGTTGAGCGGTGTCAGTTTGGGCAATCATTAGTCATACAGGCTGATGCAGCTGCTGCTGCTCTTTTATACCAGAGTAATTTTGTATACTGCACTGACACAAACAAAGTCATCAAAAATTGTCTGCAAAATGCACGCCAATTTGCTTGCGCCTAATTACCTTTACATTAGAGGTTGCGCCGTGGTGTCTACCTGCGTTTGCTGTGCTCCACTCAATTTGTGTCTGCAATGAGAGTTAAAACTCCTAGACCAGCGCACACCACTACTGTGACTCACTTTTCTCAACTGTGCAGACAATTAATTTGCATTTTGTTTACCAGCACAAACAAAACTTGTCGCGACGAAAAAGAGGCCCACCAGTAGACTGCTCGGATGACTGGGAAAATGTGTGCAAAGGGGTTGAAGGTGGCAGTGTGCAGCTCAAGCTCCAGTGGAAGCCCCACTCTGACGGCCAAACTGCAGATCAGATTTAAAAACATCTGCACTTGGCCAAGACGATCCTCCTCGTGATACCCTTCAATTAATTGAGCAGTAGGAGGAAGAGGAAGAAATTAAAAGCCCTCGCAAACATTGCCTGCCTTAATTGCTCCAATTCGTCTTAATGTTTTCAGCAGCACCGTGTTCCCCAGCATGTCTTTCTTTCTTCTTCTGTTTATCACTAGCAGTTGTTGTTGTTTACCTTGCGCAAATTGTTCTGTTGTTTGCCCTGAAATAGTTAGCAGTTGAAAGCGTTTATTAGTTTAAGCTTTCTAAACTTGAAGGTTCTTAGACTTTAGAATGACACTAAGGGTTCATCGTACGATCTATAGACTTGTGTACGGATGTGTAATAGTGGTGACGATGAGGGGGGAAAAACTGGCGCAAAAACAATCTGAAAACTGTTTGATGATGCTATAAAAAATTTAAAAATTCAATGAGGTTTTTATATGTACTTTGGCAACGTACCTTTCTCAAACAAACACAAGCAAAGCTACTTTTTTCCCAATTATATTCAGATATTCTCCTGTACCCAAACATTTCCTTTCCTCACTTGAGCCTTACCCAAAACTATTCATCACTGTACAAATATTATTTATATCACCATTGCTCAGCTTTGTACTCCGTTCAGAAGCAGCAGCAGCATTCTTCATCTTGATCCTAATCAAATTGAGCGCAGTAGACCTGTTTGTGGAGGTTTTCCAAATTTAATTACGTTCGTCTGAGGAGACACACCAGTGTCGCCAGTTGATGGCACTGCCAGGAGACCTCGACTATGTCGGTTGCCGGGAAATTACGAAATGTCACCTCATTGTTTGGGCACATCAGAGCTTTGTCTCCCACCTTACTTCACCTCCCCTTTTAGTCTTCCCTTCTCCTCCCTTTTCTCCCTCTCTTCTTACAACAAATTTAATCTTACTGAGACAAGCAATGCTTACGACTTCGAACCCACTTTGTCCTGCAGTCTCTATTCGAGTTCTTTTATTCGTGACAATCGGCAGTTTCCCAGTCGTTTAGCCGAAGTTGAACCAGTACACTCGCTCAGTGGTGAACGTGACCGATAGACAGTCTAATTTAGATGACGACAAGTTGGCTAGGTTGTCTGACAGTTCACTAGACAAACAACAAAAGTTTTTCTTTATTTGTTGAGGTTTTTCGTTTTATTTAGATTCAGTGTCAATTGAGGTACATTTACACAAAACAGTTTGATGCCTCAAGGTTCTAGAAAACCAAAAAGAGGTTGTAGTGGCAATCGAAGTGCTACTGGGAAATTACCTGTTAAATTGACAATTGCCAGTCAGATGGCAGACAGCGATTTGTGCATGAACGTGCGCGACCGATTTAGTTTTAGACGAGCTGTAACAAACCTTTCTATTTTTTGTTTGACAACGCTTCTTTTGGTAGATGTTGCCACTGATCACCAAACACATCTTGTGAAAAGCATCAATGCTAATTGCATACAAAAATTCATTTTCCTTTTAAATACGGAATTGGTGATTGCTGTCTTACTTGAGAGTACGCTGCATTTAGTGTTTTCCAAGTGGTTTTAAAATACAATGAAACAATTTAAAAAGAATAAAAACCGAATGGTAAAAGAATGACAAGACACTGCCAGAACTATGCATCTTTTTTGTCAGTAAATTCCTTTGACAACATTTTTTCTAATAATAAAATTTTAATTTTTTCTACAAAATTAGTCTAATTTTAATATAATTGCTACCTAGTTTATATTAACTAAATTATAATAATTGTGATACCCACCAGTTCAGTTCAGTAGCCTGTTGTATCACTGGCGCAGACGTGTTTTCACCAGTTTGGACGCCGTCTCCTTTCACCTCGCCAAGCATTCTCTCTTGCCCTCTAATGGTTGCACATTTTAATTTAATCACCAAAGAACAACACAGTGTATCACTTTCCTTGAGCAAGCCCGAGTTTTGGCGGCTTCATTCACAAGAAAATAAATGACCCGTGCGGGTGCTCACTTTGTCCTGCAGTTTTTTCTAAGAAGGGAGAGAGAGGGAGAGGGAGAAAGCTGATGATGAACTTGCACTTGAGGTTGAGGAGCAGACTCGCCGCCGCTTGGCTCAAGCCATACATCCGATATGGATCATTTAATGTGAACACCAAAGACGAAGATTGAGAGGACAGTCAACTTGTTAGGCTTTTTCTTAGAAGAGGATAGAAACAAGGAAAGACAGCTCCTCTAAGTAGGCGTGTATGGAAGAGGATGAAAGAGGAGATTAATTCAGGACATCGTTACGAGGCTGCCATTTCTCTGCATTTCGCTGCGGAAAGAAAGCATGTAGCAAGGTTTATGGATCATTTAACGGGCTGAATTCGAGATGAACTTTCAGGGAAATCATTTTGCTCAAGTCCTTTGACACTGAAGGGTTTACTGACTGGAGACCAGCTTGAAAAACCTTTTCGGTCGCGATGAGGATCATTACCTGTTTTTAGAGTTTTTAGAGTTTCCATTTTAAAAATTGTTGCAGCAAAAGTCGAATGCACTTTTTGGCAGTTGCTGTGCTGTTAAATAACTCAAAGCTGCCTTTTCAGCTCTCCTACTTGAAGACCTACCTTTATCCTCTTGTAGTGGGCTAATAAATTCTGCCCCTGAACCACTAAATCTTCATGTCTAATCGTACAAGCTATTAGCGATGCTGTTTCCAGTGACTATTACTCTCCCAGTGCCTGTCTACAGCCATGTCTGCAAGTGCCCTGGCGGTGGCAGTATGGCACCCCTAGCTCTGCAAACCATTAACTGCAGGCACTCTCTAAACATAGCCAGAGAGAGAGAGAGAGAGAGAGAGAGAGAGAGAGAGAGAGAGAGAGAGA
>JAALOO010002149.1_pt1 | contig 11505 bp, 11 predicted proteins | sample 7257641 | NCBI WGS metagenome assembly JAALOO01 (sample SAMN14085613, study PRJNA598686) | mite metagenome | biome: ENVO:01001000; feature: ENVO:01001002; material: ENVO:01001226; isolation source: single female mite from University of Michigan culture on fish food culture... ... | reverse complement strand
TTTTCCAAAACCCCTCCATACGATTCAAGATAAGGTCTTTAAGATTATTTTAAGATCAAAATCAGAATTTTAGGTGCTCCAGGTAAAATCGGTTGTAAAAAACGCAAAAAGTTGTTTTCATATGGAAACTATTAGAGACGTGAAAAACTAAAAAGTTCGAGTGACGGTTGCCTTAAAGTGGGTAAAGTGTGTTTAGAGGTGAAAAGATGTGTTGGTGGTGGTGGTGGTTTGGTGGTGATCACGTTTAGAACAAAAGTTAAAAATAGTGTGTGTGTTCTAAACTGAAAGCTGTTTTTTAGTTTGAAAAGGTGCTGCTGCTGCTGCTGCCGCTAACTCCTACTGGTTGAGTTTCAAATAAATGTAATAATAATAATGTCAAGACAGTTAGCAGTTTAGCGGGAAAAAATGGAGGAAAAAGAAGATGAAGCTTGCAAAAAAGAGCTGTTTTGGAGGTAGGAGGAGGAGTTCAAGAAGATGGTGTGCTGTTAAGATAAGGAGGTGCTTAGCAAATCACAAACTGCCGCTTTCTAACACGGCTAAATATTACTACTTTTGGAAACCGATGAGGAGGAAGCAGTGGAGGAGGAGGGAAAGTAGTCAGAGGGGGCGGCGCTGCTGACAGAGCTCTTTCCGGCGGCGCTAGAGGTGGTTCCTCCTACGCTGCTCTTGGGCATTGCCTTCCCTCCACCCCCTCCTTTGCTGGCCACCATCATCTTCGAGGAGTTGGAGGCACTAGCACTGCTCTTGAACTTGCCACTCTTCGCTGTCTTCGATGATTTGCCCGAAACGGTCTTGCTCTTTTCCTTCTTCGAGCAACAGTAGCCCTTTCGGTAGAGGCCAATGACGAGGAGGAGGAGGAGAAGGGCGCCACCGACGGAGAGGAAGATCATCAGCAGGCGACCACCACCCCCACCGCCGCCGCCTTTGCCGCCATTTCGGGAGTCAACGTCATCCCAGTCAAACAGCGGCGTCGACCGACCGGGACCGTAGCCCTTTTGGCGATAGGTCTCACTGTCACCGCCCAGGTCGCAGCGATCGGCCTTGCCCGGCTTTCCCAGCTTGGCCGGCTTCACGTGCAGACAGCTGAAGAAGGCCTCAAAGGGCGTTCCAAAGGCCATGTAGTTGCGCACCCGGGGCAGGCGCCCGGTGCTGCCCAGATCCGGCCGGCCCCAGTTGAGCACCGAGTAGACGCAGCCCTTCCGGTCGTCCACCAGGTAGAGCGTCCCGGTGCGGTAGTCGACGAAGCCTCGCGGCGGCCGGCCGTCGTACTGATGTTTGCTCCACTGAACGGTCGTCTTCTCGCTCTCGAACTTCTTCAGCGCCTCAATGTCGTCGGAGAGGCGGAAGTAGCCGCCGGAGAGAAGGGCATAGTGGCAGTAGTCGAGCTTCGCCTTGAAGTTCATCCGAAAGTTCTTCTCCTCGTCCAGCCAGAGGTTGTAGACGCTGAGGATGGCCCGGTTGCCCTGCTCCTTGAAGTTCAGCTCTAAAGAGAGAGAGAGCGAAGGGAAAAAAGTGGAAATCGAAATTTTATGACATCCTCTCCCTCCCCCGCCCACTTACCAATAAACCACCCGTGGACGTCCTTGCCCGACTGGTCGTGGACAATGGCGAACTGGTCGTCATCCAGGCCGTGGTAGAAGGGCACGGTCACGGAAGAGGAGGAGGCCTGGTAGAAGATGTAATCGGAAAGGAGCGTCAACCCAAAGAGGTTCATCCGCGCGACGACCATCTGCGCCGAGTTGGAGAAGAGGTAAATGGGGTGGGAGGCGCCCTCCGCCGTGAGGATGTAGTAGGAGAGGAGGGGCGCCCGGCGGTCCACCTCCAGCAGCCGGGGCGTGTTCACCAGCTCCGCCCAGCCGACCGCTCCGTTGAAGTAGGTGGTCCAGTTGCGGAAGGTGAGGCCGGCGGTGGGCACAGTGACCGCCTTGCCATCGGCGAAAACAAACAGCGCCGAGCGGGCCGTCTCCCAGGTAATCGACAGCAGCGAGCCGTTGAAGTTGGCCCGGCCGCAGATCATCGCCTCCGCCTCCTCGGTGGTGCCTTTCACCATGGTGATAAAAAAATTGGAAGTTTAGGTGAAAAAAATTTAGGTCGGCTGGAGTTTGGGTTGAAAGTTGAAGTGGATGAATGAATGAGAAAAAGTGATGGGCTTTGTTATTAGTTTCTTCTTGTCTCATTGTTGTTGTTGTTGTGATTGTTGTTGTTGTGTCAGATGACGTGTGGGTGATGATGAAGTAGTGAAGTGATGACGAGGGTGATTTAGGAGAAAACAAAGATGACGCTTCCCATCTTTGTTGCCTGTAATCTTTGAGTAAAAGCGCTGAAAAGTTGAACATTGCGATTTGTGATTGATTAGCTGCAGTTCCTATTGGAAAAAGCCTTCCTTTTGTAGTAAAACAGAAACGGGTGTTGAAGTGCTATAATGATGACCGGCAGTAGTAGCAGTCTAAGATAATACGTGATGAAGAGGAAGAAGAAGCAGCAGAATTATAATTCTAATTAGTATAGTAATACTAATAAACAGTTTTGAAGAATAAAGTGAGAGAGTTCAGCAACTTCCCAACCACTACTGCCTTGCCGTCTTTGAGGAGGAGAAGGGTAGAGGAGGAGGAGGGAAAGTAGTCAACGGGGGCGTCTGAAAAAGATTTGGCGCCTGATGATGAAAAGAGAAAAGAGAGGAGTTGACGTTGTAATAATGCAAATAATTTGGCAGCACACAGTTTGGCAGGAGAAAAAAAGAGGGTGTGCGCAAAAAAAGAAGGAGCTGCTTTGAAGAAAAAAAATGAGGAGTTTGGGAGAGGAGGTTGGTGCTGAGAACAGAACAGTCCGTCAGCTACTTGCGTAAGCGATACTTCACCCCTCGATGCTAAGAGGGGGTGGCGGCACTGCTGACAGAGCTCTTGCTGGCAGCATTGCTGAAGGTGCTCTTGCTGGAGGCACTGCTCACTGAGCTCTTTCCGGCGGCGCTGGAGGTTACCCCACCAACGCTGCTCTTGGGCATTGCCTTCCCCCCACCCCCTCCTTTGCTGGCCACCATCATCTTCGAGGAGGCACTAGCACTGCTTTTGAACTTGCCACTCTTCGCTGTCTTCGATGATTTGCCCGAAACGGTCTTACTCTTCTTTGAGCAGCAGCCCTTTCGGTAGAGGCCAAAGACAAGGAGGAGGAGGAGAAGGGCGCCACCAGCAGTTAGGAAGATCATCAGCAGGTGACCACCACCACCACTACCACCGCCGCCTCTGATGCCGCTCTTCTGGACGTCATCCTCGCTCTCTTCGATACGCAGAGTGGAGCGACCTGGACCGTAGCCCTTTTCGCGGTAAATCTCACTTTCCCCGCCGAGGTCGCAGCGATCGGGGGCGCCTTTCTCGTGAGCCTTGCCCTGTTTGAGGTGCTCTGGCCAGCAGTCGAAAAACTGCTCAAACGGCGTTCCAAAGGCCTTTAGAAAGAGAGGGGCAGGTAAATTGAAAAGCTTTGGGCACAGAACATAGCTCCTCTCTCTCTCTCTCTCTCTCTCTCTTACCCTGTACTTCTTCACCGTGCCCTTTTCACTGGTGCCCAAATCAGGTCGTCCCCAGGCGAGCACCGAGTAGACGCAGCCCTTCTCATCCTCCACCAGAAAGAGCGTCCCGGTGCGGTAGTCGACGAAGCCTCGCGGCGGTCGGCCGTGGGTGGCATTCACCGCCCACTGAACCGTCGTCTTCTCGTTCTCGAACTTCTTCACCACCTCTCGGCTGCCGGAGAGCAGGAGGAAGCCCTCGGAGAGGACCGCGTAGTGGCAGTACTTGCTCTTGGCGGAAAAGTCCACCGTGGGCTTGTCCACGAAGAAGGGCCAGAGGGGGCTGCCCTGGTTCAGCCAGAGGTTGTAGACGCTGAGCACGGCTCGGTTTCCAGCATCCCGGAAATTCAACTCTGAAATGATGGGAAAAAAAGAAGAAAAAAGTGGACAGACATTGGTTAATCAGACTCTTCTAGGACATCCTTCTCCCACTTACCGATAAACCACCCGTAGACGTCCTTGCCTGACTGGTCGTGGACGATGGCGAACTGCTTGTCGTGGAGCCGCCCATTGGTGTCCATGGTGTAGGGGAGCTCGGTGGAGCTAGCCGCCCGGCCGAGGCGGGCCACCACGGCGTGGCCGGCGTCGGCGAAGATCACCACCGGGGAGTGGGCAGAGGGCACGCTGAGCAGGTAGTAGGCGACCAGGGGCTGGCTGCGACGCCCCCCTAGGCCTTCGAGGGAGGCCTCGTCCAGGTTCTGCCGCGCCGACCAGACCACCCGCTCCTGGTCGTCCATCTCCTCCCCGTTGTGGTAGTAGGTGGTCCAGCGGCGGGGGCTGAGGCCGTCGGCGGGCACCTCCACCGGTCGCTTCTCGCCGGCGAAGAAGAGGAGCACCGAGCGGGCCGTGGCCCAGGTGATCGACAGCAGCGAGCCGTGGTAGCTGGCGCGGCCGCAGATCATCGCCTCCGGCGCCTCCGTAGCTTGGAAGGTGGCTTTCCCCATGATGAAGAGTTCTAGACGATGGTGGTGGTGGTAGTAGCTGTTGTGTTTCGTCGTTGGCTGGCTGGGTGGGTGACGTGTCAGGTGTAGTGCCGATGACTGGTGATGACTGGTGACGGTGAGATTTGATGAGTAGTGATGAAACGTGAGAGGTGACGTTCCTTTTTATGCTTTGCGATGTTCTGCAAAACGCTCTCCCTTTTTTTCGAACAACACAGCTGAGCAGCAGAAGCAGCAGCTTTTGGTGTGTGTGTTTTTGTTGCTGGCAAAAAAAGATTTGGCGCCTGATGAAGAGGAGAAAAGAGGAGTTGACGCTATAATAATGCACATAATAATTTGGCAGCATACAGTTTGGCAGAAGAAAAAGAGAGCTGTGTGCGCAAAAAAGGAGCTGCTTTTAAGCGAAAAAATGAGGAGTTTGGGAGAGGAGGTTGGTGCTGAGAGAGGAAAGTCCGTCAGCTATTTATAAGCGGCACGTCCCCCCCCCCCCATACAGGCATTACTTTCCAGTCTTTGATGAAGAGGAGGTTGTAGAGGAGGCAGCAGAGGAGGAGGGAAAGTAGTCAGAGGGGGTGGCGGCGCTGCTGACTGAGCTCTTTCCGGCAGCGCTGGAGGTTACCCCTCCTACGCTGCTCTTGGGCATTGCCTTCCCTCCTCCTGCCCCTCCTTTGCTGGCCACCATCATCTTCGAGGAGTTGGAGGTGGCACTGCTCTTGAACTTGCCACTCTTCGCTGTCTTTGATTTCCCCGAAACGGTCTTTTCCTTTTTCAAACAGCAGCCTTTTCTGTAAAGGCCAATGACGAGGAGGAGAAGGAGAAGGGCGCCACCGACGGAGAGGAAGATCATCAGCAGGTGAGCACCACCACCACCACCACCACCACCAGCACCGCCTCTGATGCCGCCGTTCTTCTGGGCGTCATCCTCACTCGATTCGTGAAACGGAGTGCCGCGAAATGAACCGAAGCCCTTGTCGCGGTAAAGCTCACTCTCACCGCCCAGGCTGCAGCGATCGGCATCCTCTTCCCCGGCACTCTTGACACTCTTGACGTGCTGACAGCTGAAAAACCTCTCAAAGGCCGTCCCAAAGGCCGCGTACTGCATCACCTTCAGGTGGTCGTGGGTGCGGACGAGGGTGGGCCGGCCCCAGTTGAGCACCGAGTAGACGCAGCCCTTCCGGTCGTCCACCAGGTAGAGCGTCCCGGTGCGGTAGTCGACGAAGCCTCGCGGCGCCCGGCCGTGGGTGGCATTTGCCGCCCACTTCACCGTGGTCTTCTCGTTCTCAAACTTCGCCAGCAAACTCCTCTCATCGGCCAGCTTGAGGGAGCCCTCGGAGAGGAGGGCGTAGTAGCCGTGCTCCCGCTTGGCGTCAAAGTCCACCGCGTACTTCCGCTCCTCTCCTCCTAGCCAGAGGCTGTAGATGCTGAGCACGGCCCGGTTTCCCTGCTCCTTGTCGTTCAGCTCTGAAAAGAAAAAAAAAGGAAACATGTTTAATTAGACTTTAGGAAATCTTCGCCCCCACAGCTTACCGATAAACCACCCGTAGACGGTCTGGCCCGACTGGTCGTGGACGATGGTAAAGTTGCTGTCCGTCAGGCCGTTGTTCTTGCCTTTGCTATCATGCTCAAAGGCCCAGTCGAAGAGGCGCGCCGGCCCCAGCCAGTTGCTGCGCACCACGCCCAGCTGGCGGGCGTTGGCGATGAGGAAGACCTCCTTGGAGGCGCCCTCGGCGCTGAGGATGTAGTAGGCGTGCAGCGGCGAGGTGGCCGCCTCGATGCTGAGGAAGTGCCGGTGGGCGGTGACCTCATCGCCGGTGATCCCCGCCCCCGTGGAGGTATCGAAGGTGGTCCAGCCGTGGGGCGTGAGGCCGGCGTTGGGAACCACAGCCGCCGAGCCATTGGAGAAGGCGAACAGCGCCAGGTGAGAGTTGGCCCAGGTGATGGAGGCGAGGGAGCTGTTGAAGTCGGCTCGGCTGCAGATCAGCGCCTCGGCCTCTTCGTTTGAGGCCTTTACCATTATTGTGCCTTTAAAGTGGACTTCTTTTGTTCTTGGCTGTCAAAAGGTGGAAATGAGTTTCGCTGAAGGTGATGATGAGCTTGGTGTGGAGTTGCTGCTTCGGCGGTTGACGTGTCTGTAGTCTGAAGTAGTGTTCATTTTAGAATTGGCCGGCTTTTGAGAAAGGTGTGTAGAATTTCCTTTTTTGAAAGGCGCCATTTTTCAACCATCAGCAACAGCATCAGCTGCAGCTGCAAAGTCGGCAAAACCAAAGATGGGCAAATTATAATGTAAGAAAACAAAAAAGGTTGAAACCCGTTAAAAATCGGAAACGAGTTTCGATGCTGCTGCTGCTGCCGATGCCGCTAGCTTTGCCCTACTTTTTCAGCCACAAAGAGAAAGAGAAAGAGAGCCGCGCCAAAACAACAGCTGTGTGTCGTCTGCAGAAAAAGTGTAGATGAGAGCAGAAAGAGAAGCGGAGAGAAGAAGCGAAGGCTTGCTTCTGTGTTGGCAAAACGACAACAACAAACACCGCCAGAACAGACCGAAACAACACCTGAAAGAAGATGAAAAGATGAAACCCAATGAATAACGACAAATCTGGTGTGTGTTTTACGTTTTACCTACTACTTACCGTAGCTTAGAGAATGCCCAATGAAGAGTTGGACGAGCATGAGGGCGAAAATGGTGCAGCAACAGAAATGGCCATGGTAGCCACATCACCACTGCCACCACAGCCACCAACTTCAGCAGATAAAGATAAAGTCGAAGAAGAAGATGACGATGACACTGAAGACGATCAGGAGCAAAAGAACAGCCTCAGCAGCGTCGACCTCGCCCGAATTGAACTGCTGGTGGCGCAGAAGACGGCGCTGAAGCCTGGTAAGGGCCAAGGGTTAATCTTTTTTCTAACGATACTTACCACAACTTCTTGTTTTTGCAGGCCGATGGTCACCACCCAAGCGACACCTCTTCACCGGAATGGCCTTCACGGGGATGCTGGCGCTGTACGCGCTTCGCTTCAACCTCTCCGTGGTCATCGTGTCGATGGTGAAAAGCGGCAAAAACGGAACAGCATCTTCCACCGATTCCACACAAGAAGGTGATGGTGGTGAATTCGCCTGGGACGAACGGGTTCAGTCGCAGGTACTGTCCGCCTTCTTCTTCGGCTACGTCGTCTCGCAGCTGCCGGGCGGCTGGCTGGCGGACAACAGCCGCCTGGGCGCCAAGTGGCTCCTCGGCCTGGGCATCCTCCTGACGGCGGTCTTCACGATGCTCAGTCCGCTGGCGGCCCGGCTCCACCACGGCCTCTTCATTGCCTGTCGCGTCGTGGAAGGTCTTTTCGAGGTTTGCGAGGCGCTTGATAGCCAACCAAGATCTCAATTTCCAGAGCAGCAGCTCAATTTCGATTTCTATTTCCACCCACCCAGGGCGTCGTCATTCCCTGCATGCACTCGCTGATCGCCAAGTGGTGCCCGCCGGGGGAGCGCAGCACCACCGCCGGCATCATCTACTCCGGCTCGCACTTTGGCACCGTCCTCACCATGCCCGTGGCGGCGCTTATCAGCGACACGCCGGCCCTGGGCGGCTGGCCCTCTGTCTTCTACCTCTTTGGGGGCGTCAGCCTGCTCTGGTCGGTGGCCTGGCTGTGGCTGGTGGCGGAGCGCCCGGTCGACCACCCCACCATCAGCAGGGAGGAGCTGCGGCTGATACTGATGGCCCAGAACAGTGGCGGGGGAGGTGGAAATAGCGGCGGCGGCTCGGGAAAGGTAAACAACTCTATTTTCTTATCAAATCTTGGAAGATCTTATCAACAAGTTCAATCTGTTTTTTTTGTTCAGAAGCAAGCCGTTCCCTGGCTCTCCCTGCTCACCTCGGTCCCACTTTGGGCCCTTACCATCACACACTTTGGCCAGAACTGGGGCTTCTACACGCTGCTGACGCAGATGCCACGGTACTTCCGGGAACTAGGTTTTGATCTGACCAGCGTAAGCTTTCTATTTTAATAAAAATCAGCTTTTAGAATCAGGACTAACCAGGATTTTCTCTGTTCAGAACGGCCTCTTCTCAGCACTGCCCTACCTGAGCCAGGCGCTGGTGGGCATCGGCGCCGGCCTGCTCGCCGACCGACTACTACTGAAAGGCGGGAACAAACGGTGCTGCAGCAGCCTAGGCCTCCTCCGGAAGACCTTCAACAGCGTCGCCTTCTTCGGCGCCGGCGCCTGTCTGCTGCTGGTGACGCTGGTCGGCCGCAGCCAGCCGCTGAACCTCCTCCTGCTGGTCGGGGCCCTCGGCCTGGACGGCCTCGCCACGGTGGGCTTCTACGTGACGCACATCGACATGTCGCCCGCCTACGCCGCCTCGCTGATGGGCGTCACTAACTGCGTGGCCAACTTTGCCGGCATCTTTGCGCCCCTTGTTGTCGGGCAGATTCTCATCACTTCCGGTGGTGCAGGGGGTGATGGTGGTGAAGACTCGGAGCGGGTTCTCCGCGCCTGGCACTCCGTCTTTCACCTCTCCGCGGCCGTCTTCTTTGCCGCGGCGCTCGTCTTCATTCTCTTTGGCTCCAACGCCGTCCAAAGTTGGAATGATCCAGCCAGGGATCGAGCAAAGAGGAAAAAGAGAGGAGATGAAGCTTTGTAGAGTGAAGTTTTAACAGTCTTCTTCAATAAAAGATGAATGAAAGTCTTTGTCAGCAGGTTGATGAGGTACGGTTCAATCACCTCCCAATTGTGGAAGCCATGAAGAGTTAGGTGGGTGAGTCGAGGGGCCCAGTTGCCTTGAGCATCTCTACGGTGTGGGCGTGGAATGGTAAACTTTTACTCCACCACCAGGTCAAAGGTCGAGTGCTCGGAGATTCGGTAAAAGCCCAGCGAGTCGAGGTAGAAGGTGGCCATTTTGAGGTCGGCCACGGCGAGGGAGGTTTTCTGGAGCAGCGCTGCAGACTGGAGTTCGGCGGAGGAGATCAAGGAGGGGAAGTTCACTGAAGACCTTCACCAGATGACAGAAGGAATTTGGTTGAAAAAACAAAAAGTTTAATAGTGTTTAGTATGAAGCAAAATGACGGCTTTTAGATAAGGAAAAAAGCCCAAAAAGAGGTCCCTGAATGCTCAAATTTCTTTCAAAAGTACTCTAAAAGTGTGTTTAGAGTGTATTTAAGGTAATTAGAATGAGTTGGGATCGAGAAAAGTGCAAACTGGAACTTGCCCATCAGAACAAGTCACTCTCCTAGGACTGTCACCTGCTCCGGTGAGCAGTCTCCGTACTGGCGTTTTCTCCAGAACCCCTTAAGCAGACATTCGGGCCGTTCGACCCCTTTCCGACCGAAATTTCCGGTTTTCTTTACACCGTTGGAAAGCTTGCGACAGTGCGCTTCTTTTAAGACCAAAATTAGCCAAATCGGTAAAGGGGAAGTACCCGAAAAGCGGAACCGGATTTTCCTAACCTAAATGCAACCTAACCTAAATTTAGGCGGGAAAAGTCTTCCCGGAAAGCTTTCTGTAAACATTGCCCGATTTTTTTCACTCTGTTTTGTTTTGTTCACGACTGAACTGAACTTTGTTTTCCAACTTTGTTTTCTTTATTCCGAAACTTCTTTTGATCACCACCTCCCCCAATGGATCCTCTTCTTTGGACACCTACTTTGAATGGGCGACTGCTAACGTTTCTCCGCCACCATAATCTTTGGGTAAGTTTGCAGACATCCACTCTCTGCTTTATAACTTTATTGTGCAGTCTCAACTTTTGAATTCAGTCTTGGCATGACTGCTACGGCTCATCACCTCGATACTATCACAAACATTTAAAAAATGTCTTTTACCACTTTAAATTCCTGTTACACTGTTGCCAAAAAAAACTACCACAACCGTATTTCCCCCTCCCTTGGCAAGTTCTTTATTTGCAGTCAATTATCACTAACATTCTGCAAAGATTGCAGTATATAGTATAATTTACTAGTTTGCCAAAAACTCTATCGTCGCCGTTGTCTGTCACCACTTGTTCAATGAAAGCTAGACATCGCACACACACACACACACACGACTTTTTGACGGTGGTGGGGAGGCAATAAAACATTAGCAAAGCAGAATAACAATAATAATAACCGCAAGCAGATCCGACAAGTGGTTGCTAATCTCCGCCACTACTACTCCGGTCTTTCCCCGGTTTCCCCCTTTTTTCTTACAGATAACTTTTTGTGTTTTATGACGACAATTTGGTGGTCACACGTCAGCCCACAAATACGCACACACTTTCTCCTTTTAATCTAGATCCTCATCATAAAAGAACAGAGCCACTAGGACTGCTTTAGCACTAAATGCCCAAAAAGCAGGCTAATTAATTACTAGGCCATCACTGCTAACACCTAACACTCGTGCTGGAGATGTTGAACATCACCAAAAAGATTACCAACTAAAGCCCACATCAACAACAACAACAACAACAACAAAGTTGCTACATTTGAAGCGTGTCTACGCTGGTACACCTGACAACGAGCTTGAAAATTGGCTGGCGTGAAGAATAAAAATGCTCTTGTCTTTATTGCCACCAAGGTGCAAAGGTGGCGAAGCAACAAACAGGCACAAAAAATGGATCCGTCGACGTCGATGTTATCACCATCATCATCGTCATCACCGGAGCGCTTTTTATTTCAACAACTCATGCCTGCCTGCCTGCCAAAGCTGCAATGTGTTGGCTAGCCGCAAGTTCCGCTGCACTTGATGTTCCCTGCAATCGTTACGGGGCAAAAAAAAGAACAAAAAGACAGTGATGTCGAAAGTAGTAGTGGAAATAACTGTGTGTGTTTGTGTGTCTGTCTGTCTGTTGCACTGGAAAACTTCTACACTCTTCTTATCTCCTTCTCTCTTTTCTCTTTTTTTTAAAAGTAGTCATCGGCAAAGTTTGTCTGTCACTGGCCAATCTCCTCAATTGGTTTTGGCTGAAGTAGAAGTGACATTTTCAAGCTCTCTCTCTCTCTCTCTCTCTCTCTCTCTCTCTCTCTCTCTCTCTCTCTC
>JAALOO010002148.1_pt1 | contig 11518 bp, 12 predicted proteins | sample 7257641 | NCBI WGS metagenome assembly JAALOO01 (sample SAMN14085613, study PRJNA598686) | mite metagenome | biome: ENVO:01001000; feature: ENVO:01001002; material: ENVO:01001226; isolation source: single female mite from University of Michigan culture on fish food culture... ... | reverse complement strand
CTCTCTCTCTCTCTCTCTCTCTCTCTCTCTCTCTCTCTCTCTCTCTCTCTCCTTTTCACTCTTCTTTACTCTCCTCCCAAAGTTCAACTATTATTGCACTTGTAGGCTGAAATAATAGCACCACCACAAGACAGCGAAAAATTTGAATATGAAACATCAAAGAGGAGGCTGAAGTTCAGGACTCTTCGACTCTCTTCGGTGATCAGAAATCAGCCAGTCAGTCAGTCAGTCACTAGTTAATAATGCGGTAATGAGCGTACTATCGTTTTGACGTCACTCGTAAACTTACTCTTTCCAACTTCGGACTACGTTCAGAAAGTCACGGAAGACAACGGAGAACGAGTAAAGAAAGAGAGAAACGAGTTAACGGTCTCTGTGTTTCAGCAACAACAACCTGTGCTTCGTTGTCTCGGGCAAAAAGTACGCAAAAGTGCGCAAAAGGTTGCACATGTTGGTTGGCAACCGAGACTAAAACCGGATCTGAACTGAGCTGCTGTCCGGGAAAAGAGTGGACGATGTTGATGATGATTGTCTGTGTTGCCCTGTCTGTGGAAAGCAGATTATGCTCGAAAGTAAAAGTGGTGGTGGTGAAGAGAAAGATGGAGAAAATTGTAGAGAAAAGGAAAGAGAAAGTCAAGGAGAGAGAGAGAAAGAGTCTTTACTGGTCATTTCCTGTTGGCCACTCTTTTAGAAGCTCACTCTACAAAGTCTTCCACAGTGGATTGTCTTCTAACCAAACACAATTTAGCTTCAGTCAGTAAGCTGTATCCTCGGTCTGAGGACATTATCATCATCGATTTTGATTTGATTTGCAATATCCGTTTTTGAAAAATTATCATCATGGATCCTCAAGAAGATCAGCAACAGTCAAAACCGATTCCTGTAGCTGAAAAATCACTTTCTTTAGAGATTGAAGTCTACCGAGGCCTCGGTGATGGCCAACCAAACGTTCCCGTTCCAAAGAGCATCTTCAAGCAAATTTACGCTCAGGTGAGCAAGGTAAAGTGGACCAACGTGATTGTCCTTATTACGGCTCATCTGCTCGCTGTCGTTGGGTACTACTACAACTGCACACATGACATCAAATTGCATACCGTCTTTTTTGCCGCATTTATTGGCCTTTTTTCGGGTGAGTATTTTTTTGCAAAAGTTTTGTGTTATAATGTTAACATTTTGGTGATTTTTAGGTCTAGGAATGTCTGTCGGAGCGCACCGGCTTTGGTAAGTTAAAAAGAGAAAAAAGGTTTTGTTGATAAAACTTATCAAATTATTTTTTGGCATTTCCAGGGCTCATCGATCTTTTAAAGCTCGCTTACCGCTAAAACTCTTCCTCGCCGCCTTCCAAACGATGACCATGAACGGCAGCGCCTTCAGCTACGCCCGAGACCACCGAACGCACCACAAGTACTCGGACACTGACTCCGACCCGAAGAACCCCAGTCGAGGTCTTTTCTACTCTCACATTGGCTGGTGGTGCCTGAAGAAGTCGGCCACGGTGAAGGCGGCCGGAAATAAGCTCGACTTCAGCGACCTGCGCGACGACTGGGTCGTCTGGGGCCAGCACCGATTCTACGTTCCACTGTTTATCATCCTCGGCATTGGCTTTCCCGTGGCGGTTCCGGTGTACTGTTGGGGTGAAAACCCGATGACCGCTTTCTATCTTTGTGGGGTGATTCGAACTGTGGTGGTGTTGCATCATCTCTTCACCGTCAATTCGATTGCGCACTTTTTTGGTCACCGACCGTACGATTTTCGAATTCGACCGACTGAGAATCGACTGGTCATCTATTTGTCTATGGGAGAAGGTAACTGTTGAAAACTGTTGAAAAATTTTTAAATTGTAACCACCTGTTGATTTTTTAATAGGAAATCACAACTATCATCACACTTTCCCCTATGACTACTCGAGCAGTGAAAAGCAGGCTTGGGAGTTCTTCAACCCCTCGACGCTTTTTATTGATCTTGCCGCTGCTCTAGGCCTAGCCTATGACCGGAAACGGGCGTCTAGGGCGGTCATCGAGGGCACCATCAAGCGGAAGGGAGTTCCCGCCTATTTTGACGCTCCGAGAGGAATTGTTTTCCGGGTAACTTATGGAATTTTTGACTGGATCTTTGGCCTGCTCTTTGCCCTTTGGCCCGTCTACCCGATCCTTCTCTTCAAGTATCTGACCGGGCGGACGATTGTGCTGTTTTAAAGCTTATGTTGAATGGATAATCAAATCAAAACTGCACTGTTGATCATTTTAGTTCTCATATTTTTCTCCTTCTTTCTCTTTTTATTTTTCTCATTTGTTGTGTTAACCATCATCATTTCTATTAGCTCTTGTGGCTTCCGCTTTCTCTCTCCTTCTCGTCTTCTCATTTACTCATTTTTTCTTTCTCACCTTTTCTTTGTATTTTTTTCCTGCCAAATGCCTTTAATATCTGACCAAATACTACACTGTTTGTAATTTGTAACTTGCTATATTTAAATAAAAATGTAAACCAAAAAAAGTTTTAAAAATAAGGGGCAGAAGGCGGGGGTCTAGTCATTCAATACGTTTTTCTGGAGATTTTACCGTTTCTCCCGGTTAAATGACTGTAGCCCCGCCGCCTTCTGCAAGCAAAGAATGCTCAAGCAGGCTTTTATACTCTGCTCAAAAGAAAGGCTGCACTTGCCGACAGGCGCTAAGCAGGAGAAGATCTGATAAGAATCTCGTTCCACAGAACTGAAAAGGTTTCAGAAGTTTTGAACCAAATTTTGACTGATTTTTTGGCTATTTTTTATACGCAACCTGTTGCACGGAAGTCTGCTCTACCAATTTGCCTTTTTAGCTGACAGTTTTAGGTGCTCAGAAAGCTGGGTAATTATTTAATCAGCCGTCAACTGAGCTGAGATTTCTTTTCTCTCGGATAAATCAGTGCTGCTGCTGCTGCTGTTGCTGATATCAGCGATTTCGGCGACAATGTAACTGTTGTTTGCTCTTATCATCTGCTGCTGCTGATCGTTGTGAGTAGATAATCGTCGCTGTGCGGCTAATCGTTTGTCAGCATTTCCCTCTTTTTTTCAGTGATTGCTGCTGCTGCTGAGAAAAAGTGCTCTCTCGAAACTAACAAGTCAGTCAGTGGCAGAGGCCGTTTAACTCATTAAACAGTAATTACAGAAATGAATGTTGTGAATGAAATGTCAAACCACCACTACTACTGCCACTACTACAACTGGGGAGAAAATAGCAAAAGTGTCATTCACTCCAACACAAAGGAGTGCATGCACTCACACTTGTTTTTGAAATTTTTGGCGGCAGTTTGCCACTTTTTGTTTTGTTTTGAGTAGACGACAGAAAAACAAGTTAATTAATTCTGCAATGTCACAGAGTAGTAGTTTTAAACAAGGCAAGACATTCTGCCTTGAAAAAGCTGAAAAAACATCAGAAATGAAAGTCGAAAAATCCTGTTACTGTCCACTCATTTTCATTCATTCATTCTTTTCTGTCTTGAGACCCCACTTTAAACTTTGGCCTTTTTCTTTTTGGGGGCTGACCTTCTCCTCCTCCTCTTCTCAATTTTCAATTTTCTTTTCTTTTTCCCTTCTTTCCTAGCCGTGTGAATGTCCTGCGGGCAATGTGTCTGCGTCTGTCTCCGTCTTCGTCTCCGTCTGTGTGTTTAGAGGGTAGATCGCCTTCTTGTTGGCTAGCTGCTGTCGCACACATCTGCTACCTTTTCTTTCTCTATTCCCTCTTTTCTCTCTCCTCTTCTTTTCAGTCTCAGTCTTCTCAGTGTTCTTTGTAAGTCAATGGAGAGGTATGTGGCCACCAGCACATGTGTGGTGGTAAGCAGGCAGGCAGGCAGGCCAGCTTGCAGTTTGGAGTCTGCTCAGCTCAGACACTGCAAAGTTTGAGCCTGACACGACAAAGCTGCTGCCGCTGCTGAGAAGTGCTTCTGTGGAGACAGTGTCATCAGTAGACAGCTTTGGGCATGTTTTTGTCTGCAGTGGCTTGCCCTTTTTCAGTCACCGACTTCATCGTCATCTTTTGCCCTTTTGCTGCTGTAACAGTGATCTTTCCCATCTTTGGTGACCACCATCATCACCTTCATCATCACCTCTTTAGTTTGTGATTATCTTAATTTTTAAAAATAAGAAGCTAGAATTTTGAGCTTTAGAACTTCTTCATCATCACCACCTCCACCGTTGTCCAATGGAGCTTAAGGTAAAGAACAGTTCAAGAGCAGAATTTGAGGATTCTTTAGGTTCTAAACTTCTTTTGAATATTCTTCTAGGTCTGGTGCGAGGGCATCCCTCGAGTGGTCTGCGGCGCCTCCGCCACCACCACCTGCCAGGACGTGGTCTTCGCCCTCGCCCATGCCACCGGCCAAGTTGGGCGCTTTATTCTAATTGAAAAGTGGCGCCACTGTGAACGGGTCCTAGCTCCGAATGATCGGCCCCTAGCTTCTCTTCTTAAATTCGGCGAGTACGCCGCCGATGTGACCTTTGTGATGAAGAAGAGCGGCGAGGTTTCCACTGCCTCCTCAAATTCGAATTCAGCCCAAAACAATGGCGGAAAAGTAAACAATGGAGGAGGAGGAGGTAATCAACGGACCACTCTTCTTTTAAATAGCAGTGGAGGCAAAAAACCATCGGACAGTGAACTTCTTCATCATCAGCAGCAAAGAAAAGTGCTCCAGAATTCTGGTGATCAGAATGTTCCTCCCTCTCAGCCTCAACCTCAGCCTCAACTTCAGAGCGTCATGTCCACCTCCAAGTCCGCTGGAGCCCTATCAGCTTATCAAAATAACAACAGTAATTATTCAGCAACCCTGCCCCACCGAGGCCACCGCCCGGAGCCCTTTGTACGGTCGATCTCCTTTCACAAGCCCGCCGAGCTTCAGTTGGCCAATGGTGGCGAGGTGATACTAACATCGTCTACTAGTCACCATCCCAATCACCCTCACCACCAGCACACCTACTCGATGTCCAATAGTAATAGGAGTGGAGTTAACTACGTTCCAGTCTCGGGGGTGAACGGCAGAGCGGCGGGAGTTTCTTATCAACAGGAAGCCAAACACGAGCCAATCTACTCCACTAAAGCTGGTGCTCAGAACAACAGCTCCAGACCGCCTCAGCCGCCGCCCTATCAGGAGGCCATTACCAAGAGTTCACTGTTTAATGGCAGCAATTCCAATTCCAATTCCAATTCCAATTCGAACTCTAACGGAATTTATGGCTACATTGGAGGAAATACAGCTAAACAACAGCAGCAGCAGCTAAATTCTAGTCAACAACAACAACAGCAACAACAGCAACAAACCAATGGCCTTGCTTATCAGCAGCACCAGCATTATCAAAACAAACAGCAGCAGCAACAACAGCCCACTCCACTTCACGAACACCAGCGAATGAACATGATGAACAGCAATGGAGGAACTTCGAAAAATCACCACCTCACCAAAAATCACCTTTCTTACCTTCAGCAGGAAACTCGTAGTATTATCGATGCTCAGCAGCAGACGATCAAAAAGCAGGAAAAGGTACGGAAAATTTTGGAAATTTTTTAAGGTTCTAAAACTTATCAATTTTTATCAGGACATGGTCACCATCGACCAGGAGTTAAACGCAGTCCAAAGACGCCTATCAGCTAATGAACGAGTCGTCGCTCAGTACCGCGCCGAGATGGACTACCTTCACGAGATTTGGCTCGACCAGGAGGCCCTTTTGGGACGTCTTGAGGCGGAAAACCTCGAAGAGGAGCTCGAACGGCTGATCACCGAGGCGAAAGCCTATGAGGACGAGTTGGCGGAAGTTCGATCGAGGTTGTCCACCTGCGAGGCGGACATTGCCCGAAGTCGTGAGCAGATCAGCAGTCTGATGGTGCAGGTGGACGAGGCGGCTAAAGCTAAAGATAAGGAAAGGAAAAAGGAGGAGGATAAGAGTGAAAATGAGCAGCAGCAGCAGGCAAAACTGTACAGCTCGTTGCAAAAGTCCATTTTAGAAAAGACAAAGGAGATTGAGTCTCAGGTACAAAATTTGATGACCTTTTTGTTAAACTTCTATTTTAATAACCTTCTTTTCTTTTTTATTTAGAAACTTGACCTAAACCTTCTCTGCGCCTCAATTGAACGCCTTGACCAGACAATCCAGGACAAGAATGGCATCATTGATCAGCTCGTAGTGGAGATCAAGGACGCCAATGTCGAAGGACTCAGCCTCAGTGGAGCGTTGAAGGGCTCTTCAGCGGGTGATGGACTTACAGTTCGACTTGATGAGAGTCACCCGCAGAACCAGAAGTCTCAACAGAGCTCTAATCATCAGATGCTGATGCAGAATCCAATGAACTCCACAACTTCAGCAAATTCAAGCTCAACTCGGAAGATTTCCGTCCTGCCGAGTGAACTGGGGAACACCGTGCCGACGATGAAAAATCCCGACGGAATTTGGGTCTAGAATTTTTCTTTTCTTCAGTACTTTTTTGCACTTACTTACTTACTTGCCTACCTTTTCACCCAACGACTTATCAATATTATTTTTTTCTCATTTTATTATTTCCTACCAATTCCGCTCACAATTACGAACTACTACCTGGATAACAGAACAATAATAACACCAACTGATGATTTGCACTAATTTACTGTGCTTTAAAATGTGTGCAAATTAGCCAAACAAACCGTTTACCAGTTTACAGTTTATGACTTTTTTCCGGTTTTGGTTTTGGCTTTGGTGAAAGCAGAAACAAGAGTTGTGGTGATTGATTGAAGTGGAAAGTTTTTTCGCCTTGTTAGCTCTTCTCAAAGTGAGCTTTCCTTTCCTTTCCTCTTCGCTCGCTTTTGCCCAGACTGAGCAATAGAGGGAACACTGTGTTTGGGGAAATGGGATAAAGAGAGTGAGAGACATAAACAAATCGTGCACCGCTGCTGCTGCTGTTGTCCCAATTGGCAGCCTATGCCGCTAACTGAAGACTATTCTATTGACTGCAAAAGACGGGATCGGTTTCACCACCACCACCCGAGGTTTTTGCCAAGTAAGCCAAAACAGCTGCCATTCATCTTGACATACTTACCAGTAGTCGGGATTTCACACATATTCTCCCACTTCTCTTCAGTTTAACCTAGATTATCTGCTGAGGAGGAGGAGGAGGATTCTGTGCAGTGATTGGCAGTCGTCTTCGCTTTTTGCCGCATCGTCATCTTATTCTTCTCTTTTTCACCAGTCACTGCCAATTCATTCCCGCAGATTCAGTAGTTGTGTGGTGATTTCGAAATCGTTCTCTCCTTTTTTCTATTTCTGTGCAAAAATTACCAACACTGCCGCCGTCAAAGCCGTGAGAAATCTCGACTAACTACTGTACCGACAATTTGCTGTACAGTTTCTTTTTCTTTTTCTGGTGATGATTGCCTGCCTTTGAAGTTTTCAAGTCAAGTTGAGGTATCCTTTTTTCGGGTGCAACACCTCATATTTCTGCCGTCTCTGTCGACTCGTCCAATTAACACGCCACAATCTATTTCAAGTTCTTTACTTTTTGCCAGTCATCCTGATCATCGGCGATTGAAAAGAAGAAAAACAAGAGCCGTTGTTTTTGTTATCGCCCCTAATTTGATCAATCATCACATTTCTTATCATCACCCCAACCATCACCACCTCAAAATGCTCTACTACTGCGGCTTTGACACTTTCCTGCAGTTCCGGCAGAAAAGCGGCAAAAACAACGTCTTCCTCCAGCCACTCTCCGACCTGGTGCTCGACCGCCAGGACAAGGTCATCAACGCCTTCATCGGCTGGTGTTCTCTCTTCCTCCAAACGGGCAAAGGTCAAGTCCTTTACTTGGGCTACTCCAAAGCAAAAACCAGTCCGTCGGGTAAACCTGAGCCGGAAAAGCGGAACGACATGGTCGTCTGCTCCGAGGTGCCCAAGTACATCGTCAACATTGAGTGTGCCTCGCAGGCGACCTTCCTCCTCACCCTTGATCTTGATCTCTACAAGTGGTAAATTAGAATTTTATTATTTAGGGTTTCAGTTAAAACCTAAAATCTTTTACTAAAATATTTTCTAGGTCTGGATTCAACTTTGCCAAAACATTCCCCACGCACATTTCCCTTGACCCAAACGCCAGCAGCATCAGCAGCAATAACAATGATGACCCCACCCAAAATTCAACCACAACAGCAAAATCAGGTAACGGACTCGACCCGTGTGTTATACAACACCAACAATAAAATAAAACAACTGACTCATTGTCTTTCTCTTTTTATCATCAACATTCTCTGTAGATGCTGACAACAATAATACCAGTGTACAGAAGAAAAAAGACAGTTGTACAGCATCAGCAACAGCCATAAATAACTCTACCGACAATGACAATCACCCCCACCCATCATCATCACCTCTAAAAGCCGAACAGCTGTGTATTGGCGTCGAGTTTAGCTGCCTGCTCACTGACCACGGCCAGGCCTACCTTTTTGACGTGTCCACCGGGACCTTGGGGGCCCTGCTCACCGAGGAGAGCATCGTCGCCGTCAGTGCCGGTCAGGAGCACGTTCTCCTTTTGGCTGAGGACGGAACTGTGCTCAGTTTTGGTCACGGAAGTCGAGGCCAACTCGGTCATGGAACGCTGGACAATGTTTCAGAGAAAGCGATTCCCATTGAGACGTTACAGGTAACAAATTTGGGCTTTTTGAAATCAAGGTCTAATTTCCTATGAACTTTCTTTAGGGCCTCAAATGTAAAGCCATTGCTGCCGGCGGTTGGCACTCTCTGGTCCTCTCCGAGGCCGGCGACGTCTACGTCTTTGGGTGGAATGAAAGTGGTCAACTCGGTCTGAGCAGGACCTCGACGCCGGCCGTGCAGGCACTGCCCAGCCTGCTGGAGATCTCCGAGGATGACGCCTTCAGCTCGGTGAGCGCCGGCTCCCGCCACTCGATGGCCCTCTCCGAGAATGGCCTTCTCTTTGGCTGGGGCTGGAACAAGTGGGGCCAGCTGGGGCTCGACCCGAGCACGGTCGCCCTCGTCGACACGCCCACGGTCATTCCCGTCGACGAGAAGGTGGCCACGGTGTGCTGCAAGTTCTGGGCCAGTTTGATTGAGACGGAGCGGGAGAGTGGCGAGAAATGAGTGTAAGGCAGTGAGGGGAATAAAGATTTTTTGTGGCAATAATTGTTTTGTGTGTGTTTACTTAGAAAGCAGTCATCTTTTCAAGAGGTTTGAGTTTGATGTAAAGTATTTAGTTGATATTTGAGTTTGAGATTGCTTTTTTATTTTTTGGTTGCTTGGAGACGGTGTTTACGTGGCACGTATCAAACTTATCATCACAAATTAGTTGAATATTGATTAAAAGTAAGAAATGCAACGTAAACTATTGATACTTTATGAGCATTTTTTTGGGTGATCATAACTAGAGTTTACATTTTAAACGGATTTTATTGCTACAATTTTCAAACAACAAGTTGTTTTAAAAAATGGATTACTACATTGAAAATTTTGTAAAGGTAAAAAGAAAACACATTTTTTCAAACTAAATTGCAAAATTGTGTTTTTAGGTTTGGAATGACAATCGTATCGATATTCTTTACTGTGAAATTGAAGATTTAAAAAGTATTCTGTCTTCTGATAAACTAAAAAATGGTAGTCAACAAACTGTTTGGCAGGTTATACACGACTGGGTAATTGCTAACAAGGAAAATCGTTTGACGCACTTGCCAAATTTGCTCAAAGAAAGCCTTCAGTTTGACCGCTTAACCAAACAATTTGTTGAAGAAAACATTTTCAAAAATGTCATTTTCTTACTTCTTCCACTTAATTTTCAAGCAAATTTACAAAATTTTGTAAAAAATGTTAAATTTCAAAATGAACTGAATAATGACAGTTTTCACTTGCCCAATTTATCGCCTGTCATAAACTATTGTCATCAAAAACTTCTTTGCGTAAGCACTCAAAGTAGTTATTTAGAAATCTATGATCAGCAGCACGACAACTGGCACTCATCATCAGTATTATTACCACTGCAAAATCAACAACATTTTTTTGAACTAGCACTGCTTGGCAGTATGTTGTACGCATTTGGTGGTAGGGATGTTGACTTCAAGGTTACTAATCGGATGTGTAGTCGTGACCTGAATGATCCCTCGTCTCAGTGGACAGCCATTGCAGACATGAAACTAAGCAGAGTAAGGTTTTGCAGTGTCGTCCTCAATGACACCATCTACGCTCTGGGTGGAAGGGACACTAACGATCTCCCTCTCCGTAGTTGTGAACGCTACTGCAGTCAACTGAATGAGTGGTCAACAGTGGCAGACATGAACTGTGACCGTGATTATGCTTCAGCAGCAGTCATCAATGGATGCATCTATGTTGCTGGAGGATTGGATAGAAAAAAATATTTAAATTCAGTTTCAAAGTACTGCCCTGAGACTGACACCTGGAGGGAGGTGGCACCGATGACCACTCAACGCACTGACTTTGCCCTGACCCCCTTTGCCGGTCGTCTCTGGGCCATAGGGGGTGAGGGTGGTGACAATCGTCCATTGCGCAGTTGTGAGTCCTACGACCCAGTGACTGACACCTGGCGAGAGGAGGCAAAGATGAAGGAGAGGAGATGGTTACATTCAGCAATTGAATTCAATGGGGAATTGTATGTTGTCGGGGGTGGAAATAAAGTTAAAAAAGGTAAAACATGTAAAATAAACGTATGCAAAAATGGGTTAAAAACAAAATACTAAAAATCATTTTTACTTTATTTTTAGAAAATGCAACTTTACATGTTGTTGACCCAGTTTTAATTGTAGAAAAATACTTGCCTAATAAAGGCTGGTTCAGAAGTGGTACACTTCAAAATAATATTCTATTTGCCAAACTGATAATTGTTCCTAGTGTTTGCTCAAATATTTTTATTGCTGATTCTAAATAAAAAAAAGTTTACAAAAACTATAAAATGTTTGCTCTACTTCTGCGGTTTTGACACCTTCCTGCAGTTCTGCCAGAAGAGCGGCAAAAACAACGTTTTCCTCCAGCCACTCTCCAACCTGGTGCTCGACCGCCAGGACAAGGTCATCAACGCCTTCATCGGCTGGTGTTCTCTCTTCCTCCAAACGGGCAAAGGTCAAGTCCTTTACTTGGGCTACTCCAAAGCAAAAACCAGTCCGTCGGGTAAACCTGAGCCGGAAAAGCGGAACGACATGGTCGTCTGCTCCGAGGTGCCCAAGTACATCGTCAACATTGAGTGTGCCTCGCAGGCGACCTTCCTCCTCACCCTTGATCTTGATCTCTACAAGTGGTAAATTAGAATTTTATTATTTAGGGTTTCAGTTAAAACCTAAAATCTTTTACTAAAATATTTTCTAGGTCTGGATTCAACTTTGCCAAAACATTCCCCACGCACATTTCCCTTGATCCAAACAGCAGCAATAACAATGATGACCCCACCCGAAATTCACCAGCAACAGAAAAATCAGGTAAATCAGATTTGAAGCGGATTCAAACAGTACAAAACAAAAACAAAACAAAGGAGGTAGCAAAAAATAAGAGATTTTTCAAACTTAAAATTAGAGCTTGAAA
>JAALOO010001728.1_pt2 | contig 11518 bp, 9 predicted proteins | sample 7257641 | NCBI WGS metagenome assembly JAALOO01 (sample SAMN14085613, study PRJNA598686) | mite metagenome | biome: ENVO:01001000; feature: ENVO:01001002; material: ENVO:01001226; isolation source: single female mite from University of Michigan culture on fish food culture... ... | reverse complement strand
GTGCAGGAGGAAAGAAAGAAAGCGACTGAAAGAGACTGTGCCACGATTCAGTTGACTAGTGAGTCGCAAATTAAATTGACACAACACAGACTTTGCAGCAGCAGCAGCAAGGCAAACAAGTGCAGTGGCTGCAGCAGCAGCCAATTAGGCAGACACGTTCAGTCGACGGCAGGCGCCTTGAGTGGCCATTCTATTCAAATCAACCAGGGCCCTCTTTTGATCGGGTCACACAGACAAACACACAAATACACAATGACGGCAACTAACTAACAAGAACAGCCCTGGCGGCAGCGACAGTGGCAAAACTGCTGCTGCAGCTGCTGGTTGACAAATGAGAAGGAGAACAAAGCTGTCGTACAGAAGGAGAAAGGGTTACATTGAAACAAGTCACACTGGCTATTGTCCGAAGTTCATAAAAAGTTCAGTTTACCAACGATCCACATTGCTAGGGCAGTTTTGAGCAAGAGGAAGAAAAGAAAGATGAAGAAGAGAGCAAATGCCCGGGGGAGGACTGGCACTGCAGCGAGGGAAGAAGTGGACTGAGGCTGCAGATGATGGCGGTGGACTGTCTGGCGGCGTGGCGCACTGGCAAACACTCGTTGAAGGTGAAATCTCTCAACTGGGGACCACATGTTCACTGCACGGCGGGGAGCGCATTTCGGCAGAGCGGCTCACACCGAAGCTGACGGGGCGTGATTAGGCGTGTACTGCCAGCAGAGGAGGTGGTGGTTGTGGGCACTCATGTTAGCGAGTGATGCACATCATCATCATCATCACTGGCTGACCAGAAGTGCATCTTGGTCACAGACGCCCAGACAGAGCTGTGAAGCGACCGTGCTGCTAAACTATTGACGCACACTAATTTGCTGGCTGTTGAATTGATTTGCTCGGCGGTGGTGCGGCAGATGATGATTAGGCAGGGGTTCAACGCTGAGACACTGAGGCTGGCCACTGGCCACTGACAGGCAGTGTGCTGCATTCCAAGTGAAGATCACAAGTCAGTGTTGGTAGGGCATCAGAGAACGGTGCTGTCTCCAGTGACCGAGCGTCTGCTGGTGAATGGCGCGACTAGATGCGGCAGTTCAGTGCGCGACACGGTAGTGCTGGAGCAGCATCTCTAGCGCGCGCCAATATCTTCCGTCGTCGTCGGTCTGGTCGGTTTGTTCGGTGTGTGTCGCGGCGAGAAGCACTCCACAAAAATGTTGTACACGAATTGAATTTTGATTCCACTTAGGCCACGAACTACTACTTGGCTGCCATCACAGACAGCACAGCCGGCCAATTGAAACAAAGGCGTTCTGTCTGCGCTTCTCTCTCTCTCTCCCTACGGTCCGTGTACGTCGGTGGTCTGTACTGCGCTATATATTTGGCCCTGTTTGCGTAGTGCTAGTAGCACATATCGCCAGCAGTCTCTTCTCCCCATGATGATATCCAGTGTGGCCAGTCAGCTCACTCTGCAGCACACTCATGCACACACCCGTCAGTGCCACTGTGGACATCATCGTCAGCATGTCTTCCGATGAGCATCTTAATTTCACTTTAATTTGCCTGCTAATTTATCTACTCGTGCCTGAGAGTTGTCCAGCAGAGAGAGGCACACAATTTTTTTTCGGTTAGACACCGGACAGGAATGCAAAAAGGGAGAAAAGGAGAAAACATGAGAGCAATTCACTTCAGTTTTTCTCCTACTCTAAGAGACTAGTGTAATTAGTCTTGGGTAACATCTTGCACAAACATGGGCCACTCTGCAAAGCAGAGTGTGGACAGCAGACATTTAGGAGGACTAAAGTAGCTCCATTTCCACCACTAAACATGATTCACGTGTGCTTTAGTGAATTGCTTTGGTCAGGAATGCGTGAAATTAAATGCTGCCGTTTTGGGACATCTCTCTTCCTAGACAAGTAGAGTGCAGTCAAGAGCAAATTGGCTATTTATTTTCGCAAATATGGTCCTCCTCAGAAATCCGAAAATAGAAAGAAACTTTTAAATAATAAAAAACGAACGTTTAAAAAATTTAATAAAAATTGATTAAAGCAATAAGGAATTTCTAATTTCGAACAGGGCGCAAAGCCTAGTTGTGTATAAAAATAAACTACCGTCGACAGCAGTGCAGCAGTTTTTTAGAAGCATTTCGCCGAAGTTACTCACTACTCATCAAAGTTTTCAACTGAACCGTATCACTAAACAGTTAGCATGAACTTCAGCAAAGACAGCAACCCGATGAATGCGGCGCCAAAGGAATTGCCACAGGAGAAAGGAGGACACGGCGGTGCTGACACGAAGGAAACAGCAGCCCACGCGAGGACTGAGCAAGGAAAGGCGGCGGCAAGCAATGACAGTCAGTTCCTTCACGTACAGCAGGTGCTGCATGACCGTCGTGGGCACTCTCAGGAAGCGCCCATACTGATTCTGCAGGGCAACCAGATCATCAAAGTGGGCCCGTCGCTGGCCGACCCGACGCTGGTCCCGCAGCTGGTGCCCGCTAACAAGCTGGAGTTCTCCAACAAGACCGCCTCTGGTTCACTGACCAAGGAGGGCGAGTCGACGAAGAGAAGCCTGGCTAGAGCTCACGAGAAGTGCAACGGCGTCACCGATGCCCACTCGGTGATGGTCGTCAATGAGGGCGAGTCGCGACCTTCGCACAGCGGCACTATTCAAGGGAAGAGTGTTCCAGTGGTGAAATCAAAATCGAAAAGTGTTCGCAACTCTAAGCACCACTCGCCCTCCTCTTCAAGCCCGAACCGTTCGCCGAGTGGAGGTCACGAGAACAAAAAGCCGAAAAGTGCTTCCTCAAAGAGCTCCTCCTCGAAGGTGATCAGCAGCAGTCGAACCACGTCCTGCAGCAGTGACGGCAAGAGCAACACTAGAGAAGGCAATGTTGAGAAGACTAAATCAAAGTCGAAAAGTCCACGAAAGAAGAAAAAACCAACGTCGTCAAAGTTGGTCAAAAGCAGTGAGCAGATGAGCAAGTCAAAGAGTAAATCGGACAAGCACCGCCAGACATCGAGCACCAACTCGGAGATGAAAAAATCCGGTCAACTGAAGTTGGTGAAGATAAAGACAAAGTCTTCGAGCGGAAAGGCAAATGCGAACATGAAGAATCTGAAAAACGCTGAGTCGGCCAGTTCGAGTGCCAGTTCAACTGAGTCAAGTAACTTCAAGTCGCACAAGTTGCACAGCCACAAGAAGGGCAAGTAAAGAGAAAAAGAGAAAAAGAGGAAGGCGAGAGGATGAAGCAGCCGCCGCTCTCGGAGCCGATGGACGACCACATGATCTTCCTATTAATCGATTTATTCACTAGCCAGTGGCATTATTTACAAATAATAATACCGAAAATGTGATTGCATTAAAAAGGCAAAAACTGCATATATGCATTTGAAGAGGAAAAGTGATTTATCACTAGGCACTGAGTTGATTGGTGGCACAATTAGCTGCACACAAGTGAATGATTGAATTGCAATAAATTGAGGAAATCATTGCCGATCTGATGATGGCCGCACAAAGTGGGCAAGTGGATAATTCAATATGAAACATGATCGCATTAGAAGAGGACAGATGAAAGGAGGCCGTTTTCAGCAATATTGCTCTCATTACATTCAGCGGCATTAGGCTAAGTAGAAGACAAAGTAGCTTTGTGATAGCAGTTAGCTAGTTACACCAGGCCATTTTATGTGCAAAAACTCAATATTCGAGGCTCGCTCTGTGTGTGGCCATACTGAAATGGCCGTACAAATTGCAACTGGCCACAAAACACGTCTGTCGCGATTGAGCAGTCCTACCTGATTAGCAGAAACCATTTTCCCATTCTCTCTATATTTTGTACGACAACGAGGGAAACACGTAATGTGAAAAGTGTAAGCGAAAAAGTGTGAAGCGGTTACAAGCTACTGCACACAGTGAACACTACAATGAGCAGACAAGAGATAATCGAAAATTGAACAACAATCATATATGAAGGAGAGGAAAGTATAAAAATAAATTAAATGTGACCATCTTTTTAAAATGGTCAAAACTTTAATGAGAAACGAAGCACTTTCTAATGTTGCAATAGAGAATTGTTGTTGGTTGGTAATGACAATGGGGACGGGCTAATGTCTTTGAAAATGGGACAAGTAGCTTTTTTGCCAGGAAAAAAAAGAGGAGACAGAATGTCATCAGGTTTTTACTAACAAGTAAATAATATTTGTAAGTGGTATTTGCAGCTGAAAATCCGCTCAACGACCGCAATCGGTTAATGCAATTATGCAACTAGCAATGCTGCAGCGCTTGCAGATTCTGTCACAGCAGCAATTCTCAATGGTGTGCTACGTTTCTAATAACAATAAATGCCTGCTGATAGTGCCAATAATGCGCAATAATTCAGTTCACTCAACAGTTTATGACTTACCAAATCGTCGCCGCAGATTGCCGCCTTCTGTTTTCAGTTTTATCCCCGTGAAAGCTGCAAAGGAAAAAAGAACAAATAAATACTTGAGCGAAAGAAAGTGATCGAAAGACAATGCTGATTTTGGCGCGAATAAACGAAAACACAAAACAGCTGAAAAAGTTTTTTTCAGAAAAAGTTTGAAAATGTGACCCAAGGTGGCGCGTCAAGCGGATGAGAAGGAAATTTTTTATCTTCAAAAAGATAAAGTACTTTTACAGCTGAAATATTTTTGTCGATCGATTGTCGGTACGTTTGATGTAAAACTGAAATTCACTAAAAAACTGAACTCTTCCAATTACCCACAAACAGGATTATCGTTCTAGTTTGCCTACTACGAAAAGCTGATGGTCCGCTCCCGGTCGGAAGTTTACCTCTAGTGCAAAAGTGTTGCGCTCAAAAACGCGACCAAGATTGGACAATTTAAACTCAATACTGAAACTCAATATTAGTCGGCCACTTTTGACAATTGCTTTTTTATTGTTGCCACTTTGTCGAAACGCTTTTGTGAACTCAACTAATTTTGTGATGGATTGTTTTGAAAATGCGAAGATCACCAAAATCTGCTGCATTGGCGCAGGCTACGTGGGCGCTCTGACGAGCGTTGTTATTGCCAGCAAATGTCCTCACATTCGAGTTGCTGTCGTCGATATAAATGAAAGTCGAATTGCTTCCTGGAACAGCAATGAGCTGCCTTTATACGAGGTAATTTTAAAACTTGTTTGGTTTCACTTCTCTAAATTCGCTAATTCATTTTTCAGATGCAGTTGAAGGAAATTCTTGCTAAATGTCGCGACAAAAATCTGTTCTTTTCTACAAATGTCCAAGCTGAAATTGCCACTTCTGAGCTGATTTTTATTTCCTTAAACACACCAACTAAAACGGCAGGCCTCGGTGCAGGCTTAGCAGCTGACACTTCTGCCATTGAAGGAGCCACTCGAATGATTGCCCAATACTCAAGTTCAAGTAAAATAGTGGTGGAGAAGAGCACTGTACCGGTGAAAACAGCTGAAACTATTGTTGACATACTCAAAGCTAACAAACCCGAGGTACAGTTTGAAGTGCTCTCTAATCCAGAGTTTTTAGCTGAAGGGACTGCTATTGAAGATTTGCTGAACCCTGATCGTGTTCTAGTAGGCTCATTTAAAACGTCAAGTTCAAAGATAGCTGTTCAAAAGTTGGTTGAGCTGTACCAAAATTGGGTTCCTTCTGAGAAGATAATTCAGATGAATGTCTGGTCTTCGGAATTGGCAAAGCTTGCCGCAAATGCTTTTTTGGCACAGAGAATCAGCTCCATCAATTCACTGTCAGCCATCTGTGAGAAGACTGGTGCTGAAATTGGCCAAATTTCACATGCAATAGGCCTAGATTCGAGAATCGGTCCCCATTTTCTCAATGCGAGCCTGGGATTTGGCGGAAGTTGTTTTCAGAAAGACCTACTCAGTTTGGTATACTTAGCCAAAAGTTTGAATTTGCCTGAAGTAGCCAACTACTGGCACCAAGTTGTGCTCATGAACGAGTACCAAAAACGACGATTTTCTGAGCAAATTGTAAAACGACTCTATGGAGCCGTCCGCGGTAAGAAGTTGGCCATTTTTGGATTTGCCTTCAAAGCAAACACAACTGACACTAGAGAAAGTCCAGCTAAGGACGTGATCAAGAGTCTGCTCAAAGAAGGCGCTCAAATTGTGGTCTTTGATCCAAATGTGTCAAAAGATCAAATCTTTGAAGAACTCTCCTTCTCTAGCAGCTCTACAGTTGAATTGTCTGTCGCCGAGTGTCCATATTCTGCCGCCGCTGAGGCTCATGCAATTGTCATCGCAACTGAGTGGCCACAATTTCGTTTTCTCGACTACCAGAAGCTGTTCCAGTCAATGACCAAACCGGCGTTTGTCTTTGACGGCAGAAAAACTGTGGATGCTGAAAAACTGCAAGTGATCGGCTTCCATGTTGTTGTTATTGGAAAACGAGCAGCAGAAAATAGTGATTTTTTATAACTTTTTGCCTTGACGCTTTGAATCCACACCAGTAGGTGGCACATCTGTTTCTGGACACGGCGGAAAATTCAGGAAGCACTGTGTTGAATGAATTCGACTTTGGCATTCTCAAGAGAAAAATTTGAATGTATTGACTGTTTGCGCGAAGCAAATATTTGCACTTGAATTGTAAAAGAAGACAGCCGTATCTAAGTTTTAAATATTATTATTTTTTGAATTTGGTTATTTAAAGCCGCAAACTTCGCAGTCGAGAGTGTCTACTTTTGAATAGCGGCAAGTTTCACGTTTTTTTCTTAGAAACGGTGAAAGCAATGCAGTGAAGTGGTTGGGCAAACTTTGTGTGTCTGCACTCTGTGTGTGCATGAACTAGTGTTTGACTAGTGTTGCTGCGTTAAGCAGTAGTAAAAGAAGAAGGAGCACAACAGTGGTAGAACAACAAAAAGGAAAATGAAAGAAAGCAAATGGAAAGTAACTTTTTGAATGTAAACATTAAAATTTGCAAACTTAATTCAACAAATGTAGTAGTGCCTAATAGAGTTTGAATTGGAATTTGAAATGTCCACAGAGATAAGTGCATCAGTGGGAAATTTTAAAACGAAGAAAAAGATAAAGATATGCAGAAAACTTTGAGAGAACTGATACTTGGCAAATGTAAATCAGCAAAACCAAGGCAAGGAGGACTGTCACCGAAATGTATCATCGAATTTTAATTCATCCAAGCACGTAATGAATGCAATTCCATTGATACTCATTTGCTCAGTTCGCATTTGCAGCAATTGGCAGATAGATCGACAGGCGCATAAATAAAGCAGTGGCAGGCCGAAGAAATTAGGCGCAATTTTGCAAGGCAACAAATAAATAATGCCAAGAAGAAAAGGCCCCTAAAGAATTGTTGCTGTTGCTGTTGTTGTTCTTGTAGTGCTTAATAGAATTAGAGACAAACTATCTAGTTTGCTAGTTTGTTAGTTAGGACTGGTTGCAGAGCAAGCAAATGAGCTTAACGGCAACTTCAGCGTCACTACTTTGTTGTGTGCTGCCAAAGTGAACGGCTAGTATTAATCAGCGACGCTGTGTATCGAAAAAAACTACAGTCAGATAGATGGACAGATAGACAGTGCACTGGAACTGCCCACCTTGTGAGATGCAGTGTGCCACAGCGGACATTGGACTTGAGTCAATCTACTGAAACAAATGTGCGGCAATCAAGTGATCAAAAAACCAACTGAAGAAAGGAGAGGCAATTTAAGTGCCACTGCCAAACCGCCCAAAGTGCCGCTAATTCGGCTTTAGCTTAGGTGGTGCTTTCCACTCGCACACAAACATACACAGAGTAGAAAAGAAAGTGCATTTACCTAATGATTTACTGGCAAAACAAAGTGAAACGAGGGAAGCCATTTGGTGCACGGCAAGAAAAGGTGACGCCGCTCGGCAAGAAAGAAAGAAAGAAAGAAAGAAAGAACCAAGAGCACATGGCAATTGAATTGAGCTGAAATTCTCGCCGGAGCCACCGGTTCGTTGGCTGCTCAGTATTTGCCGGCAAATGCCGACAGTTGAATCGGTTAAGCCGGACGTGCAGGGTGGAAAAAGCTCGGTGTGGAGATCGCACAACACATCGATTACCACTCGATTTCACTTGCTCAGAAGCTGTGCCCATTAGCGAGGGCCACTGTGCTGTGCTGCGCACCCTGTTCTCTGGGTAAGTCAATTAAAGTGTGAAATGCAAACTAAATATGCCTCAAAGTGAGTAGTGAGTAGTGAACTGGCGCAATAAATATTAAGGCCGTCCATTTGTGTGATGCAGTGCCTACGCCGGGGCGGCTGAGTGCCAGTCGCCTTTATGGAGCCATCAAAAGGGCATCAAGGCTAAGATACATAATTCGCGCCTGAATTTAATCTGGCCAAATGGCGGTTCAAAACAGAAAATAACAATAATAATAATGGTAATGATAAATAAGGCGCTGCTAGTGTTGGCGCTGATGTTGTGGATGCCGTTGATGCTGTTGCTGCTGATGCTGATGCAGTGCCAAGGGCAGAGGCGGCAGCGGATTCAGCCGCGCAGCGACAGACAGGCTACCAGACTGACTGGCGACTCAGGGAGAGGGAGAGAAAGGCCGCATGCATGAATTGATGCAATTTAAATTTATATCAAGCAAAGTACAATTTGTGCCACTACTACTACTACTACTTTGCTAATGCCAACCAAATTTGGCGAATATTTCGCCTGCCATTTGCGCTCAAGTCACCGTCGAGCTTGGCCGTCTCTCTCGCCTGCTCGCTTGTCGTACTCGTCGTCGTCAAAGTGCGCACGCAAACCAAAGAAGCTGCTGCTGCTGCTGCCACAAAGAACTGAATTTGAACTGTAAAATTTCAAAGTGAAAAGCTGCCAGTATTTTTCCGCTGTGTATGTGTTTGTGTGTGTGTAAGCGGGAAAGTCTTGCGGCCAGACGTAAATGCCGAATGCATTCAGTGAGCATTAACATGCACGGGGCAGCGCAAATTTAATAGAGGAAAAGAAGAAGATGAAAGAAGAGAGGAGGGAGGGAGTGAGGCAATGGAGGAATCAAGGAAACCAGTCTTAGGAGGCATCAACAAGCAGAGCGGCACTTGCATCGCTTGCCACCCTCACCTCGACAGTGCCCGTGCTTACTGGCCCCTGTAATGGCACCTACTTCTGCCGCCCAAACCATCATTGTCTTTGCCAGTTCTGAGATTAAATATTTCATTTTGCTTAACTTGTTTCCAATGTGAATAGTTTTTATTAAAACTTGAACACACAAATTTGCATATTTTTAAATAAATTACACTTGTCTTTTCTGGGCAACGGAGAAGAGGGGCAAACAGTCAAAGTGCAATAGACATCATCCTCAGTTGGCAGCAATCTACACAGTAGTGGCCATTACCAAAAGTTGGCTCATCTTCTTTTCCATTTTCTCCATTTTCTGCGACTACTAGATTTGCCTTTGTATATATTTCGGTGTCACTGGCCACTTTGCTTTGTAAAGACCAGTGGCCGCATTGTACTGCATTTCAGCCAGGCTTTCCATTGTACTCCGCTCGTCTAAGTGGAAGCGACTCTTTAATAGTGAAAGCTGACTAGCTTCTGCTGAAAGCTGTACAGTGCACACAAACACAGACACGCCGATCAGTTACACAATGACAGAGAAAACTAAAAAACAAAAAACTTAATTATTTTGCCAAATATCGCAGAAGGTTGTCTGCCAAAGATGAGCAGCGAGTGAAAGCGGACTGAAAGCGAGATAGAGCACATCAACGTCTGCACGGCCATTTATGAGCCTAATTGTAAGATTGTTGCCATTTGCATGCTTTTGCATCTGCTGCCGCTGAAGCTGTTGATGCTCTTTCTGCTGCTGCTGTTGTTGTTGCAGTGCTCTGCACTTTGAATGGAGAATGCACTTAGCGAGGACGCAGCGAAAGGAGTCAGTAGTGTGCGATGAATGCAAGCAAATTGTTATTTACAAAATTGCAATTTACCAAATTACCCAAACGCAGAGCAAACAGAGCATAGAGGAGACAAGCAGCGAGGAAGAGAAAGGAAGAAGGAGGCGAGAGAAGAGTCGGTGTGACATGCGAACAAGTCCACTGAACAACAACAAGGCAAAACAACAAATCACGGATGGTTGTGTTCAGTGGACAGTAACACTGGGAGTAAGAGAGTGCCAGTCGGGCAGACAGACAGTCGGTGCAGTGTGTGTGTGTGTGTTTCAACTGTCGCCTACGATCGACCAGTTGTTACCGTGTCTCTCTATTTACTTGACAGCCTTTGGCAGGAGCCATTTCGGTTAGGTGGAAGGGCAATTATTCGCTGCACACTAGTTTAGATGCAATCAACCATTTGAAAAAGGCACACAGAGGGAAAAAACAATACGGCTGGTGAAAATTCGGGTCACAAAGCATGCAACGAAGAGCACATTAAGGTAGAGGTCGAAGAAGGTGCATTGGCGCACTCCATCAAGGCGGCACAGTAGTAGTGTACAGCGGCACTACTATGCCGACTAATGCCGGGAAGCGGATGACAAATGGAAGAACGGCAAAGGAGGGAAAAAGAGGAAGGCGTCAATTGCACTGTCAATTGCCGGTGGATATGCATCTTTCACTTGCATGGCCGTACGTATCGAAGGAAAAGGCGGCCAATGCACAGCGAACCAATGAAGCTAATTAAAGTAATCGCCGTCTGGGGAGCAATCGATAGCATGGGTAGCAAGCGGGAGATGTTTGCCAAGAAATGTCGGCATCGCTAGGTGGGGAAACCCATCGTCACTGACAAACCGACCGACCGACTGGTCGACCGCTCGCTGAGGCGCCAAATTGCCTGGGCAGTAGTAGTTGTGTTCACTCTCTTTCCTGTACAAATCAATACGTCAAAGCAATTTGACTCAGCACCGATGGGTGCGGATTTGGCACGAGCACTCACATATACGCACTCACTCACACACACTTTCTCACTCACACTACTTGAACTAACTTTTTTGCCGCCAAGGAACACGATCCTATCGGAAGGCATTACATTTTCCCCCAAGGTTTGCTGTCAGCAAATTCTGCCTGCCACTAAGTCGAAAATAAAGATCAAAGTGCAGGCGCAAAAACAAAATGGACGGTAAAAGGAGAAGGGACTGCCAGGCAGCGAGGGACTGTCTGCATCAAGTGCAAAAAAGTATAGCAAGTAATGGTAGTTTTACACCGAGGAATCTTTGCCGAATGACTAAGCTTGCAGTTATTAATCAATAGTAGACATAGCATGCATTTATTATTGTTGCCTCGTGTAGCACCAGCAAATACTGCCGCCGGTTATGGGGCTTTTGCTGTTGTTGCTGCTGATTCGGTTTGAAGGCTTCTAATGCTGGTTGTGGAACAATCACAATCACACAGACAGACAGAGCCAGTGCAGTCATTTGCAAATTCATTGACAATTCATTCGCCAAAGCAAACTCGGGCAGAAAATCAAATATTTTTCAATTAATTTCGGCCCAGTCTAGCGAAAAAAAATTGTTTTTCAATGCAATTCAAACAAATAATAACCATAAATAATGCGCCATTGTACGGGGGCATTATTATTATTACTGCTTGTGCATTATTATTA
>JAALOO010002146.1_pt1 | contig 11530 bp, 11 predicted proteins | sample 7257641 | NCBI WGS metagenome assembly JAALOO01 (sample SAMN14085613, study PRJNA598686) | mite metagenome | biome: ENVO:01001000; feature: ENVO:01001002; material: ENVO:01001226; isolation source: single female mite from University of Michigan culture on fish food culture... ... | reverse complement strand
CTCTCTCTCTCTCTCTCTCTCTCTCTCTCTCTCTCTCTCTCTCTCTCTCACTGACCACCACCGCCGTCGACCCTGTCCCGTGCCTGTCGCGTTCCAGCACGAGCAGTCACGAGCAGCAGCAGCAGCAGCCGACCACCGTCTCTGACAACTGACACTGCATTGAGAGAGTGTACCAGGGCAGACAGAGCAGACAGACAGACACTTCCCGTCAAGGTCTCGGACAGTGGTAGTGGTGGTGGGCACACTGTAGGCTTACTCATGCTGATGCCGTTCACTAGTAGTGATGACGGTAACCACCGTTGCTGTTGTTGCTGCTGCTGCCCTGCGCTAATTAGTAATGCGCAACCACCGGTGCTGTTGATGATGTTGATGCTAGCGAAGAAGATGAGGAAAAGAAGAGAAGGCATCAGTTTTTAGGAATAGATAGAAAGGCAGTAGAGAAAAGATGCTGATGGTGATGGTGCTAGACTGGCAAGGTAGCCAAATATATAATTTTTTTATTTCAGTCTATTTCAGTGTCAGGTGCTTCTTTGAATTGCTGCTGCTGCCACTGCTACTGCTGTGACAGCGGGAAAGTTTGAAGTTTGATTAATTGTGTGTAAAAATGGTGTGTTTGTGTGAGTGCATTTTGAAAAAGTTTTTACCGTGTTTAGACGTTTTAGCAAACGTTTTGCGCGGTGTGTGGTGTGTGCTGTGTGCCCTTGCTTTTCTGCAAACTTGAAATGAGCTGAACGAAGAGATGGACAACAATTTACCAATTTTCAAGTTTGCCACTAGACAAAGTGCTGGTGGTGGCAGACTAATCAATTAGCCGCCTGTCAATTGACAATCAAAGCTCGCATTGAGAGAGAGAGAGAGAGAGTTACTATTGCTGACATTGAGTCAGATGACGAAGACTGACTGACTGACAGTCGAGCCCACTAACGAGGAAGAAGATGTCTTTTTGGCGTATTGAAACAAAAAACCTTAGTTGCATGAGTAAGGCAAGGTAATAAGGTGTGCAAGATTGCTGCTGCTGCTTTGTTGGTTTTGCAATTTAGCAAGAAAGAAAGAAGGAAAGAAAAATTCCGACGTCAAAATTGGAAACCCAAAATTGACCTTTTTGAAAAAAACTCCAAAACTATCAAACACCTTTCTTATCAACAATTAAAACCGCTGGTGGTGGTGGTGGTGGTCAACATGTATGCTCTAACGGTGTCATATCAGGAAAAAAACAGGGGGTCGTGAAGGCGGGCTAAAAAAGAGTAGTAAAGAGAAAGGGAGAGAACATCGTCTGAACTTGGGACTGGAAGCATCAGCATCAGCATCAGCAGAAATAGTGCTTTCTTTCTCATTCTGAAACCTGCCCGGTCCAGCTGCAGCTGAGAACACACACACACAAACAGCAGTTGAGGGCAATTGCTCCCAAAAAGAAAAAAGTTGCAGCAGCCAGACAAACTGGCGGCAGCAAAAGCAGGCGTCACCGAAGCTTTGTCACCGTGCGACAGTGCACACATTCACTCAGTAACTCTACTCAAAGCTCTCCCCCAGAGTGGCTGGTCTGGCACCAGCACTGCCATCAGCAGTGGCAGCGACTGTGACTGGCCACAGGCAGCAGCCAGTGCCGGCCTCCTCCTGCAAGAGCAGCAGCAGCACTGTTGCTGCCACCACCACCACTACTACGTCCACCACCACCACCACCACCACCACAATGATCGGGCGCAGTAGTAGCCGAATGGATGGAAGAGAGAGAACGATCATCAGGCAAGATCTCGGACCAAGAGCAGCAGCAGCAGCTCCTGCTCGGCGAATCGGTCAGTCAGTCGTCAGCGTGCACCGCTGCTGAACACCATTGCCATTACCATTTCCCTCATCAGTTTCGGCGACGGCGGCGGCGAGATGTTCTTCCTCTACTACTACTCTGATGTAGACAACTTGATGGCGACTTTGTTGTTGTCCGATGGACGGCGTCGTTGAGCACTGTACCACTAGCAGCACTGACACTAGCACCAGCTTCAGCAGCCGACAAAAGTGTGGCTCAGCAGACGCCAGGAGCACTTTCTCACCGGACACCGGACATGGTGCACCGCCACCACCGCCACCACCACTGCTGCCCAAATTTGGCGTCTGGTTAGCTCACCAAATTTTGTGTACGGCCGTTGTACCGCTGAACACCACTGACCACTTCTGCTACTGCTGCCGCTTAGCACACCAGTTGTGTCAGCGCAGAGTCAAGTGCAAGGATTGCCGCTTTTTATTTATTGTCAAGTTTTCAGTTGTCAGTACTCTCTCTCTACTCTCTAAACTTCCAGTTCCTATCATCATCAGCATCATCACCACAACTACTGCTACTACCGATACTTTTTAGCCCTCCTCTTTTCTTTAAAACCTCACCACCAACTCAGCAATCACTTGTAATATCAAATCAAAAGCCTCAACCAGCAAAATCATCCCACCACCATTATCACCTCTTTTTCTAACCTAAATCAAAATAAGTTCAACTACTACCACCAACTAGCATGATCACCAGCATCATCATCATTGTCACCGACATCGTGTAATTGTATCTCAAAGAAACAAAAATCAAAACTCCGTTGCCTCTCTCGTCTGCGCGTGATCATCTTCATCTTTTCCTTCTTCTTTAGCTAAAAATCAAAAGCACTTCTGTTAACAACTCCAGCACTTCAGCACCAGTCAGCCCAATCAAAATCACAACTACCCAATTGTCGTTACCATCTGTGTTAAACCAAAGAAGTCTGCACAAGTTTGAAAGAATTTCACCTGCTGTTGTTGTTTGCTTTGTTTTAGTTAAAATTGCAAAATTGCCCTTGCTGTTCCTAACCAATCAGTTGTGACCCTTAAAACTTGTTTAAAACTTTCAGTTCCTAAGCTTTCAAACGTACAAAATTTTAAGTTTTATCGTACTTGATTTTTCTACCGTATTACATCGCATCGTCCCGGATTTACCAGCAACTTTGTTGCACTTTCACCGGTAAGACAAGACTTGCATTTTTAAACACACTACTTTTTAAATCACAGTCAGTCAGTCCTTTGAATGACTACCCCTATCACAATTATTTTTTTATCAAGTGCTGTGCCACCTTTTGGTGCTTACTCGCACACAAACACTCACTTTAGTCTCACTCTAGTTACCTTAAAATGTGCTCCCACTTTTATTATTTATCAGTCAAAGATTTTTTATTTAATAACGCTATTCTTCTCTAAACTAAAAAATCCAGTAGCAGGGAACAACAGTAAAAAACAAGAGTCAAATTGGCCTCTCAAAAAGCACATTTTCTCTTTTTTATTTTTTATTGACATGAGCTGTTTCATCAACTTGTTGTTATCAGAAAATGGCTGGCTGGCTGACTTCTCGACTGTCATATTTTAAAATGGAGCACAAGTTTGTGTGTACACAAAACACATTACCCAATTTAGATAAATGTTAGAGCAGCAGCAACAACAGCAGTTGTTAAATGGAATTAAATGGGAAGCACAGTGCCTGCTGGACTTTGCCTTTTTTTCCTGCAGTGCACATCGGTTCAACCCTAAGCCCAAATCATTGGCATGACTCAAAGTCTCAGTTTGGAAACGGAGGCAATTCAACCCTGTTTCTACTAGTTTGAAATTATTTTCTACCTTTTTGCAACATTAGTGTTCAGTTCTATGATGACGTCACGGGCACTTTTATTGCCCATGCTGGTCAGTGGTGATAGGGTGATAAACAGTGTCCAAACTAGAAATTGGAACATGGGACACTCAAAGAGTGACACATTGAGAGTGGACAGAGAGGGAAACTCTCTCTCTCTCTATTTTGATGATGCTGCTGTTTGGGCAACGGAAAAAACTGAGGGGGGATTTTCCTTCTGATTCACTCACTGACTGACGTACGTGCTTTTGCTCTTCTGCTTTTCCTCTTTTCTTTTGCTGCGCACTGAGGTGCTTTCAGTATATATTTTTAGTTTTAGCCAGAAGAGAAGAAGATCCTACCACCCATTTTAATTTTGAAATTAAATTATTTAATTTAGAGCAAAAAATGAACTAATGGACTAAGGGATCAAAAGGATCGTTCGATCCTATCTCCCCCGGTCCAAATCCATCCATCTATCAGTGCTGCCTGTCAATGGCCCAAACTTTATGTTTCCCCCGATGGTCGCGTGGGCTCGGGCAGAAGAAAGACACAGAGAAGAGAAAGCACCAATTTAAATTTGTCACGATTTTAGTGCTCTATGCTTCTCCGCTTTTCAGCGGACAGTGCACCGTCAAAAAAACCAAAGGGCGGGGGTGGATAAAATGTGCAGCTTTTTTGGAGCGCTCTCCACAATGCTGACAGGATTCTGCTGCCTTTAAAATTAAAAATCGCACGCTTTCCTCCTCCTCCTCCTCCTCATACTGTCCACTACCACTTGATCCCCCACTGCTCTCTGCTAACTGACTAATGGCCTGTCCGATGGTCGCTGTCGTTTTTTGTTCCTCTTTTGGAACGATCCCGCGCCAGAGACTGCTTTCATCGTCTCACACAGTCACAGCGTCCCCCGTTAAAAAGTCTTCTGGCTCACGTCTTCTGGCCCACAAAGTCTTCGGTGCCGCTGTTGACGGCGGACGGGGACAACTTTTTTTTTCTTTTTTCTGTCAATTGAAATTTAATTTCACGTTTTAGCTAACGACGAGAACTGCGGGACTTGCTTGTTTCAACTTTTTTTTTGTTTGAGACCTAAAGCTACGGTTCACGTTTTTTCATTTTCTGTCCTTTTCTTTTCAGCACCTTTTTCTGCGTTTTTTGCTGTACGGCAAATGAAAAAACTAGTAGTAGTAGTAGCCAAAACAGAGGCGCTCATTTCTGCTAAAGTAAATATTTTCAAATTCATTTCCCCTTTTTGTTATTTTTTACTGCTGCAGTGTTTCAGTCAGTCAGCTCTTGTTCTCTAGCTCTTCCTACTTTTTTTCCCGTCGTTGTTGTCTCAGTCGCAGTCTTGCCCAGTGTTTGGCTGGCTGACTGGTGACAATAATAATTGTACAGAGAACACTGCGGCACTGTAATTGAGTTTGCCCAATTGCGCTGCTGCTGCTGCTGCTGCTGCTGCTGCTGGTGCCACTTTTGCAGCAGCCTTCTTTCGACTTTTATTTTATTTGTGTTCAGTACACTTTTTTCTCCACTTCTACTGAAAAACTGCTGGGCTCCCGGTGGTGGTGGTGGTTGTAGTGGTAGGGCTGCTGATGTTGGTACTCTCTAATTAAAAAGGCGCAATTGAATTTTCATTCTTTGAGGCCTTTCCAGCCTTCTCGCGCCCAGCCCAGTGCTCGTTTAATTAGTTTTCCGAAGTACTGGTGCTAGGGTGCTGGAGACTTATCGGAAGGAGAGTTCAGTTTGCCCTGTACTGTACTAGGCCCTGGTTCTTCACTACCCAACTGAAGTTTGCTAACTGAGGAGAGGGGGGGACAGTTCAATATTTTTAATTGGAAACTACTCTGAACTTTTTTGGTGCTGCTGCTGCTGCTACCCCTCTGTTCCTCTTTCGTTCAATGTCGCCGCGCTAAAACGGCAATTAATTCGCTCAACACACACACAGCGACACACACAGGCTTTATTTAGTGCTGTTTAGTTATCTGCTGCTTGCGTTTCTTCCGTTCATTTCCTTCCAAATAGCAATTGCTATTGATTTTTAATTTTCAAACGCGCAGTTTTTCTGTTGCTATTGGCTGTCAATCGATCTCTGTTTGTCTTTTCTCTCTTTTCAATGATGGTGGTAGTGCACCCAACATTGACAATTAGTAATGAAAACTGCACAACAACAGCAGCAGCAGCAGCAGCATAAACTTCCTTCTTTCATTTCTTCTTCACAGAACAGACAACAGAATTAAAAGAAGCACCGGAACGCACACAGTACTCCTGCTTTTTAACAATATTAATAAAAAAAGTGCATTCGGTAATATTGAAAAATTATAGCATTGTTATTGAATGGTGGGTAATTGAAAATCGAATGCTAGGGCGAGAGAGAGAATTGAAAGGTAATAAGAGAGTGAGAAGCAGAACACAAAGTGAAAAGTGCAGGTGGAGGGGCACAATGTGTGTGTGTGTGTGTGTGTGTGCAATACACTAAAATGAAATGAAATGAAAAATAATGACAATTTGGTTACTCCATTTTGTCGTCTTGTTGTCTTGCTTGTTCTACTGTAAATATGTACTGCCGCTGCTGCTGCTGCTCCTTTTAATTGTCTTTGCAGTCTATCGTAGTTGACATTTACAAGTCTATTTTCATTTTCATAAACTTAGTTGCCTGCTTGAGTTGAAGGAACAGTTCACATGGATAGCAATCTCTCGCTTGCTCTTGTGCTTCACCTGATCTTTACGATCCATTTTGCTGCTACACTGCTCCTTCTTGAAACAGTGTGATAATTAAGTTTAGTGAAATTGAGCGCAGGAGACACTTTGATTTTACTGTGTAAGTGTGTGTATGTATGAAAAATGAATAACTGTAACAGAGACTGAGAAGAGAGAAAAAGGGGCACAATCAGCTGTCCCTTTTTGTTCTCAATCGAAAAAATGGACATTTTCAATTTGCAATTGTTTTTATTTATGTGCCTTCTTTTCCTTATAATATTGAGGTGTGTTTCTGCCGTTGTCGCTGGTGGTGGTGGTGGTGGTGGTGGAATAGTCTTGATTGAGGTGAGAGATTGTGCAGAGCGTATAATAAAATGAGAAAAAAATAAAAGAAGTGAAATAACACAAAGAAGGTGCGAGATTGTGAGCCGTAGTTTACTTTCCTGATTAACTTTTTTTTCGTCTTGCCGTCCACTGACTGTGCTGAAGTGCCTGGTGGCTGGTAATTTATTTAATTGCAATCTAATCTAATGTTTGTTTGTCGATTGTGAAACAATTGCAGTGGCCAATCTGCAGTGTTTGGCCATTGTCTGCTGGGCAGTTGATGTCAAGTTGTAATAAAAGCCAATTTTAAGTACTTTTGTCAAGTCCATTTGAAAAGCAGTTTGGCTTGAATTGAGCTTGATATTTTAAAATATTGACAAGTACAACATTCAACTTTGCTGTACAAAACTTAAACCATAAAAGGATCTCACTTTCAAGATCACCTTTTATTGCCCAATTTTTTCCCACCTTAAAACCGTTGGTAAAAACTGCGTAGGCGCAGGAGCAAAATCAGGTTGTCAAAACGTGTGTGGCCCTACACATTTTTTAATCACTTTCAGAAGAGGCAAAATGACTTCGAAGATGGATGGACTGTTTTTAAAATAAATTTGCTCGCCACTGGGCGCTGGGAACCAAATGGGGAAAAGAAAGTGAAAGCACTTCTTCTTTCTCACTCACTTAGTGCACACGTACAACTAACTAACTATTATTACAAAACACTTATACTGACCACGAGTACAATCAACTGACTACCGATGGACAGTATTTACGGTTGAAAATCGGCTTTCACTTGATTTATCAAATCAGATTTTCAACTCGTTAAAGCAATATTTCGTACTTATGCCCGCTACCGATCACGAGCAGACATTAATCTCAATGAACAGTTCAACTACAGCAGCAACAGCAGCAGTCCAATTAGATATTCAAAGTGCGCTTTCTTATGACTGCAAAAAAGCAAACTTCAGCGACTTCTTTTTTATTTTAAAGTAAAGTCACGTGTCGTGCTGCCGTCGTAATTGAAAGTGTGAGGCTTGGAAGAGGAGATAGCAAGAAAAAGAGAGAGAGAGAGGGAAAATGGTGGAAAGAAAGTCTAAAAGGAGCTACTGTTTGATTGATTGGTCGCAGCAGAAGTAGCAACAGCAGCAGCAGCAGCGTGTCTTTAGTCAAATGAAATTGTGAAATGTGAAAATGATAGCGGGAGTTCTATTTGCCCAGTGGCACACACAGTTGCCTTGCCTTGCCCTGCCTTTTATCCTTTCCTCATTTACCTGCTCATCTTTGACGTAATTTGAAACTGCTGTCACTGCTGCTGCCTCTGAGCTACTATATAATTAATTTTTTTCTTTTCTTTCATTATAATTTCAGGTAAACAGTTTTAGATTTCTAGCCTTTTTGTTTGCACATTCACCAGCACCAGCAGCAGCAGCACAGCGACACTTTTTTCCACACGCACTCAATCATCGGCTAAGCTTCTTTTTCTGTGACTTTAAAGATGAGCACTGAGATGATGAGAATGCTGACAAACTGGAGGAGGAACTGGAGCGCCTTAAGAACGGTAGTTTTTTCTTCTGACTACAAAAAAATACTTTTTCCAGTTGAAAAGCAAAAAAAAGTCAGACTTGCTGACGCTGCTGCTGCCGCCGCCGCCGGCAGATGAGTGCACATCACCTCAGAGCGCTTTTGTTGATTGAGGCGATTTTGTTGTGTTGCGTCGTGTTTCAGTTTAGAACGCCTCGCCAATCAGCATCATTGCAAGTCATTGCTCATTTCAAAAACCGATTGATACTTCTTTTCTCCATCTCTCTTTAATTGATGAATATGGCGTGTCGTTTTGTACAACAAGGAGACACCACAGGCGACCACCGGATAAGTGGCCAACTCTCTCTCACTCACTCACTTTGCATACACATCCACTGTGTAATTTGATCTACATTTTAGTTCGGCGGTACTCGTCAGTGATGACTGCTCGCTGATTGATTGAACCGTGACAGTTGCATCTTTGCGCCGTTCTTTAGTTGACTTTCAGTTCTCCTTGATTGCTCAGTAAGCTCACCAGTATCACCACACACTAACAAGTCCCGAGCCGAACCGTTTGAATGAATGAAGACTGCTTGTTGATGTGTCTGTGTCTGTGTCTGTGTTGTAGCATCAGCATTAGCAGTAAAAATTATTGACCTTTTTATTTAATCATTACCTTGTCAGGTAATCGAGACTTGCTGTGCCTGCAACGTTTACCTCTTGACATTTCAGGCTGAAATGTGTGTCTCTAGGCTGCTCATTGTAAATGTAGAAATATTGCTCTTCTCACTTTTACTTCTACTTTTACTTTTATTATTTAGTGTACTTTCACTACTTAGATTTGTGACTTAATTGATTTGATTTGTGTGTGTGCATGTGTTTTGCAATTTAGCTGCAGCCTTTATTTGTTGTAATTGTTTTTATTTGCCCTCATCTAGAAGTAGCTGGTAGCCAGGCTTGTGTCAGAAGGCTTTGAATCTGATTAATTGATGATCAGCAATGCATCACTCTCTCGGGCACTTTTTATTACTGTGTGAGAGATTTTGTTTTGAATGATTTTTTGCCCATTGCCCTCCCCCTCTTCTTTTCCCCGTGCATTTGCACTTTTTTCATCAATGGGCCATCCTTTTAGGCATCATTTATATGTTTTTATTTTGAGTTGGAATATATCCCATTAATTTTGCAAAATCCAATGAAAGTGGCGAGGAAAAAGAAAAGTCGGCTAATGATTCTTCGGTGCACAGCACGCGCGCGAGCGCGAGCTCGGTGCCCAGTCACAGTCACAGCGGTGGCTAACTACTAAATGAACGCTCTTTCACTGTAATTGTCCTCAACCTTTTCATTTTTCATCATCGTCATCGTTATCAGTTTTGCATTTTTCCATCCAGTGCAGTCTTAGGTCATGCAAAAGCTGCTGCATCTCTTTCTCTCTCTCTCTCTCTCTCTCTTTTAGCATCCCATCATTTAACTTTGTTTTCCTTTAAGTGCACACGTGCGCTGCCGCCACTGCCGCCGCTGCCGCCGTTGTTGATGATAATTAATTTACAATCGCCTGTTTACCGGGGTTAATGATGCTCACTCACTTGATGCTCTACTCTAACGATGCTATGAAATATTAGTGCTCAAAGCTGACAGGTAGAGCAGCAGCAGAAGCATCAGAAAGTAACGGCGTTAAAAGTGCTGTCATTTTGGTGTAAAAACTGTAGAGAAAGATAACGCTAAGTTGCTGCTGTTGCAGTTGTTGCTGCTGTGCTGTCCATCAGCTACGGCTTTATATTTTTATAATTGCACAGTAATTAATGGGTCGCAACAGCAGCAGCGGCAACAGTGTCAAAAACCTTTTTCTCTCATTTACTTTTACTTGCTTACTAACACGTTTTAACTGTTTAGATTACTACTACAGCTAATTTTCTAATCTAATATAAACATATGAAAAATTGGCCCCGCACGTTTGACAGTTCAGTTCAGTTCAGGCAGTTCGTCTTTGTCGGTCTAATTTACCTGTCGGCTGATTGAATGTTCACTACTCAGGTGCACTTTTGACTCAATGTAATCGTATTACTTATTATTATTAGTTGGGCAATTGCCTAAAATGGAGTTGTTCTTTTGCTGGTGGTGGCGGCGGTGCGTTTGGCTGAAAAGAAAAAAGGTTGGCCATTTTGTATTGACCACATTTTCCCTCAAACATTAGGTCGATGAGTGCTGCTGATATACTTTGTTCCTGTGTTTTTGTGCATTTTTTTCGCTCTTGTCAGTGTGATAATTGCCTGCATAATTAACGACAATTGAGTGCTAGCTCGGACAGAGGTGCTGCTGCTAGTCTAATTTGAAGTCTGTCTTTTGTGAGCGGCTGACCGGCTGTCGCCGCCGTGGACAGACTGAAATGAATAAAGTGAATACAAAGCCCACTGCTCTGGTGGTTAATTAGAATACAGATGGTGGTGGTAAAAGGGGAAAAAGGCGCGACGAAATATGTAATTTAGTGGTAGAAAGAAAAAGAAAAAAAAACAAAAACTAGCTTGAGTAAATAGAGCAGAGCATCCATTCACTTATTCATTCATTCATTTAGGGGCATCAATTGATCGACTTTGCGTCCAGGCAGAGCAAAAAAAGTTGACCTGCAGTGTACCTGCATCACTGTGGTCATTTATTATTATCCAGTCAGCAAATCAACAGAGTCAGAAATAGACCCACTCTTTTGTGTGTGTGTCTGAACACTGAATGTGTTGATGTTTGCCACCTTTTTCTTGCTCTGAAAAGAGAATAGACATTAACAGTCGCACCGGAGCTGACCGCAAAGAAGTGCTTACCTTTTTCTTGTGCCGGTTTGTTGGTTGGGTGATTAATCGCTGATGAAGTGAGAGAAGTGTCGGAGTGTTTGGTTGGCACCCCTACCAGCCAACTAACAAAAATATGACGAAACACAAAGTGTATCACGCTTTTGTAGCGGCTAGGTGATGCTTATCGTCTTCAAGCCGCAGTCGCAGTCGCAATTGCTAAGATTGCCATTTCGCATGGCAAAACAACTCCTTCCTTTTCTTGGCACAAAACAGCAACAACAGCTAACAACTATTCCCGACTACAATTATCAGACTGATTCGTCCACTTGACCAGTGAGTTAAAGTTTAGAGCAGCATAATAACAGTGTTTCTTGAGCGTGGAAGCAGTGTCTCCTTTGCTCACCACCACCACTACAGGGCTGAATCGGTAATGAGCACTGCTTCTGCTGCTGCTGCTGTTCTTGTTGCTTTCTAGATTAAGACATCGTCTTCTAAAGCAACCCTCGAGTGAGATAAACGGAAATAGCAGAGAGAGAGAGAGAGAAAGAAAGCGAGAGAGAGAGAGAGAGAGAGAGAGAGAGAGAGAGAGAGAGAGGGCAGAGAGAAT
>JAALOO010000842.1_pt1 | contig 11533 bp, 10 predicted proteins | sample 7257641 | NCBI WGS metagenome assembly JAALOO01 (sample SAMN14085613, study PRJNA598686) | mite metagenome | biome: ENVO:01001000; feature: ENVO:01001002; material: ENVO:01001226; isolation source: single female mite from University of Michigan culture on fish food culture... ... | reverse complement strand
AATGTGCTTGAAACTCTTAAAATTCTCTACTCCTGATTTTTTTCTGCTTCTGTGTCGCATAGGCAGACAGACAGGAAGAGGAAGTGCGCACGTTTACTGGCACAAAGCTCTAGCTGATTGGCAGTAGCTGGCTGGATGCAAGTTTTTGCATAAAACGCGGCGAGCTCACTTAGGGCAAATTGAACTGCTGCTGCTCAGTTTCTATCAGGCTAAAAGTGATCTGGTTCCCTCTTCTACTCATTCGCTTTCTCGCTAATTGAGTCGCCACTGGGACGGGTTGACTGCTGCTGCTGCTGCTGTCGATTGGCGAACAACAAAACGGCTGCCTTCGTTTCCCCTTTCCCTCCGTCATTAAGCATTTATACTCTCTTTTTCCCTTCCCTTGGTGGACAATGGACAGCAGCAGCCGTGACCGGTGGTGTGACCAAACTAGCCACTGCGCCTGCCGGACCTAGAGGCCCGAGAGGAGGAGGACGCATGTCGCTTACTGACTGATGAATTGCCCTTTGATGGAGTGAAAAAGAAAGGTCTGATGTGAGCCGGTGATATGCAGCTGATCTACTGATAGCGCCGCAATCTCAGAGTAGTTGAATGAGTGAACAGCTCTCATTCATGACAAAGACAGTCGTCGTCGTTTACTCGGATGATATTTAGCCGGGCTGATGACAGCAGATGAGAAATGAATGAATGAATGATTTGTTGCTGCAGCTGAACTGAGCTCCATGAATGGAAACATTTTGCTCGCCAGACACGCACTTCTCTCTTTCTCATCCAGCCAAACCTTAACCTGCCGACGCTAATTGTGTTGCTTGCCTTCCTTGATAGTCTTTTCATTCATTCAGCCACTTTTTGTGTTCACCTTTGACTGACTGACTGTCAGCTTTGACGAGAAAGAGCACCAGACGGAAAAAACTAGAGCACTTTTGTCATTGAATTCAAAAAGCAGTTTGCTTAATTTAACCTAACCCTGAGTAGACCCTGATTACTTAAACGCTAGAAAATAAGGTAACTAAAGTATCTAAAATAAAGTAAAAAGTAGAAAAGGGGGCAGCTCACACTTACCGAGGGCACGTTGTCGTTGGTGCAGCATCCCTCGCTGAGCAGTCGGTCGCGAATCTCCCAGGCGAAGATGGACGGGCACTCTCGCTTGTACTGGGCAATCTTGCCCACTACATCGGAGGTGGCGACGCGTGGCTTGCTGCCACCGATTGCACGCGGCCGGATCGAGCCCGTCTCGTAGTACCGCCCCAGTATCTTGGACACGCAGCCGTTGGACACCTGTGTGGTAGTGGTAATTGGGTTAATTGGGGTGTGACTCTGGAAGAGTAGTGAGTGGTAGCAGTACCTGCAGTATTCGCGAAATATCACAGGGCCGGGCGCCGCTGTGCGCCAGCTCGACGATTTTCTGGCGGGTCGAATCAGGCAACGGTCGCCCGTTGACATAGACACCGCCCAGTTGATTGATTCCTGAGTGGCCTGGGATGATAATGAGATAAAAAGGTGAATGTTAGTGATCAGTTGAACAGGAAGGAGGTTTTTGTTTGCTTTCTTTTTCATTCACTCATTCATTCACTCATTTTCTCATTCAGCCAATTGGGCGTACAATGCGAAATAATCGACTCAGTTTCTCTCTTTGCAGTGCTGACAACTCATGCGCTCCAAAGAATGTCCGCACTCTCCATTTCGCACAAGTGGAGCACGTAATTTGGATTAGTAGTGTGTTTTAAATTTTACAAGTTCACCCCCTCTTCTTCTTCCTCTTCTGTTGTCAGTGGCTCATTAACTTGCCATTATCGGTTAGCCCTTGTTTGTTTGTTTGGGCACTGCCACTGTCTGTCTCTCTGTCTGACTGTCTGCTTGAAAAGGCAGTAAACAAGCGCAAATAAGTCTGCCGGTCCGGCCTGGCCTGGTCTGGCCTTGCTTACCGCTATGGCAGCCCTTTGCCAGCCTGCCATGACTTCGCCTCGGTGGATAAATAGATTTGGTGGAGAGTCAGAGTGTGTTTGTGTGTTGTATGTCTTTAACAGCAGTCGAGTTTGAAGATCAGCAGAGCGGATGGAGATGGTGTGTGTGTGTGTGGGTGATGGTTGCTGCTGATATAGCTAGTTAGCCTATCAGCCATCCAGTCTGTGTGTGTGTGTGGTTCATCTACCCAAAAGATCGTATTATCTGCTTGTGCGAGCACGAGTAACTCGCTCACTAGCTCTCACTCATCTGCTCCTTCGGCCGCGGCGGCGGCGGCAGCTAATTTAAAGTTAATATTTCGATTGTGGCTGACTGAAAAGGGAAGAGCGAGAGAATTAGCAGCAGCAAGTGTAAGTGGCAGGATGACTGGCAGCAACGTCGTCAGAACTGTCTTCAGAAGGTGTTGTTGTTGGTGGCGGTGATGGCGGTGGTGCAGAAAGTGACAGTGTCAGTGAACACAGAGCTGACGTTGAAGCTAAAACTGAAGCTGAAGAAGTTTGTCTCAGTTCTAAGAAAGAGCTCCTTGCGGATGCTCCGTGCCTTGGATGGCTGAGCGGCGGCAGTGGCTGCTGCCTAGGCTAACTGGCCTGACTTGAAGATCCACAGACGCGTTCACGTGGACTCAGGCGGAATCAGGCGTTTAAACGTGGCGGAGAGAAGGAGAGAGAGTTTGCCGTCAAGAGAAAGGAGGAGGCAGAGAAGGTTCAAGTTGGTTCCAGCAGCTGCACCACCGTTATCCGCTCACTGAGCATCACCAGCACCACCACTACCACGAGGCACCAGACAATTGGGCGCCAGGAGGAGGGGGCAAAGGGGATCCTGTGCGCCATATCACTTACTACTACTGCTGATGCTGTTCAGTTCCTCGTTTTTCCTTTGCCATTTACAATTTGTCTGTCTGTCTGTCTATTTGTGCCACTTGGCCGGCGAGCTGTTGGCCAATTTGTTGGCTGTTGGCAGGCAGGCAATCGACCCACTGCCATTCAGTTCTTTGCCTGTCGGTCTATCTCCTTTTTCTCTTTTTCTCTGACACCACCAAAAAGAAGTGGGGGTCAAATGGTGGCACACTCACCGACACCGACACTGACACCAAATTAGCATTTGGATGTCTGTATCGGCGGCAGCGGAACAGTTCTACTACGACCATTGAGGCTATTGAGACCATTGAGACGTCAAACAGTGTGTGTTCCAAGGCTGCTGCGTTCTAGGCATGACAGGCAAACTGTCTCGCTCTTCGTTCTCACTTGACATTGACGTGCATTAAAGTGTCACACTGACACTTGGTCGACAACGACGTTCACGAGCTTACTTTTATTCCATTCTATTCACTTCTTCTTTTTCATTGTAATGCAGATGTAACTCACACCAATTGGGCTCTGTCGCTGTGCGCAACCTTTGACATATGAGCGTGAAGGAGAGAGAGAGAGAGTGAGCTAGCAATGTGACAATCTACTTTGTGTTGTGCTGTCCTACTAATTGGGCGCTTGATACTGGGCCAGCCTAAAGCGTAAACACTGATGCCTTTTGGTTTTGGTAGAGCTGAGCACACGACAACTGCTCTTGATCAACATTGAGAATGTTGCAAAGTTGGAATACGCAATTGAGTGGCTAGTTTGGAATGAGGGCACCCGAATCTGATGGCAACCGAGTAGAGTAGAGTAGTAATTACATCGGGGCGCCCAAAGTGGTCGAGAATGTCTGTCTGCTCACACAGTACAGCTTTGCTGTTTGATTAGCTCTGGTCAGACTTTGCTGGGCAAACTCGCTTTCTCCTAACAGCACTCGCATTTTGGGTTTTTCTGGAATCAGCACCAGCACCAGCAGCCCCTGTGATTGCCTGATTGCAGTACGTGCTCGGCGTCGCTTATGACCGCTGCTGCAAACTGATTGTGCTACTGCCGCCGCATCGATATAGATTGCCACTGTGCGAATTCTAATTAAATTACGCCTGTATATATTCTCGTGCTGTGCTGCTGCAGCCTTCCGTCGATTCTGTCTGTGTGTGCTCGCCTCTGCTGTGCCTGGTCATGTTTGCGGTTAATCAACTTGTAGCCGCGACCTTTCTCTGCTGCTGTTGCTGCTGCAAATTAAGGCTGCAAATACATACATACACTTTCACTAGCGATCACTGCTAAGCCAATTTAGAGCTGATGCTGGTGGTGGTGGTAGTGCTGGTTTGAGGCTACTCCTAATCAAGCGCCCTATCCGCAAAGCTGCTGCACCAAAAAGAGCGCAGAAGTAATAATAATATTTGCAAATTGTGCACATGATTAGCCTGATTGTGTGTGTGTCTGTGTCTGCATCTGTCTGTGCCTAATGCTTATGTGTGCGTCTGTGAATGCCAAATGAACTGTGGCGGTGGTGGTGGTGGCCCCTTTTTGGCGGTTCACATACCAGTGCAAAGACTAATCGATGAATGCTACTTCTACAAGAAGCAGAAGATGAAGAAAGTTTGGATCGATATTGACTGCAGGCAGCAGCAGCAGCAGTTTTTGCTGCTTGGTTAAGTCACTAGGGCCAGTTTGGTTAACCCTACCATCAACTCGTCGTGGAACACTGTAATGAAACCGAAGCAGCAACAGCAAATTATCTCACTCGATTTGAGTTTTAATTGAATCGATTGTTTCAGTGCTGCAATACAAATAGTGCAGTACTAGTGCCACCCTTTTGTTTGATTAATGAACACTGGTGCTCCAAGGCTGCTGATGATGTTGACTACAGCAAATGATTGGCTAGTTTTGTAAAATGCACACTTTAGTTTGGCAAATTTTTGAAAAATTGTCAAAGCTATGAATTTGTGCACGTGTCTCATCTCTGAATTCAGAAGTTCTAAAAGTCAGCTAATTTGTAGTTACTGTGTCATTAGGAAAACAGCCGGCTCAAGCAGCAGCAGCAGCATCAGCAGCATTCCACTTTGCTGCATTGTCTTTGTAGTGAACACAGCAGATGCTTGTCATGTAAAAATGCATGCAGAGGATGCTTGTGTCCTCAAAAAGTCCTGAAAAAGTGAATGCTTGTTATTTTTTAGTAAAGTGGGAACAGCAAACGGACAACACGAGCCAGTCCTTGTTCACTAGCAATAGTAGTAGTCTAACCTATCATTACCCAAAGCAGTAAAGTGATGCGGCAGCGGCGACGGCATGGCGCTCAGCAGGGAAGCCACTAGCAGCATCAGCAGAAGCTGAGATGCTTTCATTGTTTTATTTGCCAGTTGATGTTACATGCTCACACTAACTTGTAAATTAGCTTGAAGAAAGAGAGAAGGGACCGCTTTTTAAAGTCTCTCATTTTAAGCAATTCCTTCGTACTCGACAATTAATGCGCGGGCGCCCTTCAGACACTCGTGGCTTTCCTTTCCTTTCCTTTCTCCCTTCTTACAAAGGACCTCTTTCTGCTTGGTTATAATTAAAAGTTCACTTTAAAGCCATTATGGTAACGATGCCCCTTGCCGTTGCGGCAGCCGCGCGCGCGGCCCATAATGATAGTCAGTCAGTCTGTGAGTTGTAAGTTAGCAGTTGGAGGCGAACCAGAAGCAGAAGTGCTAGGGTCAGACAGCTTTGCTGCTGCTGCTGCTGATTGAAGTGAAGCACTTCTTTCTTTTTGCCCTTTTCCATCTCTTTCTCTTTTGATTGAGATGATCATGATGATTTTCGCCAACTCTCTGCCCTCTTCTAGCCTCTCGTTGATAGAGTGCAAATCGCTTCCGAGAAGAGTAAGTGAGTGAGAGAAAGCGACTGGAGTGGAGAGGACTCCCGAATCAGTTTTGTCTCGGCTCAATCAATACTGCATTCTTTGCCGCGCGAGCGGCAGATAGAGAGAAGAGCGTCAGTGTTATTATTATTATCCTGGTGCAGCATCTTCCACCGCCGTTATTATGTGTGTTATTATGGTGGGGGATCAATCAGTGTGGCACCATTGTCTGTGTGCCACCCGATCACCCCACCCGATTCGCTGTGCACCCTTGGCACCCACTGTCTGGCGTTTCACTTATGCTACTGTGTGGGGCAGCAGCAGCAGCAGAAGGAGCACTATTCATTGCGTCATTGTCGTCACTGCCTGCCTCATCGTAATCTTCTCATTTTCATCTTATTCTCTCTCTCTTTCCATTCTTTCTGCCCTCTATTATCATTATCACCCCGTTCTGCTTCTGCTATGGTCTATTTCAGAGACACTCATCACTCGGCACACAACATATTGTCATTGTTTTGTTTCTTTCCCGCTTTTGACGTCATTTTTGAATCAATTTGATTCTTCAAAAGTGAGTAGAAAATGGCGAAATTGTTTTGCTTTATACAATCAAGAAGGTGCTGTAAAATCTATCTCTTTCTCTGAACCTCACTCTCTCACTCACTGCTCAGCACTTACCCTTATGGGGCATTCTACAGTGATCCTGCTGGGCGAGGACGCCGGCGACTGCCGAGGCAAGTCGCGACGAGGTGAGCGGCGTCGAGGTCGACCAGAAGTGGCTGGTGGCTCGCTGCAGCGACGTCGGGTCCGGGTGATGGGCGTGATGGTGGTGGTGGTGGTGAGGGTGGTGGGCTGCAGAGAGTGCCGTCGTGAGGCCGTGCTGGGGTGCCCGAGCGAGGGGAGCACCGGTGGTGTGTAGGAGGCAGGGGAGACACTCAACTGTCTTCAGCTGTTCAAGATTCGGCTGCACTTGCTAGCAGCTTTGTTTTTCTTTTCAGGTGCAGTGATTTTGTTTGCAGGAAACTCGCACAGTTCAGCACAGCAGCTTACCTACCGAAACACGAAAGCATCATTAGTGAGATTTGGTATTTTGGTTTTTTCGTTCGGTCGTCGTCGCCGCTGTTGTTGTTGCTGTCGCCGCCTCTGCCGCCGCTGCCGCTGATGTTGAGATGCCGCTGCTGCAGACGAGCTTGTGCCACTGATTTTGTTTGTTCTGCCACTGCCACTGCCAATCCTATTATTCTAGTTTTTGCTCTCATTTACCCTCAATTTTCGCTCATTTGTATACGTTTTAGATATATTTCAGACACTTGTATTGCACAATCACTACGGGACACAACCTGTCCACCTGGCAGAGAGAGCTAACTAATTGGGAATTAGACTGAATTGATTGAATTGAGCACTGACTGAGCACAGTAGTGAAGTGGTAGTGTAGCATAATTTACCTGTCATATTACTACATGATTATATCATTATTACTACGTTGAGTAGACTGTCGTTGTCTGCACTGAGTGTAGTGGCACTCTTAGCAGCACTTAAGCTGCTTACAGAGTGCGCATTACATGAAAACAGGAACAGAGGGGGTAGAGAATGTCAATTGAAAGAAGGCAGCAGCACTTCACAGTGAGCATGGCGACTCAAGTAGTAGCATTTTTTGTAAAGGGAGAAGAAGTGTACCACTTCAGCTTTTACTTCCTAGTTTGCTGAAACTGCCGGTGACTGTCTTTCTGTCTCTGTCTGTCTGTGTGTGAGTGTGCTGAAGACCCCAAGTGAGTCCCTTTCATCATCAATGGCCACGAGCACAAGGGCATTTGGAGTAGTGCTGACATTGTCCTCAACCGATTGAGCGACCGAGGATGAAGTTGAATGAAAAGAATTGAAAGAATACACACACATACACTCAAATCGATTGCAGAGCACAGGCACACTTCAGTCGGTGACTTTTGCTTGCTTGCTTTAGTGCTCTTCTTGTTGACTTTGAGTCTTTCTGAACACACACACACCGACTGACTAAGGCCCCTAGGTCTCACTGACTGACTTGTCAAACTTTCTCTCCTTCACTTCTGTGTCTGTCTGTCTACTTTGCCTAATCTTCTTAACTTGTTCTCCCAAGCACTGCTGTTCTTTCTCTCGAGCACTCGCACACTCTGAACTCACTGCGCACTTCACTTTACTAGAGACTAAGAGGGGGTCGATTATTATTATGACTGTGTTATATAACAATGATAATAATCGAGCGAGAGTGTATTGCTTAATAAGTAAACTGTTTGCGTTTGGGTCTGTCTCTAATAGTGCCAATAAGCGGTGGTGGTGGTGGGGAAGTTGGCCGCCGAATTGTCTCAAGTGGCTGCTGCTGCTGCTTGTGGTGACAGTCAGTCTTGCCCCTGGTCACTTTGATTGATCAGACTAAGCGAAGGAAACTCTACAGAAAAGAAACCAACTAACTACCACACCAGCACAAACTGCTTCTGAACATTCTTCCTGCACCCGCAACTGCTCACTGCCATGGCAATGACAAGCACCCGTTTGGAATCTGTCTTTCTCTCTTTCAGGCCAATTTATCATCACGGCCACCACCACTACTTCCACCAGTGATGCTCCCGAATGCTCATTGCCGGGCAGCAGCAGCAGCAATGGATGAAACTGATGATGATGATGGGAAACGTGTGCCCGATTGCGGTCTGCCACTGCCACTGCCACTACAGCAGCATCCATTGTGTTGAAGCCGTGTGTCGATGCCTATTCTCTTTCTCCAAACTATCCCTCTCTGCCGTTGTTGTTGTTGCTATTAATGAGCACCGAGTACTTCACCAAAACTGAAACTGAAACAGACGACTGAAAGAAGAGCAGCGTCGGCGGCGGCAGTAGTGTTCATTTCGCTTGGGAAATCGACCCAGCACAGCACACACATTGCCAACCGCAACCACTGTGCCACTTGGTAACTACTTTCTACTGGTGACACTCGACGAATCCTCACTGGCCAGCACACACACACAGTTCACATTTTGCATTTTAAGTACAAGTAGTCACATAATAACATCTCCATCTCCATCATCAGCGGCTGCTGCTGTGGATCATCAGTTGGCTTAGTGTGCCCGCAGATTGCCCTCGCCCTCGTCCTCGTCGTCGTCCTCGATTAAGTTGTGATTTAATTTGCCAAGTCCCCGGTGACCTTCATCACATCAGAGAAGAAGACCACCGCAGCCGCGCGGCACGCTTTACTTTTTCGCTCACGATCTTTCTCTTTTTCGCCTTTTGCCACTGGCGCCTGCTTCTTTGTTGGCAAACAGTGTAGTAGAGTGACTTGTGCCTCGTTTTTAGCGCCTCCGACTTTTTTTTGCACTGGGCCAAACTCTAGAACACACACACACAGGCAGACATTGTGTTTCACTCTTTGCACCGCATCTCTAGAGATTTTTCTGCCTTCTGTTGTCTCTTGTCATCAAAGTTGTATCATCAAAGTAAAAAGGAAGAAGGGAAAAAAGTATCAGTTTTTCCGACTTTGACCTCCTGACGCTTTTCTTTTTTTTCCCTTCTCTTTCTCTCTTTCTCGCTACAGCCCATTAATTATTGGTGCAGTGGGCGCCTTCATTGTCTGTCTCGGTTTTACTTTCTCACTGCTGTGTTGGCATCAAAAAAAGGAGGGAAAAAAGTATCTAATGAATGGGCGCCAATTATCGATGATAATGCGGCATGAGAATACACAGACACGCTCTTGCACACACATTCGGTCTTGCCTCTTTTTTCACTTTCACTATTGTCTATCGGCACTTTTGTGTAACTTGTTCTAGTGTAGACTGATGCTGCTGCTGTTGCCACTGCCGCTGCCTTGCCATCAGCAAATATTGAGGCAATTATAAAATTAAAACTAAACTTACCGTAAATGATGACAGAGTGGCGGGACACTTGGGGGTGGCAAAGGGGTTGCTGGCGCTGGTGGTGGTAGTGCTGGTACAGCTGAGAGATTGTAATGGTGAAGGCTTGCTGTTTCCGCTTTGTTGATGCAGTTTTCACTCGGACACACGTGAGGACAAGAGTTGAAGAGGAAGTTGTAGTGTTAGTGATTCATTGAAGGGGGAGAGAGGCTTTATTGGAATGATCTGAAAGATGGTTACAGGTTTTCAGCATCAGCAGCTCTGGTGATGATCAGATCAGATGGTCACTGTTGTCTGTTCCTCATCATCAGTAATCGATGATTAGTCGTGCAATGAAGTGGTGGTACAGATAATGATGATGGTCAGTGGACTTTGACTTGGTCTGTGTGTGTTCGCCTCACTACTTTTTAGCCTGCTTGCTTGCTGGTGCGCAAGTGTTGCGTGGATGGATGGATGGATCGCTGAGCGAGCGTGTGAGGATTGGGTAATCTAATGATTGCCTGAAGAAGGAGAGGAAGAAAGGAGAAGCCAGTCCTCAGCGACAGTGGGGCCAAGTCAGCCAAGTTAGTCGATAGTTGCGCTCAGCTGAACGTGTTGAAATTTTTAAGTCAGCGTGAGACTTCAAGATGAAGGAAAAGGAGAAGAAAGAAAGCGAGAAGTCGAACGCTCTCTTTGTCGATGTCGGTGAACGATTCAAAATTGAGAAGCAGAAAAGGAAGAAGTGTGAGGGAGAAGTGTGTTGCGGTGCTCTTCGTCTGCGGACTTCAGTGCAATTGGTTTCAGTTCAGTTCAGTGCTGGTCGTCGTCAGTGGTTCTTTGGCCCGCCACTGTTCTACTAATATGCATTTATATACGCATATTTACCGTTTGAGCGAGCACAACGGCAGCACAGCAGCATTGGCTGGCACCAGCAGCAGTGCACACAGAGCACTGTGGCCCAGGCCCTTCCCCCTGCCGTCCATTGAGGCGTGCCTCTGCCCTGGTGCGCTTCACTGCACCACGGGCAGTGGTGGGGAAGGAGGAGAGCAGGCAGTCGCTATATGCTATGTCCTGGCAAAGAGGACCAGAGAGGAGGAAGGCTGAACTAGCAGCAACAGAAAACTGTTTGTTCGCTCTGACAGCTCTCTCTAACTGAAGTTTGAAGCTCCTCTTACTAGTCACTCCTGCATCGGTCCTGCTGATGAACAGGAGAGAGAGAGAGAGAAGGAAACGGTTTCTCTGATGGTGAAAAGCATCATCGTTATTGCAAGGATCTGGCTGCTGCTGCAGCAACTCCAAGCTCTTTACCCAAAGCATTTTCCCGTTTGTGTCGATGTTGCTGCTGTGGTGGTGGTAATAGTGGTAAGGTCCTTTGGAAATGTTGGAACAGCACAGATAAAAGGGGAGTTGTGGCTGTTCCAGCAGCAGCAGCAATTGATGCGGCCGTTTGCTCTGCATTGCATCCGTTACTTTCTCCTCTCTATCTCTTTCTTCATCGTCGTCGTCGTCGATCGTAACCGTTATTACAAATTCCTTAATTCCTGACGCACGCTTGACTAAGGGAGAAAGGGGAAGAAAGACATTGGAGTGCAGTGTTTCCCTTTCTTTCTATTTTTCTCCCTACCTTTGTGTCAGTGTTTCCCCACACTGTCGGGCAAGTAAGGCTGCTGCTGCTGCTGCTGAGGATGGCTTTTTTCGGTGAGGCGATCGGGTACTTCTCTTGTTGGTGCTGCTGCTGTTTTTGTTGGATCGCGACGAACGTTCGCCCGCTCGTGCCCTCGAATCAGACAATATCCTCTTGATTCTTTTTTCATTTTCTTTTCTTTTTTCCTCATTTCATCTCCCCACTTCACCTCTCTCTTTTCTTTTTGTCGATTATCTCGGGGATCAAAGCTGTCGAATAAATTAGATTCTTTGCTGTTTCTCTTTTTGAAAGTAGCATCAGCATCGTTTCCCTCCCTTTCCTCCCCAATTTTGGGTGCATTGTTTTTTCCTGCTCGGGTGCTCATTGTCACCGTCGTGTGTGT
>JAALOO010002143.1_pt1 | contig 11542 bp, 7 predicted proteins | sample 7257641 | NCBI WGS metagenome assembly JAALOO01 (sample SAMN14085613, study PRJNA598686) | mite metagenome | biome: ENVO:01001000; feature: ENVO:01001002; material: ENVO:01001226; isolation source: single female mite from University of Michigan culture on fish food culture... ... | reverse complement strand
CTCTCTCTCTCTCTCTCTCTCTCTCTCTCTCTCTCTCTTTCTCTTTCTTGTTTTCTCTCTTCGTGCTTCAGTTCCACTGGGGAACAAGAAGACTACTGCTGAAGCAGCAGAAGCAGCAAAAAACCAGAAGAGTAGCAGTGAGAGAGAGTGAGTGAGGGAACACAGAGTAGCACAGTGAAGAGGCAATGAGAGGGAATGAGCTTGGGGATATGAGAGTGGGAACTGCTGGGAAGGCTAGAATCGCTGGCACTGCTGCTGCTGAACCAGCAAGAGCACAAGCCCTCTACTGCTGTACAAGAGCTGCTGCTGCTTTCCTACTCTACTCTCTCACCCGCTTCTACACTGTTTCTCTGCGATTCTCTTCTTTTTCCTCGGTGGTGGTATATACCAACCGCCGATGCGATCAGACCCGAGAGAGAAAGAGAATGGGAAAGAGAATGAGCTGTGAGAGAAAATGAGAGTGGGTGAGAAAAGAGAGAGAGAGAGAGAGAGCAAGTCTGGCTGACTGACTGAGTGACTGACTGACTGACTGCTGGCTGCTACAGCAGGCGCTGCCGCCGCCGCCGCCGTCGCCGAAGCTGCTGAAGCTGCTGCTTTTTGCTGCAGAATAAAGAAAGAAGACAACTGGCTCGTTTGGGCTTCTGTTGCTGCCGCCGCCGCTGCCGTTGCCGCCGCCGATGCTGTCGTGAGCACTGACCGACGAGAGTCGGAAGACCGACTGAAGACTGAGGTTAAGGCTGAGACTAAGAACGAACGACGACGACGGCAGCTGAGAAGAAGAAGTGAAGGAAGTGAAGCAGTAGCAGCAGCAGCAGAAGTGAAGTACCCAAAGGGGATCAAGAGATGATGATGATGAAGTGATGAAGTGCTCTTCTGCAGGATGTTCTTGTACGCCCACTTGAACGCTGCTGCTGCCACTGCCGCCACTGCTGCTGAACATCGTCTGGACTTGTGCTAGTGAAGTGTGCGTGTGCTGTCGTAGTGTGTCGTAGACTGTTGTGAAACAGTGTCTGACTTTGTGGTGATCTCCACTAAGTTCCACTATTTCTTCATGATCACCACCACCACTACCTAAGTGCCATCATCGCCTTCAGTTCGGTGTAGTCCTAGTCCTCTTCAGTGAATCCTCTGCTTTGGTGCAAACTACCTACAACTACCTAAAAGGATTCACCGGACTCCGATCACCACCGTTGTCACCACTAAAAATAAAGTCACCACCACTACCTAAAGTCATGTTAATCATCCTGTGATCAGCCACAACTTCACTTCAGCAGGATGACCACTCTTCTCTTCTCAAACCTTGGATTCAATAAAGCCAAAGTTTTCACCCCACTGATCTGATTTACCCAAAAACGAAACACCCACAGAATGGAAAATCTACTCTGACTACACCGAAGCGCCAACTCAAAAGTCCCATCTTCCCCTATCACGCTTAAAAGTCCCGATTAACCAGGAGGAAAGAAGTTCACACAATCAACGTTTTTCAGCTTTTTGCTCAGCATCCCTATCACTTTCTCCTTCTCTTTCACTTCCATGGCCAAGGTTCAACCTCGACTGATGACCACCACCTCCTCTTTCTTTGATGATCTCCTCATCTTATCAACTTATTCACAAATTGATCTCATGTTCAAGGACCGCTTACAGCCACCACTCGCAATGATGCCCTTAGCAGCGAAATGTAAAGTACAAAAAGCAAAAAAGGTCCAACAAAAACAACAAAAACAGCACCTTCGACTAAAGCAATTACCACAACAGCTTCAAATACCATCTTCCAGCAAAAGTATCTTCCTCTGCAGCAGCTGCCTCTGGAGACAAAGTAGGCTTTAGAATTTAAAAAAGAAGGACTACTTCACTTCACGCACACATGGTTCTCCTCTTCTTTAAATCACCTCCTCTTTGTCTTTCTGGTCCCAGCACTCGCCAGCATCATCACTAAAACAATTCTAATTCTGTCAACACTATTTGAAAATTGTTTTCTCAGAGTCGAACGAGATCCCAATTGTTCATCCTCCCTTCCTGTGCCAATCCTTCACAACATCATTACCAGCTTTGACCACAAGTTTGCTCGATTCTGAATCGAGCAAGTTGGTAAACTTCCCCTTCACCGATTTTGTGTTTTCGCCCTTTCTCCTCTTCCTCCTCTTCTCATCACGCCTCTGCAGCAAACAATCAAATCAAATCAAAACAAATCACAGCAAACTTTTTTTCGTTCTCACTCTCTCGGAAATTATCGGTGCCAGCACGGTTCTCTCTTCCTCACCTTCACTTTACCACTGCAGCACTTCTTCGCCTGACGGAGGAAAAAAGCTTGGCTTCAGTGAAGCCATCACCCCTAAACTACTTTAGCACCTTCATCACCACCACCTCCACCACCTCAGAATGTCCTCCAATGCGTCCTCCTCCATTGGAGGCAGCAGCGGAGGCGGCGGAGGAGGAGGTGGTAGCGGCGGTGACACGCCTACCAGCACCAGGTCCTCCTCCTCGATGACGCAACCCTCTCCTTCGGGGCAGCAATATCAACCCAACCAGCCACCGCCTCCACTGCCACCACATGCCACCGCCTCCAACTTTGGCTCCGGGAGCGGCGGCTTTGCCGATTTTAGCTCCTACTCACAGCAGCACCAGTCACCCTCGGCGAACTCCTTCGGCGGAAGTGGCCCCACTGCGGGAACGGGCATCGCCCGGGTCGCCTCGTCCACTGTGGAGAACCCCAGTCCGACGGCGGACTCGGCGCCGGACACGTATGACCGCTTTGGCCACGGGCACTACTTCAGCAAGAAGACATTCCACAAGCCCACCTACTGTCACCACTGTACGGACATGCTCTGGGGCATCATCGGTCAGGGCTTCATCTGTGAAGGTTAGTGTGTGTCCTTGTTCGGGGAGGTGTGCTTCGAAACACTGTCAGTTTCGAAAAATTGTTCTTTGTGAAACACCGTCTGTGAACGGCTGATCAGTGTGTTGTGTTTTTGTTGTTGATCTTCTTCATCTCAGCTCACTGAAAACTTCTCATTTCTGAGGTTTCTAATCATCATTCTTGTTTCTTTTTTGTGTTATCTCCCTTTTCTCTCACAGTATGCAACTTTGTCGTGCATGAACGTTGTCTTAAAACGGTTGTGTCCCCCTGTTCAACAGTTGCATCTAATGTGATTAAAGTAAGTCTCAGACCCAAAGCTCTCCATCATAAGAACAACACCAAATGAATCGATATTGACTCGACTCTCTTCCACTTCCATTCCCTATCTCCCCTATCACCACTCTAGAACCCCGTTCCGCACTGCTGGTCGACGTACGGCCACTTGAAGCGGAAGTTCTGCAACGTCTGTCGAAAGCGGATCACCGAGGACCAGGCGGCGGTACGCTGCGAGGTCTGCGAGTACTGCGTCCACACCGAGTGCTCCGACTTTTCGGTGCCCGACTGCAAGGAGTGCGCAACCTATGTTCCCGAACAAGAGCTCGTAAGTCACCATTCTAGACTTCCCCAAACCCGTAACCTTTGTTTAAACCCACAGAAAGAGGTGGTGCAGACGCACCACTGGCGCGAGGGCAACCTGCCTGCCAATTCCAAGTGTCATTACTGTCGGAAGGCCTGCTGGAGTGCGGAGTGCCTCGCCGGCATGCGCTGCGAGTGGTGCGTCATGACGGTAAGTAACTCATTCAAAAAACCTCCAAAATTCTCATTATATCTTTCTCCTCCTGTTCAGGCACACGCCGCCTGCTACCGCAACCTCCCGCCGGACTGCAACTTTGGCTGGCTGCAGTCCATCATGCTGCCGCCCTTCTGCGTGAGCATACCGCGCACGGACGTTCCCCTCGAGACGATCATCGGCGTGCAGAACAAGAAGAAGGGCGAGGCGAATGCTCGTAAGTGACTTCGGGGCTTTCCGTCTTTTTATTTCTTTTTCTTTTCATTTCTTTCATCACCTATTTTTGTTTTGATTTGTTTGGCCACCACTTCTTATTACTAATAGCGGAGAAAGCCGATAATCAGTCTGAGGGTCGAAATAAGGACGCCGACGAGTTTCCCTCGCCGAAGGACAAGGACAAGGATGAAGGTTAGTGCCTTTAATATTAACGGTGGTGGTAGTGGTGGTCTTTTCCAGCGATCAGTGTTTACTACAACTTTTCCCCCCGCTCCTATCCCTCTATCCGCTAATCGCTTCAAAATACTCGACTCAACTTTTCATCCGCTTTCACCCAAACAACGACAACAACACCGCTTTGAAAAAACACAAACAAAAACAAAACCCAAACTTTTCGCCGAAAACACCGAACCCCCTCTCTAAATCCTCTCTAAAATTGCACCGCACTACCCAGAAATAATCAAAGTCTTCGACGGGAACGCCTCGATGAAGCGGAAGACCTTTCGCAGCATCACCATCAGCCGAAACGCCACCAAGGACCAGATTGTGGCCGCCTGTCTGCGCGCCTTTCACATTCACGATGATCCGCGCGATTACATCATCACCGATGCTTATGGTAAGTGCAGGCAACGGCGGTGGCGGTGACGACTGCCGCCGCCTGCTAATCGGCTTTGCAGCACTCGGGCAGCAGAGGCAGCAAAGCTCGGGCAAAGCTCGGCCGATTCCGCCTAGCCTTCCTATTTTTCTTCCTTCAACCCAATGATCGATCATTAACCCCAAATTATTCTCCGTAATTCCTCATCCTGGCCCTAATTCTCTCCAATTCTCTGCACAACCAACAACCAACCAACCAAAACCAAAACAACACATCAAAATTAAATCACTCACACACACTCACCAAATCTCATCAACTCTCGGCGGACATTCATCACCATCATTCACCTCGGTCGACCGACCGATCACTTGCCGTACACTGTACACTCTGTACACTGTACAGCCACCCCCGAGAAGGAGATCTCCGAGTTCATGCCCGTGCAGAGTCTGATTCGGATGGAGGGCAAGCGGTGTGGGCTCTTCTTCCGCCATCGGCCACCGAACCCCAACCAGGGCACCATACGCGTCTACCCGGGAAGGCTCAAGTAAGCTCCAGTGAAAAACTCGGTGGATTTGCATTCCCAATCAGATCACCTAATTCTTTTGTTTTCTTCACTTTCACTTCCTCCTCCTCTTCCTCGAACTCAGTGTGACGGACACCTACCGCGTGATACAGATCACCCTGGACACCACCGTGGAGGAGGTGATGGTCGCCGCGTTGGACCAGTTTGGCCTCGACTCGGTGGAAATCAACCGCTACCGCCTAGTGGAGGTTTCGCAGGAGAAGGGCTGTAAGTACAGTACAGTACATTTCAGTGGAAAGGGAGGCTTTAAATTTGTCGATTTTTTGCGGTGGTGGTGGTGGTGGTGGTGGAAAGTCCATGCTAACAAACCGCAGCCGCGGTCGCAGCACTGAATTCCGTTTATTTGCTAATTTGCATAATTTCCTTTCTCTTTCCTTTTCCTCTGTCCTATATTTGCTCACTCTCGCCTCTTTCTGCTCGGGGCCGCAGCTGTTCACGAACGCACCATGGATAACAACGAGAGTCCTTGGGCGATTTTGAAGGGATTGGCGAGGGTGAGTCTGTCTGTCTGTTTTTTGTGTAAAGAGAGGGAGAGACATGAGATGGTTCGGTGTGTGTACAGAGCGAGACCGTGCATGCAAATTCTCTCTCTCTCTCTGTCTCTGTCTCAGTCTTTTCCTCTATCGATTAGCCCCTCGCAAGAGGATAACATAGAACTGCTGCTTTGATTTCTATCCTTCTTCTTTGTTATTCAAACCCACACACACCGTCCTAAACCCTTTTCTCTCATTCCTTTCAATCCATCTTTTCTCGTTAATAACAACCCACTTCAACAACCCACACAACACACTCTTCAGGAGTCGATTCGGCAGAAGGAGAACACCCGCTTCTACCTGCAGCAGGTGGACGAGGTGTACTGCTCGAAGATTGCCATCTTTGTGGGCAACCTGCCGGCAAACCTTTCACAGAGGCACTACGAGAAGATACTGGTCGACCTGCTAGGAAAGCGTAAGTTTTGAGGGGATTTTATCTAAAAGCTTCCAAACTAACTTTCCACAAATCTTCCTCTGGCAGCGTACAAGTACCGCGAAATTGGCCCTATCTACTACGAGTACGGCTCTCTGATCATCGCCTACGACAATGCGGACATTGCCGTGAAGGCCTACTACATGCTCCGGGAGTCGCAGCACCAGGAGAAGGACCTGCTGGTGCTCCTCCTACCCAACGTCATGCCCGAGCTAATAACTAAGGGCGTCCGGGTAGGAAAAACTCATATTTAAACTTTTTTTTCAAAATCCTAACCTTGAATCTTTACAGCCTTTGCTGGTCTTTGTGAACGTCAAGAGCGGCGGCTGCCAGGGCCTGGAGCTCATCTCCTCATTCCGAAAGCTGCTCAACCCTTACCAGGTCTACGACCTGGAGAACGGCGGACCACTGCCTGGGTACTCTACACTTTTTATCAACTACACTTTATCAGCCCGTTTCTAACCCCACTATATCAATCCCAATTTATCAACTCCCTCATTCAGACTGTACGTCTTTCGGAAGATCAAGGACTACAAGATACTGGTGTGCGGCGGCGACGGCACCGTCGGCTGGGTGCTCCAGTGCCTCGACAATGTCGGCCAGGAGTCAGAGTGCGACACGCCCCCCTGCGGCATTGTCCCCCTCGGCACGGGCAACGACCTGGCGCGGGTGCTCCGCTGGGGCCCCGGCTACACCGGCCAGGAGGACCCGGTGGGCGTGCTGAAGGACGTCATTGAGGCGGAGGAGATTCGGCTCGACCGGTGGACGGTCATCTTTCGGTCGGATGAGCCGAACCGGCCGCCGCCGATTGACCTGCTGGAGCGGAATCAGATTCAGGTGCAAAGTAAGGGCGAGGGCAGCGAGGACTGCATTCTGGTGATGAACAACTACTTTGGCATGGGCATCGATGCAGACCTCTGTCTGGGCTTTCACAATGCCCGTGAGGAGAACCCGGAGCGGTTTAACAGTCGGTAAGGGAATGCTTTTGTTTAGACTTATGATTTGCGGTTTTACTAATCAATTTGTTTTCAGTTTGCACAACAAGAGCGTTTACGTGAAAATGGGCCTGAAGAAGATGGTCTCGAGGAAGACCTGGCGCGATCTGCACAAGGAGGTGCGCCTGGAGGTGGACGGCAGGGTGATTGCACTGCCGCCCGTCGAGGGCATCATCATCCTCAACATTCTCAGGTGAGGGGGATACTTTTTTTGTTCTAGAAATTCTTGATTAACTTGACCACCTCTTTACCTTTGCGACTACCACTTCAGTTGGGGATCCGGTGCTAATCCCTGGGGCCCGGAGAAGGACGACCAGTTCTCGAAACCGAACCACTACGACGGCATGCTCGAGGTGGTCGGAGTGAACGGCGTCGTGCACATGGGTCAGATTCAGAGTGGCATCCGCAGTGCGGTGCGCATTGCTCAAGGCGGACATGTGAGTTGGCTGAACTAAACTGGTTAATTATTTGACTATATCCTCAAATCATCTCCTTTAGATTAAGATCAAAATTCACACCGAAATGCCTGTTCAAGTAGACGGCGAGCCGTGGGTGCAGTCGCCCGGGGAGGTGTCCATTCTCAAGTCGGCGCTAAAGGTGCTGCATTGGTTGAATGATTACTGCAAGGGTTCTAAGCTTACAACATTTCTTTTTGCAGGCGACGATGCTGCGCAAGTCAAAGATGAAGCGCCGAAATACGGAGCCGTCTCTGGCGGGGGCCGACGGGGCGCCGGGTGGCAGCGGCAACAGTGGTAACTCTTCAAGTGACCGCAAAAGCAGGGCAGCGGCCATTGAGGCGGAGCGGTCGTCCATTGCCGAGAACGACTGAGAGGAGGGCCTGTCTGCCTGTCTGCCTGCTGAGGATGAGCAATAAGCAATCCTTACCCAATCACACCCACCACTACCTTGATACTACCCAGCAGCAATACCTGAAACGTTCGAAAGGTGCCAGAGCACCAGAGGTGACTCCATCCGAGAGGGGCAGCCCCTAATACTATCCACTTGTCTATCCACTTCTTTCCTCTTCCAAATATTCTCTCTCTCTCTCGGACCTCCTCTGGCACTCTTTCGGCACTTCCACTTTAATTCCCTTCTTCTTCTGTTTCTTCTGTTACCAATCTCTTCTTCCCCTTGAATTTGCATTCTTCTTTTGTTGCATTCTCTCTCACTCTTTTCTCACTCACCTGCGCAGTCCTGCCCGTTGTTACTCTTTTTCTCTCTGCTGTTCTTGTTTTTAAGCCCAATGGTTGATCGTGAACCTACTCCCCTTTTTCTCCTTCTTTTTCATGTTCTTTTCTTCTTCTTTTCGCATGGACCAAACCACACACTATCAACAACACTCACCAACTTCAACTAAACCCTATCCCGTTTTTCTCAACACACTTCAGCTGATGTTCACTCTTTTCTCTTGCTGAAGATGTACTCCTCCTCCTCCTCCCTGTTCCCTTTTTAACACACACAGTCCCTTACACCACTTCCTCTTCCTTTCTTCTTCTTTTCTTCAACCACTGTTTTCCGGTTGCTGCGTGTTTTGATGCTCAGAATCTGAGCCGCCGTCGCCCGGACATCATCCACACATACACACACACTTCCCCAACACACACACTTTTTTGCACCACCACAACTTCATCATCTTCTCTGATTCAATGTGACCATTCACACACCAAGTTAACCGCAGGCAATATAATATCGTCATTTATCTTTTTCCTTTTTCCTGACACACATCCTCATCACATCCTCTTTCTCTTTTTCCTCCTCTTTTCATCCTGCCTCGGAGAGAGGGGGGCCTGGTTGCAGAAATCAAACCCAGACAAAAGCAGAAAAGATAATCTAAAGATGGTCTTATCTGCGATCTTTCTGCAATTGTCGCCCTCTTTCTCTCCTTCAATAACATCATAATCTAATTCAACTAAGCACGCGTATTATCTCTCTCTCTCTCTCTCTCTTGCATTCGTTTCAAAGCCGTGAGCCCTTCTACTTCTCCGTTGTTTTTCTTGTTGTTCTCCTTTCTTCTCTCTCTCTCATCATCAGCCGACCACGTCTCTAGCAATCTGATCAAGTCTACCTAAGTCTACCCACCACTACCTTGTTATCTCCACAATTCATCTCCTTTCTTCTTCTTCCTCCTCTTCCTCTTTCTCCTTCTTCCTTTCTTATAATCAACCACTGTGAATCACACCCACACACACCACACCACACACAATTGACGCCGATCATGTGAAATTTCCTCCTCATTTGTTGACAACTCCTTCTGTCTGATCACCGCCAGCATCACCACCACCACCACCACCAAGATCATCGTCAATATCTTTGTCTGCAATACGAACCTTTTCTTCCTCTTCTTTCTTCCTTTCCATTTCCAGTCAATCCTCTCCTCTTCCTTGCCCAAACACACACACACACACAATTACCAGATTGAGAATTGAGAATCGCCCGCATACTACACTGCCGCTGAATCAAATTCTCGCTAATTTGTAAGCAGCAATTGCAAAACAAGATCCAAAAGGCGAGCGCCTACACACACATACACTCACACACCGTTCCACAGTGCCACACACTCAAGGGCAATCTAATAATAAAACCGTAAAGGGCAAGAGAAGGGCAAGGGAGCATTTCGTTCTCAGAACTGGAATCCCTCTCCTTTTCTCTGAGAATTTGGATCGATGTTAAGGACGAAAGAAAGAACGAACGAAGGAAGCCTCAGCAAAACCCCCGATTGCACTGCACACACAAATACATACGGCGACACAAAAACTGCACAAAAACCTCTAAATTGACTTTTGAAGTCGTACTAACACACACACACATTGGAAGGGGGACTTTACACAAAAGCCTACTCTTTCCCTTTTGATCCAAAAACTAAATCTCTCTCTCATTGAAGGGTACACACATCTCTCTTTCTCTCTGTTTGTTACATTTCTTTTTGCTTTTCTTCCTCTTCCTCTCCACCTACACCTTATTATTGCTATAACATTGAACTGGAATGAACGATGACGATGATGATGATGATGGATATTATTATTACGACTTATTAATTTATTATCAATATTAAAAATTTTTAAATAACATCATTGTTCAACCGACGAAAAAGGTGGTTGAAGGGGAGTGGTAGTGGTGAGAAGTGCTCAAAAGTGGGTGGTGAGACTTCAAAAAACTGTTGAGTAGAAAGTGGAGAGAACGGGTAGAATTTGATATATCCTTCTCACAGTGAATTTTCATTCATCAGAGTGCTGGTTGAGTAGATAGAGCTGGGCGTGAGTGTGTGTGCCTTGCTGGTGAGAGATAGAGATAGAGGTGGGGTAAAGTGGTGCACATGAGTGTAGCAGGTAATACCTGATCATCAAATCAATCCGAATCATTGTCATCGTCAAAGGAGATGAGCGTTTGCGAGTGGGGATCGCTCTTTTTGTTGCCTTGGGAAGACGGGGTCGATGAAGTTGAAGCTCTACCGCCATCAACGACTTCTTTATCCTTTCTCGAAGCGGCAGCAGCCTCGGCGTTGGCCGTCGAAATCTGATCCCGAATGGCCTCAATCTTCCGCAGCTCCTCATTGACCAGAGCGGTGTAGTGGGCTCGCTTACTGGCCACCCGACTGGAGCTAAACGGGTTCAGGCCGCGAATGGCAATCTCCGAGAGGCGTTTCAGGTTAAAGTGGCGCTCCTCGAGCGTCCGCAGGTACTGATTGAAGGCGGCGCTGTCCTTCAGAGTCAGCAGGTCCGCCTCGTGCATCTTGAGGATGGCGAGGGCAAAGCGAAAGAGCACCTTGCTGCCCTCGTAGAGGAAGACGTCCCAGATGTGCAGGTAGACGGCGGTGGGGATGTTGTCAACGAAAACGGTGAGGAACCAGGCAAAGAGGCTGATCTCAATGTGGTGCGCCTCCATGTGGGCGCCCAGGGCGGGCAGCTTCTCGGTGATCAGCTCGCGCAAGACGTACTGGTCGACGTGGGCGCCTGAAAAAAAGGGAAAGGTTAAAAAGAATTTAAAACATCTTCTCTACGCACCCATCAAGTTCCGGCCAAAGTAGTCAGGCGGCATGATCGTCTCGACAATGGCCACCAACGCCCAAAATGCGTCCTCCTCGGGCATAAAGAGGAGCGCCACGGCGGCCAATCGGTTCAGCCCCTGACAGTAGCCCACTGTCCGGTTGTGCAGACTGTAGGCGACAAGGACCCGCCTCAGCCGGGCGATCCCGTCCGACTCGAGGTGCTCAAAGTGGCGATTGTTGGGCAGGGTTCGCAGCAAGTCGAGCTCGATCTGCTTCGCCGAGGGATCGGTCATCATCTTCGGAGCAGTGGTCATCACCGATTTGGAGCCGCCTTTATCAGAGATGGGCGATCCAATGACACTGCCGCAATGGCTCCGCTCCCTCAGCAGCGACTCGTAGTAGTCTTCGCCAAGGCCAAGTCTGGCCCGCCGCTCCTTAACGCGCTGATGAATCAGTAAGCGCCACATTTTGCAGCGGTAGTCCTGGGGGACGCCCAACCGGAGCATGCTCTTCAGGCCCAGTGAGGGCCGGAGAACGGGGGTCGAAGGGTGAGGT
>JAALOO010002142.1_pt1 | contig 11546 bp, 7 predicted proteins | sample 7257641 | NCBI WGS metagenome assembly JAALOO01 (sample SAMN14085613, study PRJNA598686) | mite metagenome | biome: ENVO:01001000; feature: ENVO:01001002; material: ENVO:01001226; isolation source: single female mite from University of Michigan culture on fish food culture... ... | reverse complement strand
CACACACACACACACACACACACACACACACACACACACACACACACACACACTAAAGACATTCAAATTAACAAATCACTTTGTGTTTTAATCAAGCACGCAATTTATCCCATCTTACATTGAATATCTAATAAAAATTTGCTTTTCTGCTGTTGCTGTTTTAAAACTAATGTTTAAAATTTTAAAGTTTTAAACGATTTTATTTGTTTTAAACTTTAGAGTAAAATATTTGTTTAAATGTCAAGCAGCTAAAAAGTCAATTTACTTTTTTCATCACGTGAACAAAAAACCAAAAAACATCAAACTTACAGCAAATGCCGCGAATCACAATGCTTCTTTTATAATACCGTAATAATAGATCAATAATTGATGGCCAACTTCAATCCTTTTCAGTCCATTTTGTTACCTCAAAGTAGAACGGTAATCTTTGCTAAAGATAAGAAAAACAAACTGATTCAAAAAGGAATTGCCACAAAATTTGCGATAAAAATCGTTGTTTTATACTTTTTACTAGCTAACATTTTTTATACTTCAGATTTGACATTCTGTTGCAGCCTCTGTCTCTTTTTTTCCACTGAAGCAGCAGAGTGCGCTACCCGTCACGCTCTTTTGTGTTTCTGTGCTACTGTGCTGCTTGCGAAATGGAATGGAATGCGGCGGTTGCCTGTCCACTGCAAACAAAACGACAGTAAGTGACAGCTGTGGTGGCAGTGGTGCAACCGGTGACGGCAGTTTAAGTGGGCAGTGGTGGCAAAGAAAGTGAACAAAAGTGAGTGCTAGTAGCAGTGGTAGTAGCAGCAGCAGCAGCAACACTAGTAGTAGAACCTGTGGCTGCATTCTCTCTTCTCTCTGGCACCTTCTTCACCACTCACACTCACACTCATTACATTGTTGCCAATGCTTTGCCGCCTGCCCGCCTGCCTGCCTGCCTGCCTGCCTGTCTGCCTGTCTGCCTGCCTGTTTGTTTCGGCAATTCGGTAAGCGTCAAATTGATTAGTAAGTTGTCGTTTTCCCTGGGTAAGAAACGGATGAAATGAGTTTGACTAATCTACAAAAAAACCACTGGTGTTACCTTTCTCCTCAGCCTGCTGACTTACGCTTAATGTGCCAAAAGAACAAAAACGAAACTGAAGAACAAACAAAAAAGATGCCGAAGTGAAAAGTAGAAGTTGCTCTGCTGCTGTTGTTGCTGTTGAAGCTCGAAGGCTTTTTTGTGTGCTTGCACTAAAAAAGTTTTTTCTAAAAACACATCGAGTGCCGGCGGCCATGGTTGACCTGCTGCTGCTGCTGCTGCTGCTGGTTTCCAAGCCCTAAAGCTGTTCGTGCTTATCAACTCTTATCTTTAGCATAGCCTCTGTCTGAGCATGTGAGTAAATGCATAGCTGCTGCTGCTGCTGCTGCTGCTGCTGCTGATAAGAGGTGTTTTCTAATTTAATCACTTTGCTACCACCCCCCCCCCCAGGTACTACTACCGTCTGATTGGCGCCTGTCCGCTGCTGTGGATCCTGGGCACCTTCTCCGTCAGCCTCTCCCTGCTCGGCTGGACGCTGCTCCACCGCGGCCTGCCCTCCTTCGAAGATCCGCTGGTCGGCTTCGAGGTACGGGACACCGACCTCGCCCGACGCCTCAACACCTGGCGCCTGCTGACGGAGGCCACCGCCTGGAATGGGCCGCTCAGCCTCTACCCAGGGGAGGGAGGAGGAGGAGGAAATTTGGGGTCAGAGAAAAGATTTGATGATCCACCACCATTATCTCCATCATCATCTCCATCATCAACTTCAGCATCATCATCATCCTCATCCTCATCAGCGGCAGTGAACCGCCAGCCGCAGCATCACAAGCACAGCAAAACAGCAGCAGCAGTCAAAAACTCGGCAGCAAAGCTGGCTCCGGCTGTTGTTGTTGCTGTTGTTGCTGTCGGCAAACAGTCTAATTCTCAAAAAGCATCTAGTCTTCTGCTGGAGTCGACGACGACGACGACGACGACGGTGGCCATTTCTGACGACTTCCCTGCTACTGCTACTGCTACTGCTACAGCTACAGCCAAACCTAAAAGGAGAAATCGATTTCGAAATGGAAAACGTCGAAAGCAGAACAGCAGGCGCCGCAACGGTAAACACCGGTCAACTACGACGACGACGACCACGACAACTCCCACAACATCATCCTCAGCTATGCTGGAAATAAATCCTAAAAGTTCACATGATACTAAAAGCGAGGACGGCGATGAAGATGTGGACCACAGCAACAGCAGCAACGATGGTGATGGTGATGGTGATGATGATCGCATTCCCACCAGTGGAGGTGAAGGTGGAGGTGAAGGTGGAGGTAAAAGTGGCGATCCCTTTAACTCTAAAGCTCACGCCCCCTCGGAAAGCTTCTTTTGCGGCAAACTACTCGAGGACTACGCGCAGTTTGTCGTTGAGCCGACGGTCGGGCAAAAACAGAAGCAGAACTTTGGAAAATCCCCTCCTATTACCACATCATCATCATCTTCAACAGCAGAAGTGAATGACTTGAGCAAAGGTCTTCTCGAGCTGCAGTCAATTCGAGACCTCTGTACACTGGACTCGGTCGTCCTGCGATTGGGCGGACAGGCTCCCTTGCCTGACTCTTCTCATCAAGCTAAAGATAAAAACAACAGCAGCAGCAACAGCAACAACACTAAAACTTTTTCAAAAACTAACGATAGCTCAAAAACGGCCCGGTTTCACTTTGCGCACTACTGCGAAACCCGAGGCGGCGAGGGCCGGTGCTGTCGCAGCTGGTCAGTGCCCAACTACATTCTCCTGCTGGCGGGAAAGGAGGATGACTGCCGGCAGATTACCGAGGCGGATGTGACCAACTTCGTCCGCCTGCTGGCCGACTGTGCGCCCTTCTACGCGGAGAACTACCTCAGTGAGGAGTGCGCCGAGGGAAGGACCGCCTGTCCAAACGTTCCCGAGCACTGTACGGCGCATGAAAACCTGGTCTTCACGGTGCTTCACTACCTGGTGGACTTTCGCTTTCTGAACGTCCATCAGCTGAAGGAGCAGGGGCAGGGGCAGGGGCAGGGGCAGGGGCAGGGGCAGGGGCAACAGTCTTTATCAAATGCCTCTACAGCCACCAGCTCTACAGGCTTTCAACTTAACAATGGCACTTATCAGCAGCAGCAGCTTCCTTTTCACTACCACCTCTCATCGACGAGCATCTTCCTGCCAATGGCGAAGAGCAGCAAACTGCTCGCCTACTACCGAGCCATCACTCAACTTCGACTGAGCACCTTGTCACCACCACTACCACCACCACCACCACCACCATCATCATCATCAACACCATCATCATCATCAACACCATCATCATCATCTTCTTCTACTAAAAATAAAAACAATACCACCACCAAATTACCACCACCACCACCTTCGCAGATGACCCCGATCAAGGACCTGAGGGCGGGCAGTGTCCAGGTGGTGGCCGCCGACCTCGGCTGCAAGGAGAGCCTCTTCAGCGAGGCCCTCGTCTCCGACCTGGCGCTTCTGGCCCTCTCCTCGACGATCATCTTCGGCTCGCTGCTGGCGTACACTGGATCGCTGCTGCTGACGGCCACCGCCCTCCTAACCAATATCGCCTCCCTGGGCACCGCCTACTACCTCTACAGTGTCCTCTTCGGCGTCGCCTTCTTTCCCTTTCTCAACCTCCTCTCGTTGATCATCCTCATTGGCATTGGCTCCGACAATGCGCTCATCTACTGCAAGGCCTGGTCCTGTGTGGCGATGCTGGTGCGGGAAAACAGTAACGGCGGTGGCAATGATTTTAGTAGAAACGCCAGCAGCAGCTTATCAGCAACGACAACTTCTGTTATCCGCAAAAGTGCCTCAAAATCTTTTTCTTATTATTATCAACATCAACAGCAGCAGCAGCAGCTGTTGCTGTCCACTGCCCTCTTCCACGTACTGACCTCGACTTTTTGCGCCAGTTTGACCACCTGTGCGGCCTTCTTCGCCGGCTACTTTACCTCTATCACCTCGCTGCGGTGTTTTGCCCTCTTCGCCGGCATTGCCATCGCCTGCAACTTCATCATCACCGTCATCACCTTCCCGGCGTCGATTATCGTCTCGGAACGGTGGTCGCTCTGGTGGTGGTGTTGTCATGGTGATAGAAATGGTGCTAGCAACAACTCAAGGACGACCTACTTTGGCTATGAAGCAAACAGAGCTGAAAAGCGAAGAAGTGTTGGCGGAAGTGGTGGTGGCAGACCTTTGAATCTGCTAAAGCCTAAACTGTTCAGTCGATGGAGCTCCAAGGCGGACGCCTTCTCGACCTTTCTCTTTCAACGGGTGATCCTTCGCCTGGTGTTCAACTACCGCCACCTTTTGGCGGCGACCTTCCTTCTGCTCGCTCTCGCCTCCAGCTTAGCCGTCTTCTACAAACCTGGCCTCCAGCTGCCCACCACGGCGGAGTTTCAGGTGTTCAGTTCCGCTCATCTTTTCGAACGATACGACCTAAAGTACCAGCACGAGTTCTGGTTCAGTCGGCTCAGTGTTGAAACCGAAAGGCTGCCAAACTCCCAAGCTCCTAGGAGTTCAAGCAGTCAAACTTCCGAAAGTACCACCTCACCTAATCATCACCAACCTCTAACAAACAACAACAACAACAACAACCACAACCTCGTCCTGCCGATCCGCCTCGTCTTCGGCGTCCTCCCCCTGGACACCGGCGACCACCTGGACCCCTTCCGGCGGGGCGCACTGACCTTTGACCCCGCCTTCAACCTGAGCAGCCCCGAGTCGCAGCAGTGGCTGCTCGCCCTCTGCACCGACCTCCGGGCGCAGCCCTTCTTCCGGCCTACGATGGGCCCGCTGCTCAGCAACTGCTTCATCGAGACCTTCAAGGCGTGGATGGAGGAGCGACGGTGCAGGGAGGAGCTCATAGGAAGTCCTTCTTCTTTTTCCTCTTCCTCATCGTTTAATACTTCAAAAGAGGGTGAAACGGAAGCAGAAGTGGAAATCGAAGACCGCTTTCCCTGCTGCCAGGCTTCAACCTTTCCCTACGAGCCGGCGGTCTTTGACCGCTGTCTGGTGGAGGTGGTGGAACGACTTCACCGGACGCCCAGCTATCTGTTCACCCTCAACGGTCGAAGTGCCGGGCCGAGGTTTGAGGCACCGAAACCAGGGCAGGGCAGGGCTGCTTCAAATCAAAGCCATCATCTTCAAAGCTCAACTTCAACTCCTATATCTTCTCTTTCTCCTTCTTCGCTTTCTCCCTTTCCTCGGGTGAAGGCGGTGGTCATCGAGTACGACTCGGTCTTTGACGCCTTCACCACCGGCCGCTCCTTCGAGGAGATGGCCACCTTCTGGCGGTCAGTTGACCAGTGGCTGGCCGAGCGGCTGGCCAGTGCGCCGGAAGGCCTCCGCAGCAGCGGCTGGTTCGTCACCGGAAGCTCGGAGTTCTTCGCCCTGCAGAGCGCCCTCTCGGCGGGCGTCCACCGCTCGCTGGTCATCTCCGTGGGGCTGGCCTTTGGGACGCTGATTTTAACCACGGCCAGCCTTCGACTTTCGCTTCTGTCCACACTTTCCATCGCCTGCACCATCTTCACCACCATCGGAGCGCTGGTGGTGCTGGCAGACTGGCGGCTCAATGTAATTGAGAGCATCACCATCTCGCTGACGATTGGCCTGGCGATTGACGCCACGCTGCACTACACCATCGTCTACCGGATGCTGGCCAAGGTAAATGGGGGAGAAAATGGTTAGTTAAAATTAGTCTAAAATTTTATCTCATGATCAGGGAAACCACCTGCTGGGCATTCAGATGACGCTGGCCCGCGTGGGCAGCCCGGTGGCGATGGGCGCCCTCACCACTTTTTTGGCCGGCTCGGTGATGCAGCTCTTCTCCAGCATTCTCGCCTACGTTCAAATTGGCACCTTCCTCATGGTGCTCAGTGTCGTCAGTTGGCTCTTCTCCACGCTCTTTCACCTGGTAAGGGGTTTTTTTATATGAATTTTGCATTTAGTTTATCAACTTTTGCCCATTTTTTCAATTTTTTCCCCCTTACAGAGTCTTCTGAGCATCTTCGGAGCGCCGTCTCGCAGTGAAGGGCGCTCTGTGCTTGCTAAGCTGAAGTGCCTCTGGTCAAAGGTGTTTGCACTGAAGCGTTTTGAAGGCGGTGATCATTCAGTGTCGCCCGCTGAGACGGAGTTTTCAGTATCACCACCATCACTTCCAAAAACAACAACAACAGTAGCATCATCGTCACAGCCATCCTCAACATCGCTGTCAAACGAAAGTTTTGAGTACATTCCAAGAAGTGACAATAGTGCTGACCACAGCGCTATTGCAAACAATAACAATGTGCTTTGTTACACTACTTCTACAACTAAGCCATCGGCGCCAAGACCGAACAATGCTTTTCTGCGCGTCACATCAATCTAACCTCAACTACTTACTTATGTGTTTTTTGCGATTTAAATGAATGAACCAGCCAAAGACTGACACCAACAACAACAACAACAAGACAAAGTTGACTGATTAATTTGTATCAGTGATCCTCTCAAGCAGTGCCATTAACCCCTGACTAGTAGCTCTAGTTCATTTTGGTGTCCTCTCTCTCTCTCTCCCTCTTTCTACTTTTATTATCAAATGATGCTCTCTGTCGCTGATGATAAATATCATTTCAAATGTGATTATTAACTCTGTTTTTAACCCACACACACACAAACTGTATCAATTTTCCAAACTTTTTGAGCACTTTTCCACAGCTGATTGTATCTTCTTTTCACATTTGTAAACATTTGCTGTTTATCAGACACGTGAATTACTACTAAATTCACCATGTCGGATGTGATTGTTTACATGAAGCATTTATCACCATCATCAGCAGTATTACACTAGCTCAACTTAGCAGCTTTAACCGCAACAAACCAAATGTCACAATGTTTCCGATTGCCGGAACGCAAGCACACACTACTTACTTATTACTACTTAAAACACTTTTTCGTTTACACCAAACGGCCAAAACAGTTCATATCAAGTTCACCAGTGCTGTATTATTGCGTAAACTTATGTATTAAATATCATTTTTTAACATTCAATGATCAACAGTAACCAATAAACCACTGTGTGTGTCAGTTATGTTTGGTGTGTGTGAGGTACAGAGCAGAACAGAACAGAGCAGAACTGTTCAATATAATATTTATCCAATGGAATGTCAGCAACTTTGCTGTCCTTTGCATTTGGTCCCGTTTGCTGAAGCAGTGGTGGTTAATTAGTGACTGTGAGTTGTCTTGAGATTATAATATTAATAAAACTTATAAAGAAGTGAAAGTAGCTGAGTAGAGTAATCAAATAGTCAATTGCTCATTGACATCAGAACTGCTATGCCAGAGTAGTGTTCATGTAGTATCGGTGTGTGTGTATGTGTGTAGGTGTAAGTGTGTGTCTCATTCTCATCACATCATCACCACACACTTATCATCATCATCTTCATCATCACCTTTTATCACCTTATCAACGCTTCTTCAAAATCTTCTCATTTACTTAAACGCCGGTCCTCGCTTCAGCGCCGGCCCCGCCGCCCCCTCGTCCAGCACCTTGGAGAGGACGACAAAGAGGAGCAGGCCGAGGGCGAAGAGGAGGACCTTCCCTGCGGTCTTCAGCGCCTCGTCCTGCCACCGGCGGTCCTCGACGCACCGCCGATAGGGCGTCCGCGTGAAGGTGACCATGGTGTAGAGGGGCACCCAGGTGCCGGCGGGCAGCAGGCGGTACAGCAGGTTGTCGAGGTGCTTCCGCACCAGGAAGGACCGCTTATTGACCAGGTGGCGCATCTCCACGTAGTTGTACATCGCCAGGTCGATGATCGAGTGGCAGTTGGCCACTCTTTCCGAAGTGAACTTCTCCAGGACGGAGGGCAGCTTCTGGCAGTCGGGGCTGTCGCCCGAGGCGGCCAGCAGCTCCTCGAGGACGGAGCAGTCCTCGAAGCCGCAGTTCATGCCCTGGCCGTAGAAGGGCACCATGGCGTGGGCGGCGTCGCCCATCAGCAGCACCTTGTCGCGGTAGTTGTAGGGCTTGCACTTGATGGAGATCAGCGGCGAGGGCTTGGCGTTGAAGAAGGAGGCCACTAGGCCGGATCTGATAAGAGGAAAATGGGAGAGAGAAAGAGAGAGATTGATAAGAAACAAGGTGAAGGTCGTCAAGCTTGGCAGCAGCAGCCTATCAGCTGGCACTCACCTGGTCAGCAGGGGAATGGAGTCGGCAAAGTGGCGCTCGAAGAAGGCGAGCAGCCGCTCCTCGGTGCCCACCTCGTCGTAGATCGTGAAGGGCATGAAGAGGGTGACGGTGAAGGAGCGGTCGAGGTTGGGCAGGGCGATCATCATGAACTCGCCGCGCGGCCAGATGTGCAGGTAGTTGGGCGGCATGGCGTACTCGCCGGCCGCGGTGGGCGGAATGACCAGCTCCAGGTAGCCGTGCTCGATGTACTTCTGCGAGTAGTCGAGCAGGAGCATCTTGGTCATCGCCCGGCGGATGGCCGAGTAGGCGCCGTCGCAGCCGATGACCACGTGGGCGGTTGCCTGCGTGGTCACCGGAAGTTCCGGGGACTCGTGGGTACCGGAAGCGTTTTCACTTCCGGTGCTGCTGCTGCTGCTGCTATCATCGCCTCCTCCGCCGCCATGACCACCACCACCGCTGCTGTTGCCAGCCTTTCCCTTACCACCGGTCTGCTGGCTGAAGCTGAGCACGCCTCGCTCCAGATCGGCGGCGACCATCTTCTGGCGGAAGTGACAACGGACGTTGGGGCTCTTCTCCGCCTCGCTGATGAGCATCTCATTGAGGAGGCGGCGGCTGACGCTGAGAATGTACTGGTGGGGGCCCTGGCCGTAGGGAATCGGTCGACAGTGGCCGCTGGGGTCGTGGATCATCCGCCCGAACATCTTGATGGAGTGTCGCTGGAGGATCTCCTCCTCGAGGCCGAGCGACCGGAGGGCGGTGCGGCCGCGTTCAGAGAGCGCCAGGTTGATGGACTTCCCGGCGACGTGCACCATCTTCCGCGGGTCGTCGCGCATCTCGTACATGTCCACCTGTGAAAAGGGAACAAAAAAAAGAGGTGGTGTTAAATGGAAGGAATTTTTTCCTGCTGCAAACTGGCTAGCTACTAAAATGATTTAATTTACCGCTGTAAAGCTCTAGCGAGATCGCAGTGGTTTTGTTTTATAATAAAACTAATTATGAAAAAAAACTGGCTAGCCTGTTTAAGTGCAAAACCCAAAAAGGTACAAACTGGTGATATGATCTCTCTCTCTCTCTATTCTAAATTTTCATTGGCTACTAGTACTACACTCGATCAGGTGATAGTTTGCCAACACCTAATCAGTTGGGCTACTTAAACTGATGACTGGTAGTAGATGTCTTGCGGCTTTTTTTTGTGGCAACCAATAATACCAAGGGTGTACTAAATGTACCTTTGAAAGTATCAAAAGAGGAGAAGGAGCAGCAGTTTTTTTTTCAATAATAAGTGCAATAATACGAACTTTGAACTGAAAAGTACTTTGGATTTTTGTTCTTATGTAAACTTTTGTACCGCTAATTGAAATTGTGGCTATTTTTAACAAAACCAAAAGGTTTTAAAAAAAATGTGCAATGATTAATGATTTGCCAATGTGTCACTGTCAGGTTTTTGCAAGTTTGTTTTGAAATCACCCTCTCACTTTTGCTGATGCTGCTGTTGCTGTTGTATAAGTAATGTCCACTTAGTGGCTAATGATTTTTCGTTTAATTAGCAAGTGATGTTCTGAAACTACTAGTAAAAGGGAAACGAAAGTAACAACAACAACAACAACAGCATCAGGAACTGGTTCTACCTAACCTCAAGCAAAGCTTTACCTAGAAACAGCAAAGTTTGTGTTGTTGTTGCTGTTGCTGTTGCTGTTGCTAATACTGCTGAGAAAAAAAGATACAATTTAAATCATCATCACCACTACTGTCGTCATTTTTCCCTTCCTTCCTTCCTTTTTCCTTCCTTCTTTTGACTGCTGTTGCCATCCACTAATTAGCCACCACCACCACTGACAGTCAACTAGTTGTGTCACACTTGGTTTAAGCTCGCTGTTGTCTAAGTTATTACTACTACTACTATTTTACTACTAATAAACCGACTGACTGGCTGGCTAAATCAATCACCCTCACATTGGCTCACTATATAAATAGCATCATCACCCTCTCTTTTTTCTTCTTCTTTTTGGCTGCCGTTTTTGTCAGCCAGCTTGGCGCCTGATGACGATCACGATTACATCAAAATAAGAAAGAAAGAAAGAAAAAAAGAAAGGGAGAGGGGGTGGCCTCAAGGTGTCGTTCATCAGTGGCAGTGGCAGTGGCAGTGTGGCGTCATAGCCAAAAAAGAGCAAGACTTCAGAGAGTATCACTGAGATAAGAAAAAGATGCGCACTTGAAAGCGCACTGAAAGGTACTATTGCTGCTGCTGCTGACATTGTTTACTACCAATACCGCTTGAAAATAAGCATTTACCTGATAGCCACGACGAGAGAGAAAACAGGACACCATCGAACCAACCTGGAACAGTGTCAAAAAAAAAGAGAAGAATAAACCAAAAACTATTATTTAGTAAAGCGTTTTTAAAGGGGTTTTACTGTTTTCACATTAATAATATAATTTTACAAAGATTAGTTGTCAATCAACTATATACTAGATGTTAAAAGTTGCACTTACCAAGCCGCCACCGACGACCACCACTTGCTTTGGTGAACTATTTCCGCCACTTTCACGAGCATTTCCGGAAGCGGTAAAATTTCGACCTGCCATAGCTGCCGAAGACGATGCTGAGGAGGACGTGGTCATGCCTGCCACTGATCCTGAGGCACAAAGGAGGCGGATCAAGAAGATGGAAAAAAGAGTACAGTTAGAAACTAAGTACAAAAACTTTTTTTTCTGATGAAAAGAAGTGACAGTTCAACTCAGCTGAGCACTGAGCGTGAGGATGCTGATCTGTCACACAGTTCTTCTTCTTCTGTGGCTGAACAAAGCAAGCAAAGAGAGCGAGGAGCAAGCTGCGATTACAGAGATGAGAAGTGGCAACACACTGTCGAACAGAAGAAGTGCAACACAGGCCTGCTGCCGAAGTTCAGTGATCGTCGCGTGAGCGAGATTTAATCGTCCAGGGGCACTCTTTCCGAAGTAACGGCAACAGCAGCAGCAACAGTGATACTCATCATCACGAGTGTCACTGCTGATCTTCTTGCTGCTGCTGCTGCTGTTGCTGTCATTCATTATCAGATAGAAGTAGTAGTAGTAGTAGTAGTAGTGCAGGTCTGCTTTTCTGTTTACCCAAACTGTTGCTAAAGCAGCAGCAGCAGCAACAACAACGGCCGAAGCAAACAGCAAACAAAATCGAACAGCAAACACATCATCTCTCGACATCATCTTTTGCATTCAGTAAGTGCATGCTGCTGTGCTTGCAATGCAATCGGCCTGGTGGGTGATTTGGTGAGTCACTTGCCTATTTCAGAGAGAGAGAGAGAGAGAGAGAGAAAGAGAGAGAGAGAGAGAGAGAGAGAGAG
>JAALOO010002141.1_pt1 | contig 11548 bp, 12 predicted proteins | sample 7257641 | NCBI WGS metagenome assembly JAALOO01 (sample SAMN14085613, study PRJNA598686) | mite metagenome | biome: ENVO:01001000; feature: ENVO:01001002; material: ENVO:01001226; isolation source: single female mite from University of Michigan culture on fish food culture... ... | reverse complement strand
CTCTCTCTCTCTCTCTCTCTCTCTCTCTCTCTCTCTCTCTCTCTCTCTTCCCCTTGCCGCTAATTTATTTACCCGTCGTCTCGCCATTCGTCATTTGTCGCTTTGCCTGCATTACCGGTTAAACAAAAAAATTCTCTTGCATTCTTTTTCGTAGTCGTCGTCGTCGTTTCACTCACTGACTGCATTATTTTTTCCCTCCTTTCCCTTCTCTTCTCGTTTTGTGTTAAATAATTCAATTAATAATGCCGCTAATTATCAGCTCACTGTCCGGTGACGTTTTGAGTGTGTGTGTGTGTGTCTCACACACTGTGAAGTGAAGGAAACAAAGGTGATATCTGCTTTTTTGTTGTTGCCAGTTCAATGTAATTTTTTTTCGGTACAGCTTTTTGATCAGTTACGTTTAGTAGTAGTAGTAGTAGTAGTAGTAGTAGTAGTAGTACTTTTTGCTAAATCAAGGTCAAACTGCCTTTTTGGCTTTACTTTTGAGCGCGTTTTTAATATTTGTGCTACTACTTCAACATCAATTTGCAAATCATTTGTAGCTCCGATCATTTTTGTTCCCTTCACTCTTCCATTTTACTGATACCGCTAAACTAATCACTTTTTCACCACCACCACTGCCGCCAACTTAGCGTCAGAATCGATCATCAGAGCTCATGGCAAACCATTAGGCAGAAGCCATCTCAATTTAAGCGTTCAATACATGTGCAGTGCAATAATTTTCCCTTTGTACTGCCGTGTTTTTGCTTTCTTCCTTTCAGCCATTACCACTGCATATCTCCACCATTTTTTTCCATTGATATCTGCTTCTTCTTCTTCTTCTTCTTCTTCTTCTTTGTCGCTAATTCAGTAAAATCGTCCATTCGTCATTACTTCATTTCCTCCGATATACACTCGAGCACCTTAGTGTGTCTGCTGTGTGGTGGTAGTGGTGATCATCTGCAGAGAAGTGAGCCAATCTCTCGAGTGGCATTCAAATGGTCAGCGCGCGCGCGCTGTCATCATCAGCGTCGTCGTCGTCGTCGTTTTATGTGCTTCAGTCAGTTTTGCTAGCAAATTCACATTTGTCTGATCGCCTGCTGCTCTCCTTAGCAATGTGCCTTGCCTCAAAGTGCTCTTGTACTACTGACTCTCTGACGACGTGCAAATTTATTCACATTGCCCCAGGAGCTGAGGAGAAAGAAATAGGAATAAGAATAGATAGGAAAAGAAAGCTAAATGTACAAATCATTTGGCTCAATAAAAATAAGTAAATGGTTTTAGTGCTCATCATTTAGCTGAATTATTTTTTTCTCTCGGCAGAGCAGTTTTTTCTTTTGTGTGATTGGTAAATAATTATTTTTTCTTTTCCTTTCTTTTCAATGATTTAAGTATGCCAATCTAAACTACGCTGAATTTTTTCTTTTTGAAGTTTATTTGCTTTTAAATTGTTGACTTTCTTTCTTCGGCAAAAAAGGGAAAGAAAAGCTTCAATCTAGTTCTCTAGCCGAGTTTGAGTCAGTTTTGTTGTTGATTTTTTCCGTCCTGTTTTTTCAATATCGATCAACTGGGCGTGTTTACTGTTCTGCTTTCTTTTTTCTTTTTTCTTTCTTTTTGTTCATTTAACTTGGGATTACGCAGCCACTAGTTCTGGCTTGTTAGTGCTGAATATATAGTGGATTGATTTGCATTTTAATTAAAACATCAAAAGAAACTGGGACAAGAAGTGAGAGAGAGAGAGAGAGAGAGAAAGAGAGGAGTTTGAAGGAAGTTATATATCTGAATTTAATCGAAAGAAGGAGATTAAGGCAAGGCAGAGTTTTTGTTCATTTTGGCTGAAAAAGCGGCAAAGTTTTAATCAGGTTTTGATTTAAAACTTAAAGCAGAATTAAACAGTTTTAATTTTTAGCTCGTCTTAAAAAAAATTAACATCATTTTAGCGTGCACCAGTCTGAAATAAATCACTTTTCCTCCAGACAGATCTTTTTGCGCTGTTTTAAAAGAATCATCATCAATATTTAGAAAAACAGCTATCGCAAAAATTGTTTCTGTTTTTTCAGCGCAGCACAGAGTGCAGAGTTTTTCCTCTCCTCCTCCACTCCTCAAGTTGACTATTAAAGTTCATTTCAATAAAAACTTCATTACCCGATAACGGTTGAAGTTTTACAGTGTAGCAAACAGTGAGCAAAAAAAGATTGCTGGCATCATTTTAAAAACGATTGCAGGCAAACAGCAGCAGCAGCAGCTAAATTGCATCTGATGGTGGTGAATTATGCAGATTTGGACTGACTGACGGTGAGGAAAGAAAGACCGAATCGTCGTGAGTAGTAGTAGTAGTCTACCAGTGCTTGCTCGCACACACACACACACACACACACAGTGAGCACTTTGTGGCAGAAGAATTTGTGACGGAAGGCAAAACTGTCGTCGAGCAGTGGCTTTGTTTGCCTTCCTTCCTCTTCGGCTTCTGTTTCGGCCCCCGTGCTCTGCCTGGCCAAAATCTGCGTGTCCATTTGCGAGGCACTTTGGAAAATCGTCGTCGTCTTTTCTCTTTCGCTCGCTCTTTCTCTCCTGTTTGCGACACTGTCGCCGACACGCACTGCTAGCGTATTTTACGATTTTTTTCTGTAGTATTTGTGAGTTTTTAAATTCCCCAACCTCCTCCTTCTCCTCCTTCAGTGTTCTTCTCCCTTACCTTTATGGTAATATCATTTTCCGCTCTCATTTTTTATTTCGAAAAATCTCTCCCTCTTTTTTTTCTTCCTCCATTCCCTCCTCCTCCTCTTCTAACATGACCGGTTACGCCGTTTTGCAGACAGTCCCTCTCTGTGTGTGCTTTGCGGCCTTTCTGCAGGAAATGTTTCCGATTTTCTCCCTCTCTCTCTCTCTCTCTCTCTCTCTCTCTCTCTCTCTCTGTCGGCCTAATTTAAAACCATTTAAAGTAGTGGTCCAGTGGAGCAATGTGACCAGTGACTCAATTGGCATACTTAGGCCGGTGCTTTGCTGCAGTGAAGCTAAAATGTGGGACCATTTTTTTGTTGCTGTAGAGGAAAACTCGAACTGTTCCTAATGACTCATTTACATAAGATCGGCATTGTAAAAATGGGAGTTTTTTATTTTTAGCTAATCAAACTCGTTTTTGAAAATATCACTCCGTTTTAACTGTATTTTGATCGCATTAAAAACTATTTTCCAAGTGAATTTAATTTGAGTTTTGTTTGAAACTACTACTTTTCTGTAATTATACTCAGTAAGTGGAGCATATTTTTGTAAGCACTTCAGTGTGTTTCAAAATGTGTGGTGAAAAAATGTCAGTCAAGAGAGTTCTGCTGACATCACATTTTACCATTTTCCCAGCCGCCCTCGCTCTCTCTCTCTCTCTCTCTCTCTCTCTCATTTCACTATTGTTTATTGTGAATGTTCACTCTGCTGTTCAGTAAAAAAGAATTTTTCTGTGAGGCAATTTAAATATGTTTTTGTTCAGCTTTCTAGTGTAGTAGTGTAGCACTTGTTTCTTCCCTATCATAACTCCTTATTCTCAGCAGTATATTTCAGACACACACAGAGACACTTCTCTTTCATCTCTTGAGCGCATATTCAATTGCTCTTTTATTGCAATCTTTTTGCTGCTCTTTTTCTCTCTGCAAAGACCGCCACTGTTATTGTATATGGTACCCGCTTTCACTCTTTGGCACACTGAGCAAAAAAAGTTTAGCAAACTTTAAAATTAGCCTGGTGTGGTGGTGGTGGCGGTGGTATAATAACAGACGGGAAGAAAAGGAAGAAAAAGAAGAAGAAGGATGCGGTGATAACATTAGTGAAAGCGAAGAAGAAGAAGAAGAAAGGGAGACCGATAATTGCAAATGCTGAAAGAAAGAAAGAATGAAAGAAGAACAATTCCTCTTGCCACAATGGCCGTTTTTGTTTTGGCAATGAGCAGTGCCACTAGTAGTAGTAGAAGTTCTTGAGTGGGAGCACCAAATTTTGCTGCCACTTTTTTAGTACTATCACACAAGAACTAATTTAATTTATTCAGTTTAGCATTCATAATTTTTTACTGGCCTGTTTGGCCAACTAAAACGATACAAAAAGTCGCTCTTTCTTGCTTTCTTGCTGCTTACTTTTTGCCATTCAGCCATCCATCCATCCTTTTCCATCGAATTCAAATTCGCAGCCCAATTGACTGGCAAAATTTCGATTTCTCACTTTTCACTGCCAGCAACGGCAGCAGCAGCAGCAGCAGCTCTTGAAATCATCAATCACTTCCGCTTTTGTTTTACCCTCTTCTGTCTCTCTCTCTCTTTTTGGCATGTTTTAATACCTCCTCAAAAGTGTGTCTGCCTGTGTGTGTGTGTGTGTGCCACTGTCTGATAGAGTGTTATCTGGGAGGTGTTTTGCTGATAAAGCTTCTGCTGCAAAAAGTGGGCCAAAATGTGGTGTGAATGTGCAGCCTAAGCTGCCCTGCTGTTTTAATTTGAATTTTTAATTAAGCCAGCCAACCAGCCAGCCAGCCCTGAATTAGCCGATTATTTGAAATGCTTTTCAAGTTTTTTTGTGAAGGAGTAAAAAGGCCGGAAAATACTACGCTTTTTTGCCGCGCCGATTTATTGAGGGTCTGCCTGCCTGCTTTGCCCCGCAATTTGATTAACTTTATAATTAATTATTTTTTAATTAATGGTCAACCCTGATTTTTTTCCAATTTCATTAATCAGCTTTGGACTGGTTAATCCTTTGAATTTTTAAACTGCTAATAATTTTTTTCTTTTTTCTTCCTCTTTTTTCTTTTGCAGTTGTGGAAAAGTTTCGCTCAGCAGCTTTCAGCGGAAGTGGCAGCAGTGGCAGCAAGTCAACCTCAGCAAGTCAGTCGAATCGTCCATCGGCTTTTGGGGACACTTCTCAGCTGTCTTCCCACGATTTAACCTCCTCTTCCTCCTCCCCATCCTCTTCACTGTACATTCGCTCAGTGAACTCCAGCGAGGTGATCGAGGGCGGCGACGCGGTGCTGCGCTGTGAATTTGAACGCCACAACTCGCTCTTTGCCGTCGCCGCCTGGTTCGGAGACGATGGTCGCATCTTTCTGCCTGTTGAGCAGCTGGTCGACGCGGTCAAGCGATCTGTTGGCGGAAGCGGAAGTAGTGGAGGAACAGGTGGCGGACACGAGTCATCTTTTGGTAAGTTGGTTTTGACCTACTTTCCCTGGTTTCAAAGTAAAACCCGGAAATTGTTTAATTATGCTGCGCAGACAGTGTGTGCAGTGGTGGTAGTAGACATGCTTTGAAATTTGTAATTTGCCAGCTTTTTTGCCAGCGTCAATTTTGCAGCATTTTATAATAATAATTAACTAGGGTAAATGAAACTTTTATGTAAATGTCGCTGATGGTGCATGATTTCATAACTCAACTCAGTGTGGTTTTTAGCATTTTCATCAATTCTCTAACTTTAATCGTCAAGTTGGCCTCGATATATTTTTTATTTCATTAGCCAAAGTTTCATCAGAATTTTGCATTTTCTGCACAACTTTGGTACATCACAGCAGCACACACTTTGACCTGATTGAGTTTGAGTTGGAGGTGTGCTACTGCAAGAGACCAAATTGAACACGTTCAGCAGCTTTTTTGGTGTGTGTGTGCAGTTAATCAAATTATTTCCACGTTAAAATGAATATCTATTGCATTATATCTTCCTTTTTTGCGCATTGAGCAGCCCAAATGAAAGTATTTAAAGAAACAAAATTGGCAATTTTGTTTTGCATATCAGCGCAAATGATGAGGTTATCTTATTAGATTTCTAGATCCTAAAGCCTTTCAATCCCCCCGTTTTCTAACCCAAAAAGTAAAGTATCATTATGCCGTTTGAATATATAATTTGGAGGCGATATTTTTGTAATTTGCTAAATGCAAACTACGGTGATCGAATTCTGGGCTGGCATCCCCATTTTAGCAGAAAACCTTACGCATTTGCATGCAATTTAAACACTGCCGCAGTGCCTAAATTAATTCGCCAAATTACCGAAGACGGGCGAAAACTTTGCTTTTAGCTAGCTGAAACTGCTGAGGGGGAGATTGCGCCTTTTAGGTGCTGATGAATTGCCACGAACTTGGAGTTCAATTTAAGTTCTTCCTGGTGGGAGGGGACTTCTCCTGAAAGCAGTTGCCACCAAAGTCAATCAAAGTTTAGAGCAAAATTTTTCAGTTAGTAGGAGAAACTGTGTGTTTGGGTGTTGTAAAGTGTAAATCTAATTATTGAAAGGTTGGCAGGAGGAAGGTTACATTAGAGAGCGCTCTCCTTTTATCATTATTTTCCAGCATCAGCTTTTAACTTTGCGCTAATTGATATTAACGAGAAAGCTTGCGTTTTGCAAAAAAATACGAGCACTAAAGTTTTGCACATCAAATTACTTTTTTTGTTTCTTACAACAACAGCAAAAAGTAGATGCAGTTTACATGCAAATACTTAAATTAATTTCAACCTTCAAGGTTTTACTTTCTGATCTTGCAGTGCTGGTTTGCCATGAAACCACATTGGTGCTATCTGCATTAAATCTGCCATTGGAGCTATTCTCTCTTTTTCTTTCTTTTGGCCACGAATTCGATCACAATCAAATTCAGTCGGTCAGACTGGTCACTGGCAGCAAAAATCGACTCCGTGTCTTCCCTGGACAGCAGCAGCAGCAACAGCAGCAGTAGCAGCAGCAGTGTATTGTCCGCGAATGCGAACGTGATTGCAATGTCTAATTTGCACAATTTCACTTTCCTTTGCTCTCACTTTTTCTCTTTTCAACTAGACACGCGGCAATTTGCTGCCGCGGACAAAGCCACTGCAAAGCCACGGCAGCCAATTTCGCCCACTGGCCACTCTCACTCTCCCGTTCCATCCATTGGTTTTAACTTGAGCCCCCTTCCCATTTTCCCTCGACAATGGCAATTCATGCACCATTGGTGAATTCTTCGGTAGCGAATTCTTTCGATTCTCTCTCTCTCTCTCTCTCTCTCTTCATTGTTCATAATGAGCTCTGTGAATGGTCCATTACCGAAGGAGCTGATATGATTGCCGATTATTATATTAGGCAGGGAACAATTGCCGACTGTTGGTTCTGGCCGACAACTACCAGCACTGCTGCTAATCTCCAATGGCTAATTGGGCAAATGTGCCGGGAAACCAAGGGCGAAAAGTGCCGATTGGAAAGTAGAGAAAGAGAACGAGAAAGAAAGCGTTGAAATGTACCGTCATAAAAGTAGGCCCAGATTTAGTATAATGTTCTAAAGAAAAGAGTTGTAAAGAGTTGCTGCCGTTTTTTGGTTTATTTTTAACACACCAATTTTTTTCCTCCATTTTCACTAGTCAACTTCACCTCCCTGCGGCACTTTGTCCTGCCCACCGGCGATCTGCTGGTCAGCTCAGTTCGACTGGTGGACAGTCGGCACCGGTACCGCTGTCAGGTGGCCCACCAGCTCACCCGGTACCGGCACTACGCCTCCACCTGGGCGTACATTCGCATCAAAGGTTTGAGATCTTTTTGACGAATGTTTTTTTTTACATTCAAGATTAAACATCTTTTTATTAAACTTTTATTTCATCAGACAAATCCGAGCTTTACCACAGCGGCGTTCGGCTGAACCCGGCGCTGCCCTCCCGCCACACCGTGGCCGTCAACGAGGGCGACACTGCCTTCTTCTACTGCTCATTCGACGGACAGCCGGTGCCGGTTATTGACTGGTACGTAAAGATTTTTAGCGTTTTTTGTACCGAAAACCAAACCCGTTGATTTCCGCTTTACCCGTACACAGGTACCACAGCGACATTCGCAGCCTCAGTCGTCCACATTCGTCAGCCAGTCCCTACTACAGCAGCTCCTCCTCTTCACAGACGTACAGCAGCAGTCCATTTTCGAGCTACCAGGTGGGCGGGGCCGGAAGTCACCACCGCTCCTGGTCCTGGTCCTCCACCGGGGCCCATCCTGAGCAGCCTTCAGGCGGCGGAAGTTCCAGCTCGAGCTCTGTCTACCTCTACGGGCGAAACTTTCTCGCCATTGAGCGAGTGACGGCAGAGGACACGGGCATCGTCACCTGCATTGCCAACTCCTCGTCCTCTTCGGGCAACGGAAACGTCGTCCGCCATGAGATGCTCCTTTTTGTCAAGAGTAAGTGTGAGGATTGATTGTGGTAAGATCTAATCTTTTCTTTTTGAAGGCTCAATCCAGGCCTCGCTGACGGCCACCTCGAGCAATCCCTACCCGGGCCAGGAGATCACCCTGAGCTGCAACCTGAGCACCAACTCTGCCTTTCCCGTCTCCATCAGTGCCTTTGGGTCACCCTCGGTGTCCTCCTCCTCCTCCTCCTCCTCCTCCTCCTCCTCATCATCATCTTCATCTTCTTCTTCATCATCTTCATCCTCTGATCCATCCTCGTCATCTTCTCCGGCGGACGAGCAGAGCGCCCGTCTGCGCGAGCTAATCAGCTCGCACTTTCTCCTGAACATCAACTGGCTGCACAATGGGCGGCCGATCGGCTTCAACCACCGGCGGAGAAGGTCGGCGGAGGAGTCGCTGGTGATTGGGGACTTCCGGGGGCTGGAGGACGGCGGCCTCTACCAGTGCTCCGTTCGGCTGACCGCTCCCGACTACGATGAGGAGAGCTTCATGGCGGCCGCCTACGTTCGACCTGTTGGTAAGTGAAATGGAAAACACGCTGCCTTTCGATTTTGTACCAAATCTCCCGAAACCACCTTGGTTCTTTCTTTTTCTCTTTCTTATCACCAGAGCGCCCGCCCGAGCTGACCTCCGTCTTCACCGACCAGATCAAGCTCTCCAGCTCTTCGGGAAAGTCTTCGAATCGTCAACAGTCTTCGGCGGACAGTCTCTCACTTCGGTGTTCGGCGACGGGCGTTCCCCTGCCGAGCATTCGCTGGCACCTGGACGGCCAGGAGCTGTACTCGAGCAGTCACGTTCGAATTGACAGCTTCACGGAGTCTTCCGCTGTGGCACCTTCACTTGGTTCATCAATGCTAGGTGGTCCACAACAACAGCAGGGAAATGCGGCCGCCCTGAAGGCGTACCACCTCTCAAGATCGGTCACCTCATATCTGAACATCTCATCACTGCTGGTGCAGGTAAACAAAACAAAACTAATTCTCGTTAGAGGTTTGGAGTTTTGAAACTTTTTACCCAAAAATTCTTTAAATCTCAGGACATTGGCCTGTACGAGTGCACCGCCAGCAACTACCTCGGCTCGGTCTCCCACCGGGCCCGCATCAACCAGATGGGCTCGCCCTTTGTAAAACCGATCGCCAATCAGACGGCCGTTCTCGGCCAGCCGCTGACGCTAAACTGCACCTACGGCGGCTATCCCATCGAGGAGGTGTTTTTCATCAAACAGGGCGGGAGCGGAAATGGAAACGGCAAAACGGGAAACGGCGGCGGCGGTGGGAAGAGGCGGCTGCCCTTTGATGAGCGTCACCTGGTGCCGATGCTCGGCTCGGTGACCATCAACCCGGTGGAGCGGTCGGATGAGGGCGTCTACCGCTGTACGGTGGTCACTAGCAATGGAGAGCGGGCGGAGCAGGCCTTTCACCTCAATGTTGTTGGTAAGTTTAGAAGATAGTTGGTTGATAACCCCCCAAATCAAAACTTCCTCTTTATCTCAGCCGCCCCCGTCGTCAGCCCGATCGTCTTCAGCTCGAACCTCGAGGAGGGCCACCGCGGCTCGGCCGTCTGCACCGTCACCTCCGGTGACTCGCCGATGGACATTACCTGGCTGAAGGACGGCGTCCCGCTGCGGGAGCAGATGACCACCACCACCTCTTCTTCATCGTCGGGAAAGCGGGGCTCAAGCTATCTTCAGCAGCAAAACTCTTTTGCCTCCTCCTCCTCCTCCTCCTCCTCCTCCTCGGACCGCCTGGACCACATTCAGATCGTGCAAATCGCCAACTTCATGTCTACGCTCACCATAGCGAACATCAGCCGAATGCACGCCGGCCTGTACACCTGCGTAGCGGCCAGCCCCGTCTCGACGACGCACGTCAGCGCCCGCCTATCGGTGAGGGCGGCGCCGCAGTGGCGGCTAAAACCGGCGGACCGGCTGGCCGTGGCCGGCGATTCGCTCACTCTGGACTGTCAGACTTCCGGTCAGCCGCCTCCGGTCACCAGGTGGAAGTTTCTCGCCCGAAGAAGTACCTCAGGCGGAGATGTTTCTTCCTACCACGGAGGCGGCCAGATGAACAGTGAGCCGAACCCCATCCTGAGCAGTCAGCAGGTGTACGTCCTCGAGAACGGGTCGCTCTACCTGAGGGCGGTGGAGCCGAAGCACGCCGGGCTGTACATCTGCGATGCGACCAATGGCGTCGGCAGCAGGGCGGGCCCGGTGGAGGCGAGGGCTCACCTGGCGGTGGCCAGCCTCCCCAAGGTGGTCGTCCAGAATACGCTAGGAGCTGGGGGAGGAGGAAGTGGTGGTAGCTCAAACACGCTCGGTGGAGTTTCGGGAGTTTTCCGAAGTGGCCTCCTTGGTGGTGGAAGTTCCAGTGGAAGTTCCGCTCCACCAGGAATCGTCGAGCGGCTGGTGCTGCGAAAGGGCGCCCAGACGCAGCTGCTGTGCTCGGCGCTGGGCGCCGACATGCCCATGACGGCGCAGTGGCTTCGCTCCAACCACGTCGGCGGAGGTTCTTTTCAGGTAAGTCATCAAAACTTTAAACTTTTTGTCATTTTTAACTTCTTTTTTCCAAACTTTTAGGACGACCTCTTCTCTTCTTCCTCCAGCGGGAAAGGGCACTCAGGCCACTCTTCAAATCCGTCTTCAGCCTTCTCCGAATCTCGAATCGTCCTCCGAGAAGAAACTAAACTGAACGAAAAGCGCGCCTACTTCTTCATCAGCCATGTGAGCCGGGCGGACAGCGGCGTCTACGGTTGTCTGGCCACCAACCCCGTCGGCCACTCGATTGCCTTTCTGGAGCTGCGCGTCCAGGAGCCGCCGGACCGGCCGGTGGAGCTGCGCGCCCTTGAGGTGGCCAGTCGGACGGTGACACTGAGCTGGGCACTGGCCTATGGGGGCAATGCGCCGATCACCTCCTATGTGGTGCAGTACCGGGACCACCAGCAACACCACAAAACCTCTACAATGGATATCCTTGAAGAGCTGCTGATGAGCGGTGGTGGCACGTCCGAGAATGACATTGCCAACGCTGGTGGAGCTGGTGAGGATCGTGGTGCACCTTCAGCTACCTCCTCCTCCTCCTCCTCCTCCTCCTCTGCCAATACGGGTAATTATTACCGTTCAGTGTGTAGTGATTTGTTTTGGGATACCGTCAGGTTTTGGGATATTTTTTCTCTCTTCTGATGGGAGGGTACTAGGAGTCAGGGCGACTAATTGGGGATTAGTAGATGGGTAGAAAATGAGGGAGAGAGAGAGCAGATCACGTAAAAGAGGGGGCTCCGATTAGTCTGTCTCTCTGTCTGTTTCTGCTTCACTGACTGTGTTTGACGATTTATCATCCCCGCCAATAAGCTCATTTTAACGAGCACTACTGTCTCTCTCTCTCTCTCTCTCTCTCTCTCTCTCTCTCTCTCTCTCTCTCTCTC
>JAALOO010002140.1_pt1 | contig 11550 bp, 6 predicted proteins | sample 7257641 | NCBI WGS metagenome assembly JAALOO01 (sample SAMN14085613, study PRJNA598686) | mite metagenome | biome: ENVO:01001000; feature: ENVO:01001002; material: ENVO:01001226; isolation source: single female mite from University of Michigan culture on fish food culture... ... | reverse complement strand
AAGCCGTCGGACGATGCCGATCAACCAAATGACACCAGTCAATGCTTAAAAATTTAGAAAAACTAAAAAGTACGTGTCGCAAAGCGACACTCACGCCTTTGTTCTCCGTTTAATATCTAAAATGTAGCTTTTTAAATATGCAAAATTGCAAATACATTTTACTAGATTTTACATTTTGTTTTGGTTAGATTTACTCAAGCTAAAGTACAAGTGTGATAACCTCAGTAGAGCTTGTACTAGTCGGCAGAGCGTGACAAAATAGAAATTCTCAAGTCTTTGGCGCTAAGATTCTTCTAAGCACGTACTTTAACTGCCCACAAAATCGTAATACAGTAAAGACAAGAATTGCCAAATTTTATTATTGCAAGTCAAAGAACTTTTAGACTCCTTGCTGAGGCTAAAATTTAAATCTAGTTATATTAAAATTTGTAAAATTGTTAAATTTAAAATAATATATTTTTAGGTTAAAATAGTTTTGATTTATCGTAATTAACAACAAAACATCAGTTTTAGATTCAAGGTTGCATTTTTTAATTTAAGGTTTAACAACAAAAACAATTTTTTAAAAATCAACAATTTAAAAATCAATTTGTATTATAATTTCATAAAATTCTAAGTTTGATTTAAAAACAATCTTATCTTTCAAATGACTAACCAACGCTGGTAAAACAAGTTAAAATTACCTTTTAAAATGTCTCTATTTTCAAGGGTAAACTAAAAAGTAAGCATTTTTGTATGCAAATTGCCACAGTTTTTATACCATAAACAAAAATTTGTCAATCACATTAAAATTTAGCATTTTTTACTTGTTCACTTTTCCATTTTAAAATTGTCTACTGCTCAACCATTAGTTTATCATTGTTATGTATTCGATGTTTCCGCCATTAGCCGGACAGTTGCTAAGCTAATGGACAAATACTGGACGCGTTGACTGTGGTCTTTTTGGAGCGATGCAAAGTCCGTTGTGGTCATTTGTCGATTATGTGACGTTGCGGTAAAAGGAAGGAAGTGCTTAACAAGACTAGAGGAAAACCAAAATAGTAGCAGTGTGTTGCGACCGGCAAATTTGGTTGTGAAATGAACAAGTCAAAAATGCAAGCGGATAAAAACAAAAATAAAACATGAAAAATATGAAAAAGTTTATAGACGGCTAATACACAAAAATGTTATTAAAACAGACAAATTATAAAATTGAAAAATAGTCTAAATAAAATTTAAAATTAAACTTTAAACACAAAAAATTGTACTTAAAATATCAAAATTTAAAAATAATTTTTTTGGTTGCATAAAATAAAACTGTTTCCACTGCACCAGATGAAAAATAGACAAAAAATGGCAAAAGTAATTGTTTCAATTGCAAACTCAATTACTTCATTTTAAAACTTAATTTAAATTTTCATATTGTTTACATATGAACAGTTATTGATTTTAAACATTAAATTTTAAAGTTGTACCAAAAAATTTAGTTTTAGTTGGTAAAACGTGCAAATGGTTACACAATTTTAACGATAAGTTAATTATTGTTTTACAAATTAACATTTATTTTTCACTGATAAAATCAAATAGTAAACTGAACCAACATAGAATAATTTTGTATAGTTGGTTTTAGATTACCTTAAAATGGAAATTTAAACCAAGTTGGCTATTAAGTTTAACAATTTTTTTTTCATTTTCATTTGTTGTTTGCAAGTATAAAATTGTCTAAATAATGAACAAATTTAGAGCAATTTTTTTTATTTTTAGCAAAAAAAGTTTAGTTTATCTTATTGAAGTTGACAATAAAATAGAGATTTAATGCAGTTTTGCATATTTTGACAATAAAAATAGTAAAAAACAAGTTATATTGTTTAAACAACTAAAATTTACTTTTTAAATTGTAATGTAAATATTTTTTTAAATTTTTTCTGTTATTTAATAGCAAAAGAGCATCTTTTGTTAATTGTTTTTGTTTTAAAGCATTTTTTAAATTGTAACGTCTAAAATATCACAAGTTTCCTGGTTTGTCGTTGTGTAACTCAAATTGTACAAATTTTTAATTGAATCATTGTAATATTTGTGATTTGGCAAAACATAACAAAATGTTCTTATTGTAAAGTACAATATCTATGTTTTAGCAAACCTGATGTTTGTAAATGAAAATAAATCATCATATTTTATTTTGATTAGCAGTGTTATTAATCATCATTTAAGTCTTTTATTTTTCATCAATAACTGCGTATTGATAATTGTAATTTCTAGTCATTAACTCTTCATTTATTTTAATTGTTTATAAATTTTGTATTGTTTTTATTTTTTTGGACGCATTAGTTTAACTGTAAATAATTGTTTACAATTTTTTTTGTGTAAAAAAACAACTTTTTTGCAATCTTAACCAATTTTAATCAATTGTTCACATTAGCCATTCTTGACCACCTGCATTGTCAATTAATTATAACTTTGCAGTATTTTTATTGTGTACAATTTATTACTGAAAGTCAATTTTTTTTCAATAATGCAAACAAATAAAGGGTCAATTTAGCAAAAAAAAGATTTGAAAAACTGATAATTAATGCAACCAGTGAAATTGAGCTGACTGTGCGCAAATAAACGGATTAAAAAAGTTTACAAATCTTGACTACTTGAAATTGTGGTTTTCAGGCATGTTTAGTTTTAATTAAAACCAATACGATTTGATCTTTCGCACACTTTTTTTAAGTTTTGTCACTCTAAATTAACCAAAAGGCGTAACTGAGATCAACTGTCGTTTTTTATTTCTAATCTTAGCAAAAAAAGCTTATTAATGATTTTTTCTAGCATTTTTTAATACTTATTTTTTTTATTTTTTTACCTTTGCATTTTGTTTTTAATAAGATCATTGCATATATAAATTTTTAAATTAACAATTGTTTATATTTTTTTGTTGAAAAGCAGTTTTAAACAATCTTTAATACTTATAGTAATTTTCACAACGCTTGTTTTTGTTTTAATTTCCGTTTTTGCATTATGCTTTTCCGCTTTGTTTTTTACAATTTAAACAAATGTTTCACATTTTTAACTTTTTCAATGTGTTTTTCAATTACTGCTTACCACAAAAACAATTGTTGGCAATTGTAGTTTTTATTTTTGTCTCATAACTTTAAATTAATTCACGTGCTCATTTTAGTTTACATTTTTATACATCATTAAAGTATAGTAAACTTCACAATACCTTTTAAAAAATAGTAAATATTTAAAACTTCTTAATATAACATTTAATTTAAAATTGTTTTTAAGTTTTATCTAGCTGAAATCTAAATAAAATGATCAAAAGTATTTTTACTAAATTTTGTCAATAAATCTTTATTGTGTTAGCAATAAACAAAAAAGATATCTGTAACAAGATAAAAAATTAATTTTGTATAGACAGGTAGTACCTGTGACAATGGTGCTCTAGGCCAGTTCACGCAGTAGCAGTGGACAAACTATCAAAATGGAGAAGATTAAAAGAAAAAAACTAGAGAATATAAGTGATGGTATATTTTGTGGAAGATGGTTCAAAGGCGGAGTGTATTCTAATGTGAGAACCATATAGAATGTGCAGTTTGGTTTGTATTATCTTGCAACACTCAAAGAAAAGCAGCAGTCGTTGTCAAACACTCAATCAAGCAACACTGCTACATTTTAAACAATTTTGTTTTTCAAAACATACGTTCTTGTTTTGAAACTTGTTGAATGCTAAAATACATTTTTTATATTTTAAATACAATTACATCATGAAGTAAATTATTAAAATAATTTTATTTTTGTTGAATGAAATTTGAATCAATAGTTTAATTATAACTTTTTTTTATTTAACAATAATGTTTTGTTTATTTTGATCAAAAATTTCAAAATCATTTTTATCAATAACTAAACTATTACCATTTTAATTTACCTGATTTAAACAAACACCCGCATGTTTATCATTAGGTTCCACTCATCTGTCAAAATTTTTTGTTTTTAGAAAAATTTTAATGGAATAAAAAAATACAAGGACAAAAAAAATTCCATTTATTTAAATTTACCTAAACCCAATAATGGGCTTGCCATTAGTATCCATTTAGAAATATAAAATCCACTGATGCTTTCAATTGTGCTTTTCATTTTTCACAATTCGCTTTATCATTCATCATCATGTTGAGAATCATCTCAGTTACAATGAAAATCCATCTGCTAGTATAAAACAATTATACAACAGACGATGTCTCTATCTGTTTGGTTAGGCACTTGGTTAAACTTCAGTCAGTCGTCATCTACGCACAAAAATTTTCATCATTTAGCAATCAGCAAAAAACCACTATTAAAAAGTGAAACTATCTTTATTATAAACTTACTTAAACAGTTAATTACATGTTTAAAATGTGCGGTTTTGTTTACTTAATTAAAAACAATGATATATTTCAATAAAAAATGCTTTGCTAATGCAATAATCTGAAACAAAATACTTTATTAAATTAATGATGTTTGGCTATAATTATGCAAAATATTTTGTAGCATTTTTGCAATTCAGTTCATTTTACAAGTAATTGCCGTAATAGACACAAGATTGTTGCCCCTGCTTTAACTTAATGTTCACAACCATTTATTATGTCATTTAACCTATAAAATTTTTGCATTAAATATTTACAACCTTTCACTTTTGAAACATTATTTAATTTGAAAACTATCTTTAGCAATTGGATACAAACACTTTCCCAGTAGATTACATTTTTTCTAAACACTAAATAAATCATATTTTTGTTCTTCATTTCCATTAATCTGCCACACATCCCCGTTCATTTTAATTTCATTTGACTCTTATATTTTTCCTCAACCTCTGTTTGTCCAACTTGCCTGCCCGGGAGCGCCAAAGTCTCGTGGGACTGCTTCATTTTTTATTTGTTTGAGGTTGCACCACTTTGACTTTTTTACCGACATACTCTCTTCTGCATGCTTGAGCATTTATTTAATTTAACCTGATAGCTGGAGGAGCTATGTCTATAAAATAAACATATTTAAAAAAAATAATTTGGTTAACATGTAACCAACACTAGCTCTTATATTTTTGTTTAACTTAATTTTTTATCAAAGTTTAATAACAAACAATTTTAAATTTTGTTTTTAGATGTAAACATAACAATTGGCACAATTTTTACGGCAACTAAATCTTTTTTATTTTTTTCTCATTACCATTGCTTTATCAAGAAATCAACAACATTTTTTATCTTTTTTTCATTAATACTCTTAATTTCATCAGTGCAATTGAATTTTTAGCATTGCTTTTTGTCACAATCACTTTTCTTCTATTCTGTCACTAAAATTTTTGCTTTGTTAACTGTTCCGCGTGTTTTTTCGGGGCCAAAAAACTAAATTCTTGTCGCAATCATTTAAAGTCTGCTGCATCAACTTTTGCTCACGGTGTCACTTTGAATTGCAAATATCAACTTCCGTGTGGTGACTTTTGTTGCCAACCAAAAAAAGTTCTCAGCGTAAAATTATATTCTGTGAAATTGAAGACGATTCTACTTTGATGTGATTTACCATTTAAAGAATTGAAACTCATACTTTTTTGTCAACTCCGCTTACTGTCAAAAAACGTAGATTACAAAATTTACTATTTTTATGATATTTTGCTTGTTTAAAGTAAACAACACTGTGCTACTTTAAAATTCTTTATGTTAAACTTATTTTTAATAATTTTAAATTTAAAATCTTGAATCAAAAAATAAATCATTTTGTTTAAAAAACGTTTTAGTAATTGACGTTTTTTTAAAAATTAAAATTTTTTAAAATGTCTACAAACATACAATATTTTGCTATCTCAGCTTTCACCTTTATTTCTATTTTCATCTTTTTCACAACTTTCATAAAAGGTAATATAAAAATCAAATCAAATTCTTGCGATCTATTATACTTCAATCATCTTACACTTTTAATAGATGATCGGTTGAAAAGTGAAATGAAATGCACTTTTTTTCTTCTAAACTAAAGTAAACATTTTCCTTTGCAATATTTGTGATGAGACTTTCGTTGTTGTATCAACCTGAATAATAAGTGTCGTGTTCAAAGCGATAATGAAAGTCAGCTAAAGAAAGGGAGAATTTGAGCAAAAAAGCTGTCTTAGGTTGATGTCAACCGTTTGTTTCGTGTTCAAGTTTTTTCATTACGCTAAGTGCTTAGTCTACAGACTCTTCATCTCGAAACTCGGCCTTTTTCTTTTGTAAGCAAATTCTTTCAAACGAAAGAATTCAAGAATTAGCTTCCTTTATTTTCTTTTACGTTGTAGCTCTACTTATTTCTTTTCTTAAACAAACTAATTTTGCACTATGAACGAGCACTTTGAGTTTATTGTCTTGTTAACAAAGTTTTTTATAGAGCAAGGTGAAAGTGTTAAAGTTTAAAGAGCTTTTAACCTTGTCCCCGTACCTCGCTGCCCGGCAGATTTTGAGAAAACGGCTGAAACTTTTTGTGGTAACTCAGCTAACCGGCGGACAGGGCGCTCGGTACTCATTTGCTCCAAAAGATTCCATTTTGTTCCAGAGGATTCTTTTTTTGAAAACGTGCTCAAATCAATTCAAACTTAAAATCAAAATTCATTATTAAATTCAGGCTGCAATATGCTGTCAATTTTGACCAAATTCAAAAACCGGAAGTGCCAAAACCCAAAATCATTTTTGGAATCATTTCTATTTCCGGTTTGAAAAAAATGCCATTAAATAGTAAATTTATTGTATTTACTGTTAAGTTTTTAAATTTTTTAAATCTGTTTAGTTTTGAGCAAGAAAAAGGCATTTGAAGTTTACCGATTTTTACTAAAAATGCATCATAGATCTAGAGGATTATCTCAAAAACCGTTTTATTTATTAATTTAAAACTTTTTGTTATATGTTTTTGTAGTGTTAATTTATTAATTTTATTAAGTTTTAACTATTTTTATACACCGGAAGTAGTTTTTTCAATTGGAACTTTGGACTTCCGGTAGATAAATTAAAATTTTTTACATATTTGAATCCATTGTAAGATTCTACCTATAAAATGTGCTATTAGTTTTGCAATTTGACGTATTTTAGTTGCTCTAAATCAGTTTAAAAGTTCAAGTTTATTTTTGTTGAAAAAGCTAAAAAATGATAGTGCAAAAAGCCGTTGTAAGTCAACAACGCAATTTTAAATTGAAAAACTGATAACAGACTTTAAAGATGAAATCTTTCAAAGAATTCAAATCTGTAAAAATTTATAATTTATCAACCGGAAGTCAAAAGTTCCAATTGGAAAAACCTACTTCCGGTTGATAAAAATACCGAGCGCCCTGTCCGCCGGTTAGCTGAGTTACCACAAAAAGTTTCAGCTCAATAGCTTCAGCCGTTTTCTCAAAATCTGCCGGGCAGCGAGGTACGGGGACGAGGTTAACAAATTTTAGTTGTATTAGTTTTTAGTTTTGAGTATGCAGTAGTAGTACAAAAGTTCATTTTTTAATATTCTACTCTATTTTAATTAAATGAATGAACAACTTTTAAAACATTGACCTATTGAACTATATAGAAAAAACTCCATCGACAAGTACCTTTACGTACTTCAACTGTGCACCCATACGTTGAGCCCCTAAAAGAGTTTGAAGAATGTTTACATAAAATGCTTTTAAGCGTTCACGTTAAGTCAATAAGTTTATTAAGCTAATCGATTCTGTACACTGCTTCAAGTGTGGGGCACTTGTAAGAAATCGGTTTTCTTTAAAAGTTACCAAACAGTAGTCGACTCGGAAGAAAGTAACCTATGCCGGTTCTTGAATATTTCATGAGCTCGTTTGTAATTACTGTCACTGCTCACAATGGACTCCATTCAGTGCTTTGAGGCAATACTTTTCAATCAGTATTCAATTATACTGGTTGCAAACTGCCAAAAAATGGTTACCCTGTCCACCTTCACCACTTTTCTTCGTCGGCAGTACGTGATGCTGTACTACTTTCAAGAGGCCGTTGACAGGCACCAAATTCACTACGACCGAGACCGTTATCGTCGAGTGCCACAGCTTCTCCGAGAAGGTTATGCCTTAGAGCAGTACCGAGCAATCACAGGCACTAGTAGTAGTAGTACGACAGAGCCCTCTCAACCAGATTTTCCGCTGACCATCAGCAAAAGAGTCTTCTCTGTGCAATTTCCACGTGTTTTCTTTGCTTCGATGATCATTCGATGCATGGCGGTGATTTGCTTCAAATCAGTCTCTGACACGAGGGCAAAACGCGTCTGGACGGGCACAGAGATGTTTGTGACAGCTGGCAAGTTCAATGAGATCACCTTTGTGCTGTGGTCATTTGCAGTGTATGGATTTTTGGAGTTTACTCTAACCGAATGGCTGCTCGACTACAAGTTCATGGCTTTACATCGAGTGACGAACAAGCCAAACTCAGCCGGTTACCTACGGCCAGCCAATTTCGGACTTAGTCCTGATGGTTACCGAGAGTTTGCCTTTTTCCGGCAGTTCGGGGCAACATTTTACCACTCAATCATGATCACTCTGATGATCGGTGGAACGCTAGTGCCAGCGCTGGCTATTATCAAGGCACGCCTGCTGGACGCCAATGCACTGATCACTTGTTTTTGGTTTGCCTACGCTGTCCTGTGGATTCTCTACGTCTGCAATGGAATTTACAGTAATCTGACCAGCTTTATGATCATCTCAAAGTACCTGAACATCAAACAGCGGTCTATTTGCAATCTAGTGGAGCAGTGCCTGCAACAGCTTCGACTGAGCCAGTTCCTTCCCACTCGCCGACTATCCACCAGCAACTGTCAGTCGTATTTGAAAACTAAAGCTGCCAGTCTGACGCTTCGTAGCCGTTTCCTCGAGCAACAGTCTCGCTACACACATCTGCTGGCCGAACTGGCCGACTACAATCACTTTTGGAGGTCATTTCTCTCCTTTCTCTTCCTCAACTACGTCCTCCTCATTGCGGTCATTCTCTACGTGCTGCTGAGGTCAGGGACGCCTCTCTTCTTCAAGTACATCTACGGATGTGTCCTCTTCTTCCACATTGTCCTCCTGGGGGCCATCATCAGTCATTGCGGTGCACTGGTGGTGCGAAATGCTCGCCTTTGCGTGCACTTTAAAGCCGCTCTGGCACACTTTCTCCCAGGCCTTTTGGACACTCATCAGCTGGTCAAGCTGAATCACATGTCACAGTACCTCACTGATGCCAAGTCGGGTTTTAATTTACTCAATGAATATCTCATCAACTATGACACCTTTAGGAGTGTTATTTACAATATCACTCTTTACTTTATATTAATAATCAAAGATTAGCTTTTCATTTTTTAGTGAAAATGTTTTTTGAAAAATAAAAAGAATATATTGCAAAATAAAACAATATGGTGATGAGCAACTTAAATTAGATGAAATTTCATTAGTGCTACACTGCAATGACTTTACTAATGTTTGGGCAGTACTTGATCTAAAAAAAGTTAAGGCAAACATTAACTAGATTGTAAACATTTGCATAGAAAAAAGTTTTCTTTATTTTAAGATTAAATCTCTATGCAAGCAAAAATTTTTTTATTTTAAACTTATTGAGCTGTGTTTAGTTGAAAAAATTGAAAAATTTTTGATTGATAACTTTAATTGAAAATGAAAACTTTATAATTTTTTTTAGCTAAAGCTACATTATAATTAATAATTTAGCACTCTTGTAAATAAATAACAACCATTTGATCATTAATTGTGCTTTCAATTGTTCATCTTTACTCTCATCACTTTGATCGATTATTAATCGTTTTCTGTTCTCCTTTTCCCTTGAAAGGCCCACAATTAATTTCTCCACTAACGATATTCTGTCTTTTTGGAACCTCTCTTTCTTACCAGACGCCATATCGGTGAAAGTGGTGGCACTGCACGTGCCTTCTTCTGTGCGCAAAGGCGCCGAAGTGGAACTGGCATGTCTTTACGAGCTGGGCAACTCGTCACTTTACTCGCTCAAGTGGTTCTACCGCGCCAATGAAACGGATCTAGATGAACAGGAGTTTTTCCGCTACACACCAACAATTGTTCCGCATAAGCAGTACTTCCCACTGGAGGGAATCAATGTCAATGTAAGTTGAAGGGTAGTTTGCTCCATTTTCTCTAGTCTGTAAAGTCAATTCTGGTAAGTGTGCTAATCAGACTGTGCTTTTTTTCAGGTGAACAAATCTGAAGCTGGCCGAATTGTGATAATGGAAACAAACGGAAAAACGACAGGCAAATACAAGTGTGAAATTTCCATTGATGGAACATTTCAGACGGTGGCTGCTGAAAAGTTGATGACTGTTTTGGGTAAGAAATAATGTGGTTTTAGTTTTATTTTCCCAATCATTTAGTAGCAAAGGTTAAAAAATTAAAATGTTTCACGTTGTTTCCCAACAATAAATGTGACAATCATCTGGCAGATTGACCCAAACATTCCTCCCCCTTTAAAATTTATAGATTTTTGGGACTTTTATATTCCTCACTCAATAAAGTCTCACTTCCCAGGGAATGCTTCCAATTCAATGCACAATCGCTCACCGCTGCTGACCTTACTTCTGCTGACGCTGTTTATTTTTTATGAAAATCAAATAAGCAACTTTTTAACAGCTGCACCATTTTCAACTGCTGATTTCATTAATTTGATCTGTTTTCTCCAAAATAGATAATAGTTAGCAAAAATTGTTTTACTTTTTACAATTTTGTTAACAATGTAATATATCAAAGTAAATACCTTGTATATAAACAAATAATTTTATAAAACATTTTCGTGTGTGTACAATTTTTTGACCAAACATCACTTTAAAAAATATATTGCAAAAGGGGCAAACATCATTAATAAAAAATCTTTAACAACAAAACTTTTAAAAACAGTATTTTGCAAGAAAAAATTTAAGTTTTTAGGTTTTCTAACAAATTCAAAATGTTTTATTTTTGCCACTTCATTGCACTAAATTATGCCGTCAATCATGTAAATCGGCAAGCGATAATGCCAGTCCAATGAATAGTAATGAAACATCATCATCACTGATTGGTCAACTAAAAACATTTTCAAAGAAAACAGCACTGACAACTTGAGCGCAAAAAAGCAATATTAAACTCAAACAAATCAAAAACCAAAAATATATTTTTGTTATGATATTGAGCCAATGAAGCATACTGAAGTAAAAGATATCAAGTAATGATTGTCAATAACTGAGAAGATAACACAAAGTGATGAATCATTTGCTTAAGGGTTCTGAAACAAGTTTTAATTGACAAAATGTGTTAAATTTACAAAATTACAATTTTTTAAACAAAGTTTTAAACAAACGTTTAATTTTATGTTGTTATTTTAGAAACGCTTTCTTTTTGTCGATTACTGTTGCTGAACAAACAAATAAACATTTTTTTCTGTTTTCGGCTGCTTGTCAAGTGGACAATTGTCTTCTCGATTTCAAGATGTTTTTATTTTATTTTCTTTCTCTCGCTTCTTTTTGTGTGTGTGTGTGACAAAGTCTTGCTAAGTGGAAAACAATTCGCTTCCCGTTTGTGGCGGGTGGATTTGCCACCGCCAAGTATGTAAGTTGTCCGCCTTAAGCAGA
>JAALOO010002138.1_pt1 | contig 11564 bp, 11 predicted proteins | sample 7257641 | NCBI WGS metagenome assembly JAALOO01 (sample SAMN14085613, study PRJNA598686) | mite metagenome | biome: ENVO:01001000; feature: ENVO:01001002; material: ENVO:01001226; isolation source: single female mite from University of Michigan culture on fish food culture... ... | reverse complement strand
AAAAGTTAAGTGGAATAATAAAAGATTAAATATCGACTGTAGCAATCGTGCTACATAGAATGCACACCAAAACTGCATCCCATTTTGATAGAGCAATATTCAGACTGTGGGCGACTGATGATCTACCAATTAGCACTCACAGTTTCATCAATTCAGACAATAGTTGCAAGTTGCATTGTACAAGGTAACATTTTTTTGTTGCCCTATCAAATGTAAATGAGCTCTGATACGTTCATTCCCAATTAGCAAAATGCTGCCAATTAGACTGTCCAAGTGCTGGTCCCCTTGAGTTCCCTTTTTCCTGTCTGTAGTTAATGCTTTTGTTTGCAGCGGTCAGTACCAACATTGTTGTCTGCTCGGTGGCCAGCACCTTCTCAGTGGCAATAGCAACATCGATTTGTCTGTGTGATGCTGTGCGCAAAGTGCATCAGTGGCGCAGGCAAATTGTTAAAGCTCTCTAAAGCATGAACAAACAATTGAAGCAGCAATTTGAAAGGATGGAAAGAAAGAGAGAAGAAAGCACAGTTGTGGTGTGCCTGCACCGTACCCAAACTGCATTTTTCACCGATGCTGATCGTCAGTGTAAATTAGTCGCATTATTAACGCTTTCTGGCTGAGAACAACCAAAGCGCACTGGGCAGCACTGCTTGCTGGGCCGTGATATTTAATGCCCGCACAGGCTTCAGATAAAACCCAATTAAAAAGATACCAAAACAAGCAAAGAAATCGCAAAGAAACAATGATTTACTAGAAAAAATACTCTAAGATTTAAGTTTTGAATTCGCATTTCTTATGCCATCTGCTGAGCTTCATTTTGAGTTTGCTAAAACCCTACAAAGACTGTTGAGGATTTTTCTGCGATATTCCTTAGGGCTAATTGCCGCAACTAAGTAAAGGGTCACAGGGACAGGACAAGTCAAGGGGCAAGTTTCGCGCGCAAACTCAAAACACCTGAGCCAGTGCACCTGCTGTGCAGACACGTGCTTTTGCTAAGAATACTTCTGCTGTTGAGCTGTTTGGTTTTTCTAGTAATCCAAAGTTGTGTTGACTAGCAAAATACAAACTCCAACCATAAAAAAATCCTCAAAAAATGAATTTCAAAAACCTCAGCTCAATTTGCTTATTGAAAAACCAAACAATGAATCATAACTACACCGACAAACCGTATTTTCATAACAGTATCCTCAAAACATCAACATTGAAAAACCCTAAGATTATGTTTAAAGTTGAAGAGATGTTGGCCCAATATGATTGCAAAATCTTTGCACAAAAATTAGTCGTGAAAATTGATTCAATTTCTAAAACGCATTATCTTTATGCAAACGTAAACGGTTCTCCAACTTCTATCTTGCTTGATACTGGCAGCAGAAGAACAGTAATTTCCCGATCTTTGACGCAACCTCAAAATGTGTTTAAAATAAAAAAAATATTATTTAATGGATTTGAAGAAGCCTTTAAAATAGATGAAATGGTTAAAATTTTGCTCATTCATGAGAAATCTTCACCGATTGAAATCTCTGCTTATGTTGTGGATAACCTGCCTGCAGTACAAATTCTTCTTGGGCAAATAGATATTCCAAAAATAATGAAGTTTGAAGCACTTGATAATGGAAACGCATACCTAGATACTATTTACGGTCGAGTTTACTATTTTAGTTGGAAAGTTACTTGTAAAACAAGTGATGATCAAACAACTGTTTCAAATGACAGAAAAGTTACTAAATTTCGAGTGCGAACCAAAAGTTGCAATGACATTGATTCTGTACGTTTTCTCGTAAACCCAAGTTTTCATTACAAATCTACAAACAAACTTTATTCTACCAACCTTAGAAATAATACTTTGACAAATAAAGAATTAAGAAAACGAATTGATGATAAGAAGACGATGCAAAATAGCGCAAAAAATATGCCCGAAAACCCAAGTCATCAAAGTGCCGTTGAAGTGACTGTTAAATCAGTTTCTAATAAATGCAATCTCAATGCCAGCATTAACGGAAATCCAATCTCTATTCTGCTAGACACAGGTAGTGACATTACTTTAATTCGCAGGTCACTAGTTCTGCCTGAAAATGTGCTGAAAATACCACACACCATGGAAGTTGTATGCGTTATAGGGAAATTGAAATGCAATGAAATGGTTAAAATATCACTCACTTATGAGCATTTATCATCAGAAGTTTTTGCTTTTGTGATAGATTTTCCAGGATATGAACTCATTATTGGACGTAATGATATTCCAAAAATCTTAAAACCCGAATCACTTGACAACGGACGTGCTTACATTGACACAATTTACGGAAGATCTTATTTTTCAGACACTAATCCTTATAAATTTTTTTGTCACTATTACTTTTATTATTTTTGTAACCGTAAATATTTCAATGTTCCAAAAATTAATTAAAAACAAAAGCTCAGTCGAGCCTGCTTTGCTCACTCCTAACTTAACTGTGCATCGCTGACAATTTTTATAAGTTTGAGCAGCGGCTCACCTTGAACCAAAGCACACTGGGCAGCACTGTTTGCTGGGTCGTGTTGAAAGCCCGCACAGGCTTCAGATAAAACCCAATTAGAAAGATACCAAAATTAGAAAAACAATCGCAAAAAACAAAAAGTTACTGGCAAAAATAAGTCAAAATTCAAGTTTTCCATTTGAGTTTCTCATGCCATCTGCTGAGTTGCATTTTGTGTTTGTTCAAACACTACAAAGAATTGAGGATTCTGCTGCAATATTCCTTAGGGATAATTGCAGAAACTAAGTAAAGGGTCACAGGGACAGGACAAGTCAAAAGGCAAGTTTCGCGCGCAAACTCAAAACACCTGAGCCAGTGCACCTGCTGTGCAGACACGTGCTTTTGCTAGGGATACTTCTGCTGTTGAGCTGTTTTGTTTTTCTTGTAATCCAAAGTTGTGTTGACTAGCAAAAAACAAAATGAAACATTAACCAATTAAACCTGCAATAAACAACTATTAACAATTCAAAAAAATGAACTGCAAAAATGATAATTCAATTTGTTTACCAGATGGATGGAAAATTCGCTATACTTCGACTGGTAGACCGTATTTTTATAATCGCGCCCTCAAAAAAACAACATGGAAAGACCCTAGAATGTCTGAAGTTGATGAGATGTTACACCGATCTGTTACCAAATTGTTTGCACAAAAATTAGTTGTAAAAATTGATTCAATTTCTAAAACGCGTTATCTTCATGCAAACGTAAACGGCTCTCCAATCTCTATCCTGCTTGATACTGGCGCCCGATCAGCATTAATTTCTCGATCTCTGACGCATCCTCAAAATGTGTTCAAAGTAAAAAAAGTATTGTTAAAAGGAGCTGGAGGAGTTAGTACAACAGATAAAATGGTTAAAATTTTGCTCACCCATGAGCAAACTTCATCAATTGAAATTTTTGCTTATGTTGTTGATAAATTACTTACAACTGAAATTATTCTTGGGCAAATCGATATTCCAAAAATAATGAATTTTGAAACACTTAATAATGGAAACGCATATTTAGACACTATTTACGGTCAAGTTTTCTACCCTGATTGGAAAAATATCTGTGAAACAAGTAAAGAAAAAACAACTTTTGCAAACAACAGAAAAAATACCAGATTTCGAGTGCGAACTAAAAGCTGCAGCGACATTGACTCGGTACGTTTTCTCATAAACTCAAATTTATTTTACAAACCCACAAACAAATTATATTTTATCAAAGTTAAAAATAATAATCTAACATTTTAAAATTTACAGAAAAAAAATGGATGAAATGCATATGATTTCAAAAAATATTTTCAGAAAAACAAACTATCAGAGTACCGTTGAAGTGACTGTTGAATCAGTTCTGAATAAATGTCATCTAAAAGCTAGCATTAACGGCAATCAAACCTCTATTTTACTAGATACGGGCTCTGACATTACTGTAATCCACGAATCACTGGTTCAGCTTGAAAATGCACTCAAAGTGCCACATATCATGGAATGTAAAGCTGTTGTAGGAAAAGTAAAAAGTAATGAATTGATCAAAATATTACTCACTTCTAAGCATTTTGCAACAGTAGAAGTTTTTGCTTATGTTGTGGAATTGCACGAATATAATTTTTCAAAACTTATTCTTGGACGTAATGATATTCCAAAAATCCTAAAACCTGAATCTCTTGACAATGGTCGCGCATACATCGACACAATTTACGGACGATTTTATTTTTCAGATCCTAATCCTTATAAGTTTTATTACTATTTTTACTTTTATTATTTTCGTAACCGTAATACCATTAACCTTCCAAAAACTAATTGAAAATAAAAGGTGTTGTAAAATAATTATTTTTTTATCAGTAGTTTACACGGACACATTTATTTGCTGATTTTTGTTTCTTACGCATTTTTTTACAAGTAAAATTGTCTGCACAACGCATTTCAATTTTAGTCAACTTCAGTTTGGACAGAACAAATTCAGATTTTTAAACCTTTAGAGAGGTGAATTCATTTTGAATTGTATACTGTTAAGTTTTTTAAAAATCTTTGTTTTGTCTCAACTAGTTCAGAGGTCGCCCTTGTCGCTGTTTTAGCAGCATTTTGTGTGTTTTCATTTTCTGTCGGCACGGCATCGATAGCCAGCCTGACTGAAGACACATCTGCACTCATCTTTGCATCGGCGTCTTCTTCTTCCTCGTACCCAAGTTCATCTGGTCCATCGGCATCTTTGTTCCTCCACCTCAGGACAGTCATGTTGCGCCAGTCCCTAGTTCGCCTGATCCACTCGCGGTCGTCCCTGCTCTGTCTGCAGCTGTCAGTGGGCACTGCCAAGCGGAGAGCACTTTCCACGGCACAGAACACCGGCAAGGGCTTGGATCTCACCTGGCAACTACTCGCCGGTGGCGCTATCGCCGGCGGATCGACCTACATCGCCCACCACTATGGCTATCTGGGGGGATCCAAGTCTGGAGGACATCATGACGACGACGGCCACCACCACCAGAAAGGAGATGCTTCAAAGTCGGCTTCAACAGTAGAGCCTGTACTCGTGAAAGGCCTTCCTGAATCGGTGCCCTTTTTAATTGTCGGAGGTGGCACTGCCGCTTTCGCCGCCTCTCGGGCCATTCGCTCAAACAATCCAAAGGCTCGAGTGTTGCTGATCTCAGCGGAAAATCATTACCCGTACATGAGACCACCACTGTCAAAGGAGCTCTGGTACAGCGGCTCTGAGGTGAAGAAAGAGTTTACCTTCAAGCAATGGAACGGACGCGAAAAGAGCATCTTCTTTGAGCACGAAGAGTTCTACCTTCCGCTTGAACAGTTTGAGTCGGCACCCAATGGCGGCATCACCGTGGTGAAAGGTCAACGCGTGGTGAAAATTGATGCCACTGATCGCAAAGCATTCCTCGAAAACGGACAAATCATTTCCTACGGAAAGTGTTTAATTGCCACAGGCGGTGAACCGAAGAACCTTCAAGTTTTTGAGAATGTTGCTCCTGAAATAGAGAACCGGGTCATTCTCTACCGAACCGTAGACGACTTCAAGCGCCTCAATGAGCTCTTCTCCAAATCGAAATCAATTACCATTATCGGTGGCGGCCTTTTGGGCAGTGAGCTGGCCTGTGCACTTGCCGACAAGTCAAGACGGGCCAAAGCTAAAGTGCAATTGAACCAACTGATGCCTGAACAGGGCGTCCTGGAAAGGATACTGCCTCAGTACTTGAGCAATTGGTGCTCTAAAAAAGTGATGGAAGAAGGTATTTTGATACGCTGCCATTGTTTTCATTTTTCTAATTACATTTGTTGACTATATAGGCGTTAATTTGATACCATCCGCCACTGTAAAGGACGTCCAACTCAATAACAATCAACTGGCACTGTCGCTGACCAATGGAGAGACGCTGAAGACTGATTATGCCATCGTGGCAGTCGGCCTAAACCCCAACGTCGAGCTGGCAGAGACCTCAAGTCTTGAGGTGGATGATACCCTCGGCGGGTACCGAGTGAATGCCGAGTTGGAAGTGCGAAGCAATCTCTGGGTGGCCGGCGATGCCGCCTGCTTCTACGACCAAAAGCTAGGCCGCAGACGGGTGGAGCACCACGACCATGCTGTGGTCAGCGGGCGACTGGCTGGCGAGAACATGACCGGCGCCGGTAAGCCGTACTGGCACCAGTCCATGTTCTGGTCCGACCTGGGCACCGAGGTGGGCTTTGAGGCCATCGGCGTCATCGACTCTTCCCTGCCTACCTTTGGCGTCTTTGCGAAGAACGGCGCCGAGGCGAGTGAGGGCTTTCGAGAGCCCCAGGAGGACGACAAGTACAAGAAGGGCGTCATCTTCTACCAGCGCAACAACACCGTCGTGGGCATCGTCCTCTGGAACCTCTACAACAACATGCACATTGCTCGGCGCGTCCTCAACGACGGCGTACAGAACCAGGATCTGAATGAGGTCGCCAAGCTGTTTGCCCTTTATCCGTCTGAGGTGGAGGAGGATGAGCACGGTACAGCTGGGGCAGTTGGAGCAGTTGCTGAACAGACAACGGATGCTGCTGCTGCTGCAGCTGCTGCTGAACAGTAACTGATCTGCGGGGAACATGCGAGCAAAGCGGGAGCACTCATCACTCGATTATTTGTTAATGTTTGGTATATTACTTGATGTAATTCAATTATTGAGCTCTGCTCATCAGCGCGCAGTGCTTATTAAAACCCTCCTCACTAATTAATGAATCTCCTCCCAAAGCAGTGCTTCATCGAAGTGATGCTGTAATTGATGTCTGCATGTGTCAAGTGCAATTTGTGCCCTGAACCTAGTGTCTTTCTCCTTGTGTCAGAGTGAAGTTGCCAATTGATGACCCTCTCGGGACGTGAGAAAAGGGCAAAGGTGCTGCTGCAGCTGCTGTTTTGAGTGCAAGTCTTGTGTTGCCTCAGCGAACAGCAGCGAACAGGCTAGTCCTTCAATTAGCCCCAATTTGCTGGCACATTTTGCGATAATTAAAAGTGAGCCCTTCTTGTTGGAGTTCATAAAAGAGTTCACTAGTGCCAGAGACGGGCTCATTTGCCTGTTGGTCTTTCAGTTGTACGGAGGTGCAATCTTCTTCATCTTCTGGTGGCACCATCATCATGAACTGGGAGGAATTTCGCGTCAATGGTAAGGCACTTACATTTGGATATTTCTGTCAGTACTAATCAGGTACTTCAAAAACCAAACAGGAAAAGAGCTGGTGGACTACATCACCGACTACCTGGAAACGATTCGAACGCGGCGCGTCTTCCCCAACGTCAAGCCCGGCTACATGAAGGCCCTCCTGCCCGAGTCGGCGCCGGTCAACGGCGAGAGCTGGGCGGCCATCTTCGGCGACATCGAGAAGGTCATCATGCCGGGCATCACCCACTGGCAGTCGCCCTTTATGCACGCCTACTTTCCGGCGCTCAACTGTCCCGCTTCGCTGCTCGGCGACATGCTCGCCAATGCCATCAACTCTCTGGGTTTCACCTGGGTAAGTTAAAGTGCTTTTCAGATTTTCAGTTATTAGTACACCTAAACACTTTTTTCAAACCAGGCGTCATCGCCTGCCGTCACCGAGCTGGAGATCATCGTCATGGACTGGCTGGGCGAGATGATCGGCCTGCCGGGCGAGTTTCTCCACAGCAAGTCCAACGGCAACGGCGGCGGCGTCATCCAGACGACCGCCTCCGAGGCGACCTTCATCGCCCTGCTCGCCGCGCGCACCGAGATGATCCGCCGCGTGAAGGACGAACTGGAGGACTACGCCTCGCTGGAGGACGCCTACATCAACAGTCGCCTGGTGGCGTACTGCTCCGACCAGGCGCACTCCTCCGTGGAGAAGGCCGGTCTGATTGGGCTGGTGAAGATGCGCTACATCGAGTCGGATGAGCACTACTCTCTGCGCGGCGACCGCCTGGTGGAGGTCATCAGGGAGGACCGGGCGCAGGGGCTCATACCGTTCTTCCTTTGCGCCACACTGGGCACCACCGGCGCCTGTGCCTTCGACCACCTGAAAGAGCTGGGGCCGATTGCGCGCGAGGAGAACATCTGGATTCACGTGGATGCCGCATATGCGGGCACCGCCTTCATCTGTCCGGAGTACCAGAGCTGGCTGGACGGCGTGGAGATGGTGCAGAGTTTGGCCTTCAATGTAGGTGCACGAGCTGGCCGTAGTGTTCAGTAGTACCCTTAAAATCTTCCTCACTTTCTCTCTCTCTCTCTCTCTCTCTCTCTCTCTCTCTCTACCTGACAGCCTTCCAAGTGGATGATGGTCCACTTCGACTGCACTGCAATGTGGGTTCGCAACAGCAGCTCACTGCACCGAACCTTTAACGTCGACCCGCTGTACCTGCAGCACGAAAACACCGGCCTAGCGGTGGACTACATGCACTGGCAGGTGGGGGACTGCTCATAAACTGCTCGAGGTTTCAAGGAGGTTTTGGCCAACTAACATTTCCCACTTTACTTGCAGATACCGCTGAGCAAGCGCTTTCGCGCCCTCAAGCTGTGGTTCGTCATTCGCAACCTAGGAGTGAAGGGCTTGCAGGCGCACGTGCGCAAAGGCGTCCGCCTGGCGATGGCCTTTGAGGAGCTGGTCCGTACTGACGGTCGCTTCGAGCTGCCAGCCCGCCGGCATCTGGGCATGGTGGTCTTCCGTCTGCGCGGCGACAACGAACTGACGGAGTGTCTGCTGAAGAAGCTCAACTCAAGCGGGAAGCTGCACTGCGTGCCCGCCTCACTGCGCGGCACCTACGTCATTCGCTTCACCGTCACCTCGAGCGGCACCGAACTGGCGGACATCCAGCGGGACTGGTGCCTCATCAAGGAGATGGCCACCATTGTCCTCAAGGCATTCGACGGAGAACAGCAGCAGCAGCAGCAACTGCAGGCAAAGGGAGGCATCATTGGAGGGGGAGGCGATGGTGGCGCAGTGCTCCACCACCGCCACCCACTGCACACCAAGGTTGGCAGCGCCGGTGGCAAGGGCGGCGGCGGGGGCATCTCTCTGGCGGAGATCAAGAAGAAGTCTCCCGCCTTCGGCACCAGTCTCCTCCTCTCGAACAGTCCCATGACGCCGAAGATCATCAACGCCAGCTTCATGGCCATCTTCGACCAGGGGGACTTTGCGGCGGCGGGGGGCGGCAACAGCTCCGACTACGTCCACTACTTCGGCGACATGCAGCGCCTGGGGGAGAAGCAGAGTCCGGCGCTGCGAAGGCGCATCAAGGGGCTGCTGCTCACCGACAAACAGCACAGGTACAACTACTACCACTGCTAAGCAGACCCTAATAGGTTATAATGCCCTTTTCCCTTCCCAAGCCTGGACTCACGCATCGACCTCATGAACTCGATCGTCGCCACAGTGAACAACTACCAAAAGGGCAAAAAGTCGTCGTCAAGCTATGTGGACAAGATCAAGACGGCCTCCGCCTCTTCAGGTAGGTGACATTCTGTTGAATGGGCTGCAATGGTGAATGATGAATGCAATGTTTATTCAAACAGCTGAGTCAATCCAAGAGGTGTACGAATCAACTGAAGACGAGGAGAACAGTGGGGCCGAAAATGATGCACAAAAGACGCCAGCAAACTGATGAAGTTGATGTGATGACGATGATCGGAGTTAGCAAGGTAGAGTTGTTCATTCAGGAGTTCTCATTTCAGCTTCGTTACCACCTTCGTTTTCTAAAGCAAGTCGAGCTTCACTGCTATCCGGACTCGATGCGTAATCCGGGCTCTCTACGCTCGCAGGGGCTTCATCAGGTAGAACTAGAAGATTTCCTGGACTTGAAGAAGCTTCAGGACTTTGAGGGTCTTCATCAGCTCCCCTTTGATCGACTTCCTCAACTCGGCCTGGACTTAAAGCAACATCGGGACTTCCATCGACTGGCGAATCCTCATTAGACCCCGGTAGAGCCAGTTCTTCATCTGTTGCTTTACGATGTTCTGGACTTAAAAGAATTTCTGGCAGCTGATCGATTTCTGGACTTTGTACATTTTCAGCGTCACTTAGATGGTCACCGTCAATGATTTCGATGTTGGCACCGCTGTCTAAGTTGTCGAGTCCGTTGCCCAATTTGACATCGTCCACCACTTGATAGATACAAATAGACTTGTCTTCCGACACTGAAGCCAAAAAATTACCACAAGGACTGTACTTTACTCCCCATACTTGATCTTTATGATTAGTAAAAGTGTGAATGCATTCGGGTGACTCAACATTCCATATCTTCACGGTTTTATCTGCTGAACTACAATAACAAATAATGTATTATTAATCAGTTTGTCAAATAAATAAAAATGGTAGTTTACAAACCCTGTCGCAAAATGATTATTGTCTGGAGCAAAAGTGGCATTGAGAACCCAAGAACAGTGACCGGAAAAATTTATAGTGTTGAAGCGACGATCCGTTTCAGTGTCTTTTTTTTCGCGCAAATCATAAACCTTGACGTAGGAATCATCGGAAACGCTCACGAGGTAATTAGAGTCATTTGAAAATGCCAACGATCGAACTATCATGGCGTGCCCTCCAAACGAGCTCACTAGTTTTTTCTCTTCAACGTCAAACAAAAGAATTATTCCGTTAGTTCCACCTCCAGCCAACCATTTTCCATCTTTGCTCTAAAATGAAAGTTTGATTACATTAAATCAAACAATTTGCAGTAAATCATAATGCTTACAAGTGCCAAGCACTGGACGAAAGGACACGCAGCTGTGTCATATTCTTGCGGTAGCTTCTCGCCGGTATCTGTCGAGTACAGCAAGATCTTAAACGACTGCGCCGAAGTGGCCACATATTTTGAGTCAGGCGAGAAGTCAATCCCCCAGGCATTTACCGGACCGGGGTCAATGCTGCGGAACTGTTCGCCAACGCTGAGGTCCCAAAGAATAATGGTACTATCTAGAGCGACGGACGCTAATGTGTTACCGGTGTGGTCAAATTTTAAGGCAACAACGCCGAGGTAGTGCCCTTCAAATGTCCACTCTAGCTCAAGTTGTTCTGGCCTTCTTGGATTCCTGCAACAAAGACAAAACAATGAGTGACAAACTAAAATGAAAGAGAATTAAACAAACCAGTTCCATATTTTGATGGTGTCATCGAGGCTTCCTGTCACAATGCGATTTTTGCCTGATTCACTGAGGGCCCAGTCGATGCACCAGATAGCCTCATCGTGAGAGTTTTCATGCGTCGCAATTAATTTCTGCAATAATTGAAACAAAAATTACACCAACAACAACTGATAAGATCACCGTACCATTTCGAAGTTGTTTGAAAGTCTAGCACTCTTGAAGTTTCAAAAAAACAAAACAAGCGCCGAGTGCGCCAGGCGCAATCACCGCCCGGTCACAGATGACGTAAAATATGCATAAGAGTTGAATTTGAAAAAGAGATTACAGTACACTGAGATTTTTGTAAAAGATCATTTCATTTGAGAATTGTTTTTATTTATATAAAAAGTTTTTATAATACAAAGTTTCACAATCTGTGCCAGTTGTGTACATTGCAGATCGATTCAATTGGCCACAATTGTGTGTATGTGTGTGTGTGTGTGTGTGTGTGTGTGTGTGTGTGTGTGTGTGTGTGT
>JAALOO010002137.1_pt1 | contig 11565 bp, 16 predicted proteins | sample 7257641 | NCBI WGS metagenome assembly JAALOO01 (sample SAMN14085613, study PRJNA598686) | mite metagenome | biome: ENVO:01001000; feature: ENVO:01001002; material: ENVO:01001226; isolation source: single female mite from University of Michigan culture on fish food culture... ... | reverse complement strand
CTCCAAAATCAAAGTTCCAAAAAGCAGTAAAAAAGAGCGCGGTGTCCCCCCTTAAGATTGTGATTTAACTACACAAGTAAAATGAGTGCCCTTGATTAGCAGATTATTAAATTTGTCTTTGTTAAAACAATTAAACTTAAATAATTTTTAAATTAGTGGAAATCTAAAAATTTGTAATAAAGTGGGCATTATATGCAAAGTGGAATATTTTGCCCGCCTTTTGTTGTCTTTGAATAGCAGTGCCTTTTCAAGAAAAAAAATGAACTAACAGCTGCAATAGATTTTGCCCAAGTAGGCAGTCGGTAAAAGTGTAAAAGACTGGTCTGGTCAGACCAAATGGCCATGAATACCAATGTCCAAATGTAATTGTTTGCTCGTGCGCCTGGTTCCTGAGTTTGGTAATTTGATTTATTTCATGTAAACTTCAGCATCGAGGATGCACGTAAGCGACGCAGTTTGTTCTGGCCAATTGCTGGGGCAGTCTGGCAGCCAAACACTATCATGGCAATTTCCTTTGCCACTGCCTAAACGTGTGTGTTTTACAGGGTGACAATACAGCAGTGCAAAATTTGCTGGTAATTGACAATGTTACTCCGTGAAGTGGTGCTCACTAGCTGAGCATCTTTGTCTCGTCGCGTCTGATATCCGAGTGGCTGTGCAAATTGCCCGTATTGATAAAGATGAGAAGCAGGTGGCCTCAGTGTAAAGCATTGGCAGTGGCACCCGGCGCCACATGTGCCACTGCCAAGACAAGGAAGAAGCGATCCACGCCGATGCGTGCCTGCTTTGTGCAAATTGAGTGGCCCATCAGTGGAAGGGAGCTAGCAAGCGAATATGACCCTACCGCTTGCCGTTCACATCGACATATTTTCCGATGCCTATTTTCTTTTGCCTCCTTTCAGCGCTCACATTTGCCCTGTCACTTGAACCAGTGTTTGCCAGTTTGGGGAAGCAGCCGTAAAGAGAGAATTCTTTTCAGTGCTGTTCAAAGCAAGAGGCACTGCTTTGCAATTTTTTTTCTACCAAAAGCTGCATCAGTTTCGTTCAGGTTTCGCATGGCAACTCTGGCACATTCTCAGTTTTGAGAAAAATGCACTGCCACCCGATGACTAAAAGAATGCCCCCAGTGCAGTAATAACAAATTGATATCGATTTCGACGCGTGTAAAAATAAACAAATATGTCCGTTTGTCGTTGTCTTGCCGCACACTTCACGGAAACAAAACAAATTGCAACAGCAAGTTGTAAGCCGTTATCGCCCAAAGACAAAACCACTAAATCCTAGTGCCGGAGCTCTATAAAAGGGGAAGCAAAAACAAAGAAGTGAGAATTTGAGAATTATAAAGAGCTGCCTTTATACACTCATTTCACAATTGCTCAAGTGCCTACATAATTGGCTGAAAATGAAGTACAGTGTGCTCTGTGTGATCACTTTGCTCTTAACGATGGCCATCATCATCTCCAGTTTGCCGTCTGCTTCAGTGGAAGCTGCCGATTGCTACTCCAACGGTTGGGCTTGCCAGGACGGTGGATGCTACCGAAAAGGTGGCTACTGTATGACCATTAGACGTCGTAAGGGACGTGGTCCCATTTGTCGATGTGTTAAGCGGTTCGGGTGAAGGACACTGACGCTCTCTCTGGCGGCGGTGCACTGCTTCCCAAGCACAGATGCATCGCACTTTTTCACTCTCCATTACCAGTCTATCACAGGAAGGACCACTACCACGACAACAACGACGATCACCACAGCTACTATTACCGCTGTTTTCTACTACTCTTATGTATTGTGTTTACATTTCAGCAAGCCCAATGGTCATAAATAATAATAAATTCCATAAATGCCGCAGATTCTTTCACAAGTATAGCAATAATCAGACCGCAAATAAAGCTAAAAGTGACATTGCGTGTTCCATCGAGCTTGTAATTGTATTCAAATAGGAATACTTTCATTAATCAAGTGAGATAAATCGAAATTAAATAGCTTTAGGGAGAAAAGTATTTGTTCACAATAAAATGAGCTGATGTGAAGATTTCTAGCAAAATAAAGCACAAGTATAAAGTACTGTCCTCGTACTAGTTTCAACTGGCAATGAACAAATTGATAAACTCACTTTCTGAAAATTCCCAGAAAGTTGCAAAACGAATTTGTTATTTGATTTGGGTAAGAAATGATTTATTGGCAATAGAGAAATATATTTCATTTGTCAAAATATGGTCTAACAATCGAATCAACTCACTGCAGCGGGGGTGAAAGAACAGTCGTTGCAGGTGAAAAGATGCAAAGTGGTAAGTACACAGTGGCCTCTTCTGCTGGACGGGCACACTGTGTGATCAACAGTGATCGCCCACAGGCAGAACATTCTCTACAGACGCTACTCCTCAAAAGTGTGTTTGGAGTGAAAAATGGGGAGTGTGAAGGTAGGAAACGGTGGTGATGGGTGATAAGGAGGACAAGGAGGAAAGGATGCAATCGTACAGAGTTTGTGACAACAAGGAAAAGCAAAAAAGTACAACAAGAAGGAAAACAAGGAGATATGACACAGAGGGATTGGTGAGATTTACTGTACAGGTGAGCTGGTGAATTTACACTTGATGGGTCACTGGAAAGAAAAAGGAAAGAGGAGGGAAAGGAAAGGGAGCCGCTCTCAATACACCAGCATTATCTATTTGAAGGGTTGCCTTTGAAAAAGCTGTTCATCATATTTGCCGCCGAAGACCCTGGAGGAGGCACCCCAAAGGGAGGGGGCAGGAGGAATTGCGCCTGCTCAGCAGACAGACCCGGTGGAAGTGGCGGCATTGAGCCTGGGTGGTGGTGGTGATGGTGGTGACTTAGGGCCAAACTGGTGATGGGATCAACGCCATTCAGCATGGCACTGCTCGCACTGAACGGGGAAGGGTGGCCCAGTGGTGCTGGTGGTGGCGCCTGTGAAAGGTAAGGATTCGCCCCAGCAGCACCGAAGGGATTCAAGGGATTCAAGTATCCGTAGGGAAAGGGGGTTGAGGGCGCAGGAGGTGGGGCTATTGCGGTGGAGGAGGGTGCTGGTGGGGGCGGGAGTGGCGGCGGCAGGGTCGGTAGTGCTGCTGGCGGAGGCGCAGTGTGCAGGCGGTGTGTTGGGGTGGACCGGGAGGAGGTGGAGTGTGCTGGCTCGGTGGAGGTTCGCATGGCAGCACTGCTGTTGCTGCTGGCACTGCAAGTGGCAGTAGCCGACGGCTGGTTTGGTTTGCTTTGCAGCATATCAAACTTCTCCAGTTGTTCCTTGCTCATCTTATCAAAAATACTGGCACCTCCTCCGGAAGAGTTGAGAAGACTGTAGCGAGAGAAGAGCGTCTCACGATCATGACTGACCATGCCTGGTCGAAGTGATATGTCGGTTAAACTTTTGAACGGATCAGCCATCATGGAAGAGCCCATCAGAGAGGACGGCGATGGCTGTCCCGGCGGTGGCAGGGGTCCATACGGCCAGAGAGGGCGAGAAGTGGCAGGGTTGTAGCCACTTTGAGGAGAGAGGAAAGCGTTAGTGGATGGGGAAGATGAGGGGAGTGGTGGTGGTGGCAGGCCATTCGCCAGAGCATTTGAGATGCTCATCATCTCCATGTACCGCTGATGTTCACTCGCTGAGGGCGACTGAGCTGGCGGATAGGCGGTGTGTGATCCACTGAAGAAGGGCGAAGGGTACGGCGATGAGGAGGCGGAAGACGATATGGGCAAGTTGAAGTTGGGCGTCGAGTGTCGAGTCGACTCATGTGATGTAGAAGGCTTGCGATTGTAGAAGTCATTATGCATTTCAGAACGAGACCTTTCTCCGTTTTCAGTAGCACTTGTTCTGCTGGCACTACTACCACCACCCGAGTCTGATTTATTCTGCTTTGACTTTTTGTGAGACGACGGTCTTTCGGAGCGGGTGTCTCCATTTTGATGTCTCGAAGAGTGTGCTCTCTCCTTGCCATGCTCATGGTTTTCGTGTTTGCGTTTGTGACTACTGTTGCCGCTATTGCCACCACTGCCGCCAGTGCTGGTGCTGCTGGTTGATGCTGTCGGTTTGTTGTTGCTCTCTGGCGTTGCTTGCCTATTCTGTGCCGCAAAGAAGGCTTCTCCTGGAGGTCTGGCTCCGGCGGCAAAGGCAGAGAGAAAGGACGATGCACTGTTTGCATTGTTGTAGTAGTCAGCAAATGAAAAGGGCACAGAAGGTCGAGTTGGGGGCACTGCTGAGTTGGGTGTTGTCGGCGGTGGTGGTATGGCTCCCGGGAAGGGTGGTCTTGCCCAGCTGTCAGCGAGAAAACCGGGAAAACTCATTGGTGATGGAATTGGCGATGGAAAGAGACCGGGCAACATGGGTGGTGCAGACATTGAGGGTGTGCCAAAGGTAGGCGTTCCGAATCGAGGTGGATAGTTTGTGGTGTTGAAGGTGGATGAAGCCACTGATGCAGGACGCATTGAGTTGACCAGTGCAGTGCTCGCTGCATCCTGTGAACTCTTTAAGCTCATAGGCGCAGTCGCCCCACCTTTAGCTGGAGAGCTCACTCTGGGTGCGTAAACCGAATGAGGGACTGCATGAGGCTCAAATGTCTTTACTGAGCCCTTGCTGCTAGGTCTACTGTGACTGATGATAGGCGTTGATTTGGCAAGTGGGGTGGTGGCAGTTGGCACATTGTTAGCCCCTGTTATTGGGAAGGCATGTGATCTACCCGTCATTGACAGTTGAATATTATGCGCAATGGTAATATGCATCGATCCCCAGCGGCCCTTTTTCTGTAAATGATTTGTTGAAAGGAAAGGATATTGGTAAATACTGTTTCAGTAAAGAAGTGTAGCCACCCCACTTACCAGTGAAGTCATTGGTGGTTTCTCTCTTGGAGACTGTGACCTGGAGGCGGGTGAACTGATTCGCAGTGGCGACTCTGCTGACAGGTCCTGCACTTGATTGGTCGGTCGATTGGTAGGCACGCAAGGCGTAAAGGTCGCTTGGCTGTTCTGCTGAGGGGGTAAACAAACAAATTATTAGTTAAAGGATGACGATGACAAACCATTGATGTAATGGGGATGAGCACACTAGTCAGCCAGAAAGGGAACACTAACCAGATGTGGCGGTAGTGGATAGGGGGAGCCCGAAGGCACAAAGGATGCCGAAGAGCAGGGGGCAATTAGTGGTGAGCCGACTGCAGCAGGAGCAGTGGGTGCTGGTGGAATCATTGCAGAGGTGGGCGCATGGTTGAAGGGCGTCTGTGATGATGACTGCTGTTGCTGCTGCAGTGGAGGTGGCTGCGGTTGTGGGTGCTGCACTACTGCGCCAACAGACGGTGTAATGCCGAGTGAAGCGGCCAGCAGATTGCGATCCGCCGCAGTAGAGGCAAGAATGCGAGAATCCAAATCACGCCTAATTAAATCTTGGCCTGCAAATTATGAAATTATTAACGATAAAAACCACCGCACTGAAAACTTGTAGTGACTTACTGTTTGGTGGGTAGAAAGGCGAAGAGAGCGCTGGCAAAGAACTTGATGGTGTGAAGTAGCTGGCGAGTGATGCTGGCGTCGCTGGAGTGGGTGGCTGTCCTGGTGGACACTGTCCAAATGCAAGCTGCACCGGGGAAGAAGAAGAAGAGGAGGACGAAGAGATGAGAGAGCCAGCGCTGTAAAGATTTCAAGAAATTAATTATGAGCATATAAAGACAAGTAAAAAAAACAAGCCTTACCTCGCATTGGACCACAGTCGTCGGGGGTGGGTTGCTTTGTTGTTGACTGAAGAGGCAAAGTTGACGCCATAGTGTTGACTAGCAGAATGGTGGTCGCCAATGATTGGTGGCGGCGTCTGATGCATCGAAGTGGATGCCTTCGGGTGGGCAACACGGAATGGAGACTGAAGTGAATCCTCTCGTGGCTCTTCCTTGATGTTGATGGAACACTTGGAGTTGGCCAGAGATGAGGTCGGGGGAAGAGACGACTGCTGTTGGTGATTCAGCAATATTGGACCACCAGCCCCGCCGCCAATAGACTGACTTAGCTGACTGAGACTTGAAAGACTGACATTGGGTCCATAGGAAGGCTCGTAGAGGGAGTAAGAGTCAGGTCGAAGAGGCTCAAATGCTGGGCCATCTCGATTCACCGACGATGAGGAAGGTGAGGAGGAAGAACCGGAGACGATCTGAGGCGAAAATGAGCCCTTGACAACTGTGTTCGCATTGGCACTTGTACTTCCATTTTCCTCAGTTACCGCATTGAGCGTGTTTACTGCTGTTGACAACGTCTCACTCTGCTCTGTTTTGTTTTGATCCTCAACGCGTGCCTTATTTTCCTGCCCTGATGAGAGGACAAAGCTGGCACTAGGCACTTCGACAGGAGACAGCTCAAAAGTGTACACATCCTTGACAGGGCAGGCGGCGGTGGAAGAGGTGGCGGCAGATGAGGAGGTGGAGGAAGCGTTACCTGCGCTACTGCTTTTAGATTTTGATTTATCACACTTGTTTTTTGTATTTGCCGATGATGATTTACCGTGTGACTGTCGCTGCTTTGGCTGCTGCTCTCCGGCGCCCTCCACAGCGGCAACCTCCTCCTCCTCCTGTTCACTCTGCTCGGTGTCATCGTCCGACTGATCGTTGGCACTTTTCTTTGAGGCCCCCTTGGAGGCACTGCTTTTCCGACCACTGCTCGCTTTGTTTTCACCCTTTGACGTCTTTCCCTTGCTGCTGCCTGCCGCCTGCTTACTGGGCGATGCACGTGTCGATTTACCGGTAGCCTTCTTCGCCTTCACCTGCTGCTGCCCGCCGCGTCCTGTTGTCTGCTTTTTCGTCTTCTCAACACCTCTGTCAGCCGCTTCCTCTTCCATCTCAACGTCTGTCACAATCTGCTCGGCCTGCTCTTCATCGTCGTGATCGGTCAAATTGGCGTCCTCTTCCTCGTTCTCCTCATCGTCTGCGTCACTGTCTGCATCCTTCTTCGCTTTCTTCACCCCCTTACCACCCTTGTTGTTCTTCTTTGTTGGGGAGCTCTTCTTTTTTGTCTGCTTGCTGCTAGCTTTGCTACCGCGAGCAGTGCTTCGTTTGGGCGCCTTCTTCGAAGCGGCGCTTGGCTGCTCAGGCACATCCGACTCTGAACTTTCAGCCGCTTCATCCTCATCATCATCGTCATCATCATCATCCTCTAGTTCATTCGTATGGCCCGCTTCTATTTTGGGTCGCTTTGCACTTTTGACTGCTTTAGGAACCTTCTTTGCACAATTGCGACCACGTCGAGGACTAGTGAGAGGCTCAGCTTCCTCCTCTGACTCTGACTCCGAATCTGAGCTGTCCTCTTCATCCTCATTAGAGGAATTGTCTGACTGAGATCGTTTGTTGCTTGCACTGCGTTTGCCCTTGGCCGAGGTAGACGCCGCACCTGCAGACTTGGTCTTGTTTGGCATCTTTTTGGTTTTAGAATTCTTTTTGCCTGTAGAGAAAAAAATGGAAACTCATTAGTTGAAAATGGCAAAACAAAAAGAGACAATAGCAACGAGTAATCGATTCAAGGAAGGGGCAAGGGAAAGAGACAATGGCATTGTACTGCACAAAGTGGGGAGTTTGGGTTACTCAAAATGTTCAATGCAAATTAAAGTAAAGTCAATGGCGCGCGCTGGCACTGGCGTCAGTGACACTACACAGCCACTGGCTCTGTAGTGCAACCTTGTTCAAGTGATAAATGAAAGTGGCCAAGTTAGGCAGTCAAGAGAAATCACTACCCCTGGCAATAATGACAAGAGCAGAAAAAACAGAGCAAGTTTATCATAAATCAACACACACACACCACATCTAAAAAAGAAAAAGAGGGGAAAGAGAGCCACACGGCGGCTATAGTCAGAGAATGCAAGAGACCAAGTCTATTAAAAAGTCATAACAACCGACAGACTGTGGGATATTTATGAGTTGGTCTCAGACGAAAGCTCAGCTCAACTCAGCTGAACTCCAACTGGTTGCAGTGACAGGCACTCTGCAGCTCGGTTGCAGGTCGGCTCGACCTCTAGTGCCTCATTCGAATGATGTGCAATAGTTTTGCTTATGATAGACAAATCTTTAGCTTTAGCTGGTCAACAATCAATTTAGGACAAACAACGATAAAAGAGATAAATGTACTGCAGAATTGCACTGCCAGCATCATTGAACCATTGACCAGACACCGAAAGGTGGTCGTAGTGTCAGTCAGTTCACCGCTGGACTTGTTAAATAATTAAAAAGCATCATAAAAACTGGGCAATTGTAATGCTGTCAACGGTGAGTGTGCGGAAATCAAATTCATTGACAAAATAATTCATGCTCACACAATCGATTCACTCGCTTTCGATCGAGGTGAAGTGAATCGTGCAATGCTAGATCAGAGCATTCATTTGTGCCCTATCGCCAATGGCGGCAGTTGTCTGCTTGTGACGGCGATATACAGCATTTTCTCCCTTTCTCCTTTTTCACTAGTTTGATAAGATTGGCTTGTCACGGAATGTGCACCAATGATTAAATTTAAATTCAAGTTACACGAATAGGCGACATATGACCAGGCGGTGTCGACCGAGTAAAAAGAAAAAAAGGGAAGAATAAAACACGGTGTGGCATGCTTGGAAATGTACATTTGTAGTACGTCTACCTCTGACTTTGACGACTGCAGTCATGAAGGAGCAGTGTCTTAAATGCAGCAACCAAAACAGCAGTAGTGATTGGCTCAATGACGGTGGCGGCAGAGACAAAGCGATATAATTAGTTGCTGTTGTCGCAGGCCGCAGTGGAATTAATAAAAGGCCATAGCAATCAATCAATGGGCAAGGCATAGTGCATCGCCAGTGAAGTGATTGATTGCCAATTGGCTGACCGAGTGGACGACGTTATGTGTGGCTAAGAGCAAAAAACAAAAAAGCAACAAAGACGAGCAGGAAAAAACTGGCACGTAGGAATTGGTGGCAGTGCATGGCAGCACCAGACAATGAAGCTTGAATGTGCAAGCATGGTATGCTCAGTACAGACAAAAGCTACTGTAAGTCGATATGAATGAATCCAAATTAAGCTGCAATAAAAGTCGTTGTGTCCAGCAAATTAGCTCGCATAATCATATTAGCTGACATAATCATCAGCATGGCCAGTACTAGACTACCATTAATTGGCGCCATGTGAACACAACTCTATCCAACGGGAGAGAACAAAATGGTACTGAGTAGGCACTCTAGTGTCGGCATAAAAAGTTTTTTTACCAAAGAAAATATGGAAAAAGTGGCTGATGGCAATATTAGAGGACTGCACTGAAAGACTGAAAGAACGAACATCCAAGTCACTATGAAAGTCGACTTGAAAGAAGTCATTAAAGGGCACCAATGTTCTTTTTCCGTTTTTCCTAAGCAGCAAAGGCAGACACAGACAGACAGACAGTCCATTTGTTTGCACGAGAACAATTTTGCTCTTGCGAATATAAATAAATAAATAAATAAATTGCAAGCAAAGATAGACGGTGCAGGACAGAGAAGAGACAGGCCACTGGCCAATTGGCACGGGCCAGCGCAGGCGTTGGTAGTGGCTGTGTGGTTTGCCAGTGCAATGTATAATTTATGCCTTCTGCCGAAAAGGCCAACGAGGAGAAGAGTGTCCGGTGCCAGAGAAGAAAAGGAGCAGCAGCAGCACTCGTCTATGCAGGCGGCGGCAGAGGCAGGCAGCACTCGTCTGCACTCGATCCGCACGAACGTTGATTGTTTGTTCCTTGCGACAGAGTCGATATGCAGAAGAGAGAAAGAGAATGAGAGAACGAGCAGGTCAGTTAGACTGGTCAGCGGGTGCACTCCTCACTGAATCGAGCAACCCTGTTGACGGCAGTGTGCTCTTGGTGCTGCCTAAGGAGAATGAAGCCAGAATCGGGTAGTGCTCTGGTCGTAAGCATTGGTGCACTGTGCACACTCTTTGACTAACTTGGCTGCTGTGACCAGTTTGTGTGTAGCAAGTGTCAAGTGCACAGAGGACGATAATGACGATGAGTGGTGTTGCTGCTAACGCAGCCGCTAACACCTAAGGTAATTACTGATAATGATTTATGGGCGCTCGGCGCAATCAGTGGCCAGGTACGAGTTGGCAAATGCGAATTAGGCGATGCCACTGCCTTAGTTGCTGCTCTCACAAAGGAAGGTTGTGTCGATGAATTAGCTTCAACAATGTGTATGGCAGTAAAGAAATGCTAACAGCAGCAGCAACTAAATGGCAAAATAATTTGTAGAATCGACGCGATAAATGAGCCAAGAGTGGTCGTTGATTGTTCGTGACCAGTGCAGCACAAGATTGAGAAGAGAGAAGAAAATAAGAGTGCGAGAAGAGTGTTAATTTTCGATTTGCAATGCCAATTGGCCATTGCTACCACTTGTCTGTCGGGGGCGTCGGTAGGAAAGAGAATCCATTGGTACTACCGCTGAATGGCCTTCTCGGTGTCTCCAAGCGGCAATTGCAATCAAACCGGACGATCCGCAAGTCAAAGCAAATCAAAGCAAACTAATCGTGTTCGCTCCAGTGGCCCGTTCGGCAGTGGCAGCCGTCGTACTCTCTTTCTCTCTGTGGCTATATAAATTTTCTCTGCAGTTGTGCGGCCCAAAACTAAACACACACACTAAGACTAAAAATAAAGCAAAGCCTGCCAGAATAAGAAGAATAGAAAGAGCAGCCACAGCGGAAAGAAACATAAGGCCGAGAGACAAAAGTGAACCATCACCACTGGACTGCTGTGACATCGCTTCTGCCTGCTTGCTGCTGACACTAAGTGAATCGAATATTAAGTACTTGTCCCGATGACAGGCCAACAACAAACACACCAAGACATGCAGATAAACGATCAACGTGCATGACAGTGCCCTCCATCCTATCCGCACTCTGCCTGCCTGTCTGCTTTTCTCTCCTTCAGTCTCTCTGTCTGTCTGTCTGTTTGTGTGCCTGTCTGCCATCGGACACAGCAAAAAGACACCGTATCTGTCCAGTTAGTTCACTTGGCCAGTTTTCTTTTTCTTCCCCTCCCTTTGTCGTAGTTTGGGTATAAAGTTGTGCTATTGCTACTTGCGAGGTCTCCAAGATCATTTGGTATTCCACTGCCGTATGCAATCAAACCGAGCTCCTGTGATAATAGGAAAATTCAATAAAAACCGAGCCCTCTGCACATTTTGATCGCCAAAAAGAAAGAAAGAGAAAGCAGACTCTGCTTTGGCTTGACTTGCGGTAAAATCGTTCATTTGTTACGCTCCCAGATCACAGCTCAAAGCGCAGCAGCGCAAATTAAGTGCAATACTGTTGGGTGTAAAGAGCACCTTAACTACTGCCGTTTTCGAGCAGACAGCAGGTCACCTTGCAAACACTGCCACCTTTCCTAACACCTTTTCATACAACCTGGTGACCGAGTTAAGGCAATAAACCAGACAAATTACCTCGAAGTAGTATCAAATGAAATAAAATGCAACTTGCATCTTCTTTTTCAGCAAATTGATTGATCCATTAGCCTAACAATGCAAACAATTGCGGAAATAAAATATAAATAAACTTGTATCTAACTTCCCTAAAAAAATGATGTTTCTCTCTCTGCACGCACTTTTTTGCT